>Ga0160423_10000857_pt1 | contig 25399 bp, 16 predicted proteins | sample CRUFie14St8metaG_FD_108191 | JGI IMG/M metagenome (GOLD analysis project Ga0160423, IMG submission 108191) | Marine microbial communities from the Costa Rica Dome - CRUD Field 142mm St8 metaG | ecosystem: Environmental > Aquatic > Marine > Oceanic > Photic zone | place: Costa Rica: the Eastern...
ATCGATCACTTTTACTCTGCAGTAGATAACAGTCAGTATGCTGCTTCAGTTGATCCAAAGGATCACACACTACACCCATCATTTTTTGAAAATAATATAGGATTAGTTTTTGATTCTGCAAACTCAAACAACAGTGGAATTATTCGAAAAGGTGATAACCTATACCTTACTCACACTGACTCATCAGAGATTAGTCAACTACAAGCATCTCAAGAGATGGATGTCAATTCATTCGATACATTTCAATTCAATGGTAATATTACTCTATCACCAGCTTCTGATGAATGGAGAGACGCTGATAAGGTCGGACAAAAATCGATTGTAGGTGGACAAAAACTATCATTTAAGCAGGACACTTTGTGGAACAATTGGGAATGGAACTGGCTTGGAACAGATGTGAATGGTAATGATATTGCCGCAGAAGAAGATCAGTCTGAAAGATATATTCAACCAGATACAAGATCCTTTAGTGATAGAACTGGAAGTTACTTATCTAGAGGTCTAGAATCTGTAGAAAAAACTATTGTCAATCGAGTTGTTTCATCTGAAACAATAAGGAAGATTGTTGATGATAGAGTTGTAGATGTTGCAATCATACCATTTATGAGATCTAGACTTATCCACTTTGACGCTGTAGGATTAAGACCAAACACAAGAGTATTCCCATACTTTGATAACGTTGATGTTTCAGACTGGTGTAGAGAAGACGCCGTTGAATACTACGCTGAAGGTCTAGACAGTGATTATGGTAATCTCCACGGATATGCAACTTCTCATCCAGAAGGTTCAACAAATCTAGTAACAGACGCTGAAGGTAAAGTATCTGGAACATTCTATGTTCCTAATACACCTCAAATACACTTTAGATCTGGAGTAAGAGAATTTAAACTTCTTGATATCACTACATCCACAGAAGCAAACGCTTCAACAAAAGCCTCTGCACTATATAACGCTGCGGGAGTTGTAGAGAAGAATCACAACGGTATAGTCTCAACTCGACACATTACAATAAATGGAAGTGACAAGAATATCTTAGCTGACAGAGTTATTGGATCAACAGACACAAGAGGAAGAATAGATCCTCTAGCACAAACATTCTTTGTAGAAAACGAAGAGGGAATGTTTGCTTCTTCAATCGACCTATTTTTCTCAGATAAAGATGCCGATCTTCCAGTATGGATACAAATTGTACCTATCGTAAATGGATCTCCATCAAGAGAAGTAATAGTACCTGGATCGATCAAGTACTTATCACCAGCATCTATTAACGTATCTAAAAATGCTCAGAGTGCAACAACCTTTGAATTCAATGAACCTGTATTCTTAAAAGGTTTCACCGAATATGCAATCACAATTCAGTCTGACAGTAAAGCCTATAAGTTATGGGCTGGAAACGCTGGTGATCTGAAAGTAGGTACAACACAAGAAAAAGTTACAAAGCAAACAAACGTTGGCCCACTCTTTACACCTCAGAATTCATTCAAGTGGGAACCACAGTTTAACATAGATATTAAGTTCAACTTAAGAAGATGTAAGTTTAATGTAGGACAAAACAATAAAGCTTATCTACACAACAGAAGTTTGCCGGCAAAACTATTAGGAACTAATCCTATCAGTACAACTGGAACTGGAACAAATGCAGAAAAACAAAGAGTGGTAGTTACTCATCCAAACTCAGGTCTTGTATCGGGCGATGTAATTACTCTTACGGGTGTAGGATCTGTTGGTGGCTTATCACTAGACGGAGACCACACTATAACACTTGTAGATGGTGAAGGATTTGCATTCAACGCATCAGTACCTGCAACTGCATCTGCTCTAGGTGGTGGTATTGACGTAACATGTACTCAAAACTATCAATACAATATTCTTAATCCTTATATTGAAACTTTAGTGCCAGAGAGTACAGACTTAAGTGCAAGAGCAAAACAGACATCTGGTAAATCTTTAGCTGGAGTTGAAACACCATATCAGAAAGAAACAACTTTCACAGATATAGCACTAAAGAAAGATAACTATACTACTAGTCCAAAACTTATTCCACATGATGGAAAGGCTACAAAAGGAACTGAAATTGAATTGACTATGGGAACAACAAATAACTATGTTTCACCTGTAGTCGATCTTCAAAGAGCATCTCTCATTGCAATAGGTAATAGGATTGACAGACAAGTTCAAAGTGGAGCAACCGCAGGATTTAATGAACCTATAAAATATGTAGATGAAACTGATAAGACTGAAGGATCTCATCTTTCAAAACATGTTACTAAACCTATCCCACTCGTAGTAGATGCTGTAGGATTAAAGATTATACTAAGCGCGAATAGACCTATTGACTCAGAATTTGAACTGTACTTTAAGACAGTGTCAGAAGATCAGACACTTTCAACTATACAATGGACTAAAGTAGAACAAGAAAATCCAGTTCCAGCAGATGAAAATAGGAGCGCGTTTAGAGAATATAGATATTTAGTAGGAGGACAGAACGGAACTATGACACCGTTTACTGCATTCCAATTAAAAATTGTGTTTAAATCTAAGAACTCAAGCAAGGTACCGATTATTAAGGACTTGCGTGCAATTGCGTTAGGTGTATAAATGAAACTAATAAGAATAGAAGGAAAGCCCAATCTCGCAAAAGATGAAGAGTCAGGTGCAATTGTAAACACTGACGAACATGAGATTGAACAGGCAAAGGAGCTTAAAGAAAAGCGAAAAGAGAAGGAAGAAGAGTTCGCACAACTTAAAAATGATGTGAGTGAGCTTAAAGATATGATGAAAACTATAATAGAAAAAATGAGTAAGGAAGACAATGGCTAGGAAAACTTACGTAGATCTAAGCGATACTATTGAAGCTTGGCGTGTCAAAACTAATCTAATATCCACCAATGTAGGAGACTTAGATAGTCTTGCTGCGCCACTTCCTGACTCAGATCTCGTTCAAGCAATCAACTATATTTACAACGAAAACATTAGAGATATTAAGTTTGATATCTTACAATCTGATGGAGCGCTTGTAAAAAGGGTATTCGGTTACACTGACTCAGGGGTATAGCGATGGCGTTCCGCAGGCCCTTAAAAATTCACTATCCGACGAAAGACTTAAAGGAGATGTCAGATTCTGATATCGACTTGTTGCGTCATCGCGCGATCGTGAATTATGGAAGGTGTCCTTCGGTTGAACTAAATTACGTAAATGATTCTGGTAATCTTGGAACTATGATTGACCAGAGAAGTATTGCAGGTGCAGGTCAAACAACAAAGTCTGCAGCTTTAAGTAATAGAACATCATTGAAATCTATTGCTTGGTCTAAGATTGACTTACAGTTTGATTCTGATTTTACTGGAGGAATCATAGATTCCGGAAGAGACTTTCCAGTTTATTGGGACAGTGCAAACGATGCAATCAGGGCTATGACTGATTCTGATTTTTATGATACTATTACTAGGCCAGCGATTGATATACTTACAAACGGTCAGTTAACTGCGAAGCAAGCAGGTATCTATCATTTTTCAACAGACAGTGCTTCAGACTCAGACTCAACTCTCATAAGTTCTAATCCAATCTTTATTGACACTGTTGCAGACGTTGAAGCGTTTAGAACAGGTAGTTTGTTTGAAGCGATTGATCAGCCTAAAACTCTTGAAAAATATTACCTCCATAGAATGAACGCTGACAGTTCTATATCACCAGGATCAACACTACCTAAGTTTTTAAAGATATATCAGAACTCTGCTGATTCAAATCATGTTGGAGTTCAAGAAGTCGATAGCAATGGTATAGATAATATATTAAAGAAATCTATTAACCATACAGCCAAGTATGATTCACAAGGTTACTGTTTAAGATATATAATTGATTCAGATGGAACTGGATCCGGCCTTCAGGTTGGAAGTTCTATTCTAGACAAAGTATATGATGGAGAAAGAATGAGAAGTGGGTCTAGTAAATTCCAAGTTGTTCCAGCTGGTGATAGTCATAATTTAAGTGGATATGGAGGCTATGGAGGTTACGGTGGATATGGTTATGGATACGGTTATGGTTATGGATATGGTTACGGATACGGGTATGGTCCAGATTCAGACGAAACGCTGAGAATAAATAAAACATACTCACTCAAGGTTATAAAGGGAATATGCTAGAACCTGATACGATATGCGAAAAGTGTGGACATAAGTCTCATTGTGAAAAAGAATGCGAAGATTGTGTAAACGATGTATGTACTGGATGTAAGTGCGACCGTTGTAAATAAAGGATAAATTATATTATGGCTATATTTTCTGAGACTTTTGTTGATGCACATTTTGTAGACAATACAAAATCACACGTCTCAATCTATTACAAAAATAGAAGAGGACAAACTGTAACTCACTACATGCCTTGTACGTGGGAGCACCCGGACTTTCAAGACTTATTGAAACTTATTTCTCTAGAGCAACTTGAAAAGAAAGTAACCGAAGCTAAAATCCAACAAAATAAGAATAGAAACGAGCCTCTCAACGATGTTGATGCAATATTTAATTTTATGATAGATAATGGTAATGACGTAAAATATCTGTTTCCTTTGAAAGTAAAGATATTGGCTTTAGAAGAAGTAAAATCTTCTAGTATGAAAGTAAAAAAAGAAATACAAAAAACTAATAATATTTTTTCGTTAATGGGCATATTAGGAAAGGTGATGAGTGGCAAATAAGATTGTTTATATGAGATGGGGTGAAAACTACACAGAAGATCATGTGTATAAGTTAGAAGAGCAGGTGAATAAGAATTGCTCAGTTGACTATGAATTCTGTACGATGGAATCCTGTCATGTAGGATCGGCTTTCAAAAGAATGGACGAACTACAAACTAGATTTTATAGAGGAGGAATGAATCCTGAATCCTCTATTACTGAAAGAGAAGATGCAGATTTTGTAAGAGAAGATGCTGGTGGATTTGCTCACTTCCGAAAGTATCTTATGTTTATGAGAGACAAGGAAGAGTTCAAAGAAGATGATGTAATATTATACTTAGATCTCGATACTCTCATAACAGGAGACCTAGCGTACTTCTTTGATTTAGACATGGAAAAACCTTGGATTACTCGAAGCTGGCAGTTTCAAGAAGGATTCAAGTGGAAGAGATTATATCACTTAAGAAGTTGTCCTTACTTTAACAGTTCAGTCATGGTTTGGAAAGTAGGACAAAACATGACTATCTTTAACGAACTCACAAATCCAGATCATGATGAAGCGATCTTTTTTCAGTATGGAATAAACGACAACTGGTTGTTTCATAGATTTGGACCAAATGCGTATGATGAGTCTCGTAGAAGTTGGTTTAACTTTTTTGAACCTGAGGTTGTAGTTTCTGATAAAAGATTCTTAACAAGTAAGACTTTAATACACACACTTGCTGGAATGTCAATGATAGAAAAGAATAGATTATGCTTACAATAGATAAATTAAACATTAATAATTCTTTGATTGATACTCTTTCTCAAATGGATAACAACTATCCTCATAGAAAAGAGGACTTTTATAAATCTCTACACCCATATGTACTAGATCAATGGGTGTGGGCGTCTGAAGAATTAATGAGACACTTTATATTTCCTGAAAAGATGAAGGCTGAAAGCGCAAATGTTTTTGCGAATGGATACAGCTTCTACTCAGGTCACTTTTGGAGAAAGTGGGGTCTCAAGAACGTGTTTCTGTATGATCTAGATCCTGAAATAAAACCTATTAACTGGAGTTGCTTAGAGTATGTACGAGAACATATTAATATAGATCAGAAATCTTTAGACGTTTTAATTGATGATCAGTTTGTTTCAAGAGATAATATTGATATGGTAATTAATATGTCTTGCGAGTGTATGTATGACATGAAGCACATCATTAAGAGAGGAACTTATCCTAAAAATACTATATTTGTTTTTCAAGGAACAGATAAAGTCCAAAGAGGAAATATTAACATTCACAAAACACTCGATGAATTTGAAAAAAGCACGTCATTTGGTGAAAATGATATTATATTTAGAGGTGAAAAAGATGTTAACTTTGGAAGCTATAAAGGAAGCGGTCCTCATAAAAGATTTATGATAATTGCAAGGTATGATTATGAATCGGATAATATGTTGTAGATGGGGAGATGCATTTGATGATAGAGATGTTAATGCTTTAAGCCACCAAGTAGAAAAGAACTGTTCCGTTCCTTTTGATTTTATATGCTACGATAAATTTAAACATGATCTTTCAAGGTTTCAACCTAAGTATAGAGAGGATCATCACTTTGATGATCAAGGAGGACTCAGCCACTGGAGGAAGCTAACTTTATTTGATGATGCTCATTTTGGTGAAGAAGATAAGATACTTTATCTAGACCTAGACGTTGATATAAAAGGTGACCTTGCTTATTTCTTTGAACTAGAAAACAATAATCCTTATATAATATGGAACCATTGGTGGGAGAGAAAACCTGAAGAGTGGCTAAGACAATATCACCAAGCGAGGTGTCCTTTATATAATAGTTCCACACTGCTATGGAAGACTGGACAGAATAGAAGAATACTTTCATTTCTATTAGAGTTTGCTGAAGAGATATTCTTTACGTATAAAAGAATAGACACGTTTATGTTTCACTGTTTTGGTCCTCACACTACTAGAGATCACTTTAAATATTTTGATGAAGGTATTATTACTTCGCACAGACTCGTAGGTGATTCAAATCCTGGGATCATTCATTCATATGAAGGAGTGGTGCATTGAACTATTGGAAAGGATTAAGTGAACACGATCAGCAGTGGGCTAGTCACAGATGGCAGAACATCTTAACTGAATACGGCAATGCTAATCCTTACTTTATAGACAACTTAAGAGATCAATCATCACTCATAGAATACTTAATACAAAAATATTGGATGGATGTACATACAAGAGATCAAAAAATAAACATATTAAACTCAGGTATGAATTTCTGGTCTGTACCTTTTGCTGCTGAGAAGAACGCAAAAGAAATCCACACTTATGATATGTGTCCTCTTACAGAGCGTTTATCATGGATAGCAAATAAATCCTATTCTGCTATTCATACTCACCACAGGATTAATACTATTTTTGACGTAGATCTTATTGAGTTAGACGCAGATGTTTGGATAAACACGAGTTGTGAACATACATATCCTGCACATGATATAATTAAAAAAGGAGCAACATGTGTTTTAAGTGGGAACAACTTAAAGAAAAGAGGTCATATAAACTTGATAAATAGCCTTGACCAACTAAAAATACAGAGTTCACTTTCTAAGATTATAAAAGAAGACACTCTTCTTTTTGATTATGAAGATGAGATAGGGAAAAGACAATATGAGCAGTACATCATTATAGGTATAAAATGAGAAAAAGAGTTATATTCACAATCTATATCGATATTCCAGAACATCTACTAGATGAAACAGGATATTCCAGACACGCAAATGTAAATAGACACAGGGCAAATAGAGCAGGTGAAACAAAAGATAAACTGAGTGTATATAAGAATAAACTCATGTGGACTCAGAAAAATTATGCAGACTTGTGCGATGCTGATTATAAGATATTCATAAACAATAAACAGTGGGTGGACTATTATCTTTCAATGAAGAAGATTCATGAAGGTCTTCCTATGTATCATATAGTAAACTACTATAAGCACCATCTAATGTATGTGTTATCACAGGAATATGATGAGGTTTTTTATGTTGACTTAGATATTATTCCAGTCACAGAAGAAAATATATTTGAAGAACATGACATGTCAGTGTTTTGGGCTAAGAACAATAACGAACTCGCTGAATGGGGAAAGAGGTTTGACTTATCTAAGTACGATAGTTGTGATAGGAATCCTGCTATCAAGTATTGGAACTGCTATGCACTGTTACTGCAAGAAGGGTTTGAGCCAGAAAACGATGTGATTAATACTGGAACAATGATGGGTGGTAAGGAAGTAATTCAACAAATAAACTGGCCTGAAAAGTTTCCAATCGTAGTTGAAAAACTAAAGAAGTTACAAGATGATGATGAAACAATGTTTCCTCCAGCTCTTCATAGTCGATTTGCTTTTGACAATGAAACTATAACAAGCTTTCTTGTAAGATCAGAAGATTTTAAGTACGGAAGTCTTACTGATGAGTGGCATGGTAGATTACCTGATAATGGAATAGATCCTAAACATAAAATAATTCATGCTATTAATAAAAAGTTTGAATTCATTTGGCCAGACGTGGAGTACGAAGGCAGGAAGTTTTGATAGTAGATAAAAAGAAAAATGAAATAGTTTCAAAGGTTGTAACTAATTTAAAGAATGTATACGATCCTGAAATACCAAGTGTTTCTGTACTAGACTTAGGATTAATATACGATATTGAAATATTAGAAGACTACACTATGGTTAAAATTACACATACTCTGACAAGTGCATTTTGTCCTATGGCAGATGAAATAAATCAAAACATTAGAGAAGCTGGATTGGTAGACGGTATAAAAGAATCTATCGCTAACATCACTTTTTCTCCTCCGTTTAGTATGGACATGGTTCCGGAAGAAACTAAAATGATGATGGGTTGGTACTGATGCAGATCCACTTGTTTCGTATAGGAAATAAGTATGGACCTCAGTACGAAAAGTATCTCAACAAAAAATTAAAAGACTATGATGTAGTCTGGCACAGAGATCCATTTGATTCGAGGGTTGCTCTTCAATGGAACAAGATGTTGTGTATGAACTTGGATATAGATGAACCTATTGTGGTCATGGATATTGATCTTATACTTACAAACAACTATCATGATATTTTAAACTATTCAATAGAAAAAGGTCAGTTCTTAGGAATGAATAGTTGGTGGGGACATCCTCCTAGTCACAAGCTGAACGGTGGATTCTTTAAATACTTTCCAACTGACTGTAAATACATATATGAAAAGTTTATGGAAAATATAAGTTACTGGCAACAGTACTATATTGTTAACAGATACACTGTTGGTCCTGTAAATGGAGAACAGTTTTTTGTAGAGGACTCAGTCAAAGAAAGACTTGAGCTTATTACGTTTCCATCTTCCTGGGCTACAAGATGGACTCAAGATTCCAAGACAAATGAAGGAATCTCTAAAAGATACAATAGGTATTTTAACGAATCTTTATATGAGAATGATTTCAATCGAGATATAAAGTTAGTCCATTTCACACATTCACTAAATAAACCCCACGAATCACCAATGTTTGCGCATTTGTACGACTGAGCATGTATAAATACTATAAATCTTAGGGTTTCGAAACCCTTTGAGAAGACTCATACCGCTAGGAGTAGAAAGAATGGCGCAATACGAAGATCTCATAGTAGATCAGGGAAGTGATGTCGAGATAAAACTCGAGTTATTTAATCCTGATGGATCACCGAAAATATTGAATAAGTTTGATGATGCAACACAAACTTTAACCCCAATGTTTTCGTCCACCGCAAAAATCAAAAAATCCTTTAATACTAAAGATTCAGATTCGATCTCATTTGGTACATCTACTATTTCTCCTACAAACGCTGAAAATGAATTGTATTTAAGTTTAACGAATACAATCACTGATGCTATGAAGGCAGGCAGGTATGTCTATGACGTTGAGATTTCAGCAACAGATAGTTTTGGTGTAACAACAATAGAAAGAATTCTGGAGGGTAAGCTTACGGTTTCTCCTTCGGTTACGAAGTAGAGATAAATGGCAGAAATTAAGGTAGTATCAGGTAAAACGATTATCAAGAAGATAACGGTCGGAGTTCCAGTCCGAGCGGTTAAATCTTTCTCGATTAATACTTCTGTTGGTGCGCTATCAAACGTTCAATCTGCCGAAGGTGCTTTTAGACATGGATATATGCTTCTATACGATAGTACAGAACAAATGTTTAAAGCTCAAGGTCTTATGCTAAATCAGAGATTAGATGGAGGAGATTCTTTTGGATTAGACTCTCTACCTCCTGGAACAATTACTGCACCAGAGTTTTTTGCGAGGACTAACTAATGGCGTCATTGATTCAAATAAAAAGATCTAGAAATTTTGTAAAACCTCCTAAGTTAAGAGTAGGTGAACTCGCTTATTCATTGATGGACAGTGGATTACAACTTTGGATTGGTGCTGGTAGTGAAGATTCATTTCAAATGGCCGACAGTGTACAATCTGTTGGTGGTAGATTTTATACAAAAAGATTAGATGTAGATAGTTTAGGAATCACAGAGCCAGGGAAGTACATACTTCTTGGCGATTCAAGAAACATTAACTATTTAAAACTTGATTCAGGTGATGTAAATCAACTAAGAATTATTAATAACCTAGTCGTTCCAGTAGGTGGCGATTCAGGTCGACCTATTCCTTCAGCGATAGGTCAAATACGATTTAATACAGATAAGACAACATTTGAAGGATACGATGGCATTGCCTGGGGATCCTTAGGTGGAGTTAAAGATGTAGATCAAGATACTTTTATTATTGCAGAAGCTGCACCTGGTACAGATAACGATGATTTAAGATTCTTCACTAATGGTGTAATGAGAATGGAGATCACTGACCAAGGTCAGATTGTTATGGCTCCATCATATGTACCAGACAGTACAACATCGCTCACAACAAAACATTATGTTGATAATGTAAAAGCAGGTGTTCCACTAGATGACTCTTGGCATGATGGTGCCTTTATGGGATTCGATAGTGCAATGAGAGTTACAGATGTTTTAGACGGATTAAATGAAGCGATCAATAATGTTCGTAACAATGCATTTGTAAGAAAGTTTGACTTTCAAGCTGTTCCAGATAGAGGTGGTGAAGGGTTCACTACTACTCTACAGTTGAACATGGATGGAAATCCAAACAGGTTAGATGTTGATTGGGGTGACAGCACATCAACAATAGGAACCACTGACTTAACACCTTCTCACACTTATACTAACGCTTTGATTAGTCCGGCTACTGTAACTGTAAGAGCTTACAATACAAACGCTGTTGGAACTGGATCAGAAGCGTCAAAAACAAATGCAGATTATATTATAATCTATACAGCTGATCCTACTGCAGACTTCGAGCTTTACAGAACAGCGAATGATCAAAATGCACTTACAGGAAACAATGTTTACGTTGTAGAGGGTCAGTCACTCTATATGAAGAATACATCGACAAACACTCAAGTTCAAAACAAGAATGGACCAGCGTTTGTAACATATAATATGGAATGGGGAGATGGGACCGCCTTAGAAACAATTGCAAGTGACAGTGCAGCTGGTGGTGTAATAGGTGCTAGATTAGTTCACCAATGGCAGGCAGGAACAGCGAGCGGAACCTTACGAGATAACTTAATTCTTGAAATGGATTCTCATTCAACTGCAAACCCTGCAGTTATACCTCAAACTCACACTGTTCCACTCAAAGTGTACGATCCAAACATTGCAGCTCCAGACGGAGTGAGTTCAAAAACAATTTCATTTGTAAGTTCACAAGGTGAAAATCCTAAGTTAGCTGCAAATTGTCCATCATTTATTCCTTCAGGTCAAGTACTTGTTGCTGGAGATAATTGCCAAAGAACAATCAAAAATACAGGTGTTATTCAAACAACTGAAATGACAACGTTTGCAAACGGAGGAAAAACTGGTGTTCTATCAGCGTTTGTAAATAATGTTGCAGATGGATCAGTTACAATGGATGGAACAAGTAAGATAGGAACTTACACAAGTTTGGTCCACACCGCACATACAGACTACAATTTGTTTAAGGCTGACGGTACCTCAACTTCATTCGCAACAAGTATATATCACCCACAACTATTCTTTGGTGTAAAAGCGAGAGTAGATAAAGCTGCAAACACTGTTTCACCTGGCGTAAACAATATGTCTATTCACCACGATCAAACTGGAGAAACAAATAGAGTTGAGTTTGTAAAAGATGATGTAGTCCTTACACCAACAATCAGTAACGTAGGATCTATTACTCAAAACAATGCAGGAACATTTAGATATATTAGTGGAATTCCTCACTACAACTCTGGAACTCCAACACTCACATTGTCAGGTTCTACAATAAGTGACTATATTGGAAAAACATATAAGAACACAAACCAAGTAGTTCAAGTCGCAAGTGGAACTAACTTAGAACAAACAAGTGGTAGTGCTATAGGAAATACTCAGAGCTACAACTATTCGCAGATTGATGGTTCAGTTACGCATCTACATGCAGGTATTCCTATTGCTGACACTGGTAACGGAAGTGATTATGCCTTGGGTCCTCTTACAGTTCTTGTTAACTCAGGAAACGTAAGAGTTCTTGAACAACTTAGGATAAGAGGGATAAACGTTAACGGTAATGGCGTATGGGCAAACTTAACAGAAAAAATTGCTGTTCACACTGCACCGCAAGCTGGAATCAGTGAGATTGCTATAAACGTTTCAAATAGTTTAGGCGAACAATATACAGATGATGGTATACGTATCTTCGACCTTGCCACAGAAGTTATAAATACTCCTAACTATACAAGTTCAACTAATTTTTATACGAATAATTTGTACACCGAAAGTTCAGATCCAGGTGTCCAAGGAACACAAGAAGCTAGTATTAGATTTGGAAGAATAGAGCATGATGTAACAGACTATAGTTCAGGTTATCTTCCAGTTGGGCCGGATAGATCGAGTGATACAGGAACACAGTACTTTACATTTGCATGGAGAAGAAGAGCAACTGCGAATTTTAATATTAACATTACGAGCTCAACAGGAATTTCAGGAATATTCATTGCAGCTCCATCAACGGCGATTGATAACACAAGTACAATAAACGGTTGGCTCGATTGTGGAATACAGTATGCAGGATCCGGAGTTCCTGGTGCTGACATTGGAAATGGTGGTAATGGTAGTAATGGTTGCGCATTAACAGGCGCAGATATAATTCAATCAAACACATCTTTGAATGGATCATATCTAATGACACTAGGAACAGAGAACCTAACTAACTCGACTGGTAATGTATGTTTGGTGAGAATAGCGTTGGCCGCTAATCAAGTAATAACAGCGTTAAGTATTTCATAGGGAATAAGAATGGCGATTAACGACAATCAAAAACTAGACTGGTTATGGAAGAAGCTCGGTTATGCAGTATCAAAGACCGATGTTAATTCAAAGAAGCTAGCTACAAACGAAGAGATACCAAGTCGCCTTCTTCTAAGAGGAGACGATCTCTGGACAGACGCTGCCTTTGTCCCAGCAAATAAGGCAAGAGTTCCTGATATAGTTGAACTATACGATGACACTGGAACTGGTCAACCTTCAGTAGAAACAGTTGCTGACACCACTGCAACCACAGGTCGAACTTGGAAGACAAATATTACTAACTGGATTCCACCACAATTTGGTTCTACATATCAAGTTAAAGTTTATCTAGACAACGCTGGTTCAGTTAACCCACAGAACACTGGAACTCAACTATTCGCTGCAGGTTCTGGTATCAACGATGAATGGTACTTTGACTATTCAAGTGGTATACTTAACTTCATAGGTGATAACTTACCTCCAGGAATATCAGGTAAAGTTATATACATTGTTGGTGCTGCTTATGTAGGAAAGTTAGGAAACAATTTTAGAATCATTAACGCTGATTCTGCCAATATAGGGCATATGTATCTTGACTCTGGTAATATCAACATGGCTGATATTATCACAGCCTATATTGATTCAGCTGATATTATACACGCATTCATAGACTCTGCACGGATCGATATTGCTCGAATTGATTCTGCAGTTATAACTGATCTTCACGCAACAACAGGTTTTATTAGTCAGTTAACTGGTGACAGTGCAAATATTCATAATATTCATACTAGAGAAATCCACACACCTTTAATTAAAGGTCCTGGTGACATTATCATTGATCCATACTCTTATAGAGAATCAGACGGATCAGGTAACATCACTGATAGTGGAAGATCTGGTAGAGTTACAATACTTGGTGATCTTCAGGTTGAAGGAGTTCAAACAACTGTAAACTCTACTATCGTCACTGTAAACGATAAAAACCTTCTACTTGGAGACTCATCACGAAGCTCATCCATGTCAGACGGTGGTGGTATTATACTTGACTTAGGTTCAGATGGTCAAGCAGAAATACTATACAGACACATTGGTGGAAAGTGGGAACTCAATAAACCTCTACATGTTGATCACTTAGATGCTGACTCTGCTAACATCAGACTCATTACATCAGACTCTGCAGTAATCACAAGAGGACAGATAGGTCAATTCACCTCTGACTCTATAGGAGTTAAGAGAATTGACATTGACTCAGGTCATGCACTTAAATTTGACATTGATTCATCTACAATAAGTGATCTTAAAGTTGACAGGATCCTTACTGTTAGTGGTGAATTAGCAGTTGAATATGCAAAGATAGACTCTGCAGACATTGATGTATTAAGAGTCGATAACTTTAACCTTGTAGGCGCTGACTCCTATCGATTCTTGATGGTTGATAGTCAGGCCAACCTAAATACAAATCCAGATTTTACAGCGAACCGAGCTCTCATAAACTTTTATCAAGGAGGAATGACGGTAAGTAATACTGGTGATGTTGTTATAGGCGGAAACCTACAAGTCCCAGGAACAACATTCCATCCAGGAGGTCTTAACACCAGCCTCGTAAACATGACCAAAGCGGTAGTTACTTCCCTTGAACCCGGTCAGATTGTTATGGGTGGAACAAATGATTCGCTACAAGGTATAGATGATGTAAAATACAACGCGATTGCATCAACATACGGAACCTTTGATGGTCTTAACATTAGTTTTGAACCCATTATGGATTCTGGATACTATAACTTTAATGTTGATAGACAAACTGGTCGGATTCAAAATAAGAATGGTTTTAAACTTGGTAGAGATAATTTTACTCCTATTGGTCAGTACATTCAAAGTTATCCTTATGACAAGGGAGCAAACACACGACCGTTCTATGGACTAGAACTTAACACTGACTCAGGACTACTCACATCTACTGCGTATAGAAACGTATTCTTATCGCCAAGACTTTTAAGTGCAGATAACAACGACAGCTTTGATGTCATTGATGTAAAAGGTCTTGAAGATAGCACAATATTCCAAGTAAAAGCTGATGGTTCAATTAACTTCACTGGAAACATCTTAAAAGGTGGACAGATATTCAGTGGCGGTGGTATATTTACAAAAACAGAGGAGACTGGTGATGCGTTCTATGATCCACCAGCTTCTATATTAGATCCAGCTCAAAATCCACAGGCTAATCCTAAGAATGCATTTGGTTACGGTAAGGTTGCACTTAAGTCTCAAGATCCAAAGTATGACTTTAGTGTTGACGGAACTTTTGCAGTCAAGGGATTTGTAGATTCTGCTGCAGTTGAATATGTACTAACACCAGACTTTGAATTCCAAGGCGTTAAGATCGCCGACGATTCAGACATGGCGAGACAATTCTTTGTTCCTTCAAGAGCAGCTTTTAGGGCAGGTCAACAAGACAGCATAGGAATGAACCTTTCAAACATTGGTATCTATTCTACTTCCATAGGTTATCATGCTCTCGCAAAAGGAAAGAGTTCCATTGCAATGGGTTGGAACACTGATGCTCTCGGTGAACATGCTGTAGCGATTGGTCACAGTAACACAACTGGAGATGATGTTAATCCAGGCGGAGTGGCGATTGGTGGATTTAATAGATTTAGTAGTGTACCGGGACAAACTGCTCACGGAATAGGAATAGGTTTTACAAACACCGTAAAAGGCGACTTTGCCAAAGCCATTGGTTCAAATAATATTATTGCTGGTGGGAGAGCAGGAGTCTTTGGTGACGGAAACATTTTAGGAGATTCTCAGGGAGATACGACTACTGGTAACGCTGGTGGATCATTTGCAATTGGTATCGATAACACTATTGATGAGGCCGGTGCAGCTTATGTAATGGGTTTCTCAAACAGAGTAACCAGTAAGGGTAACGCTTCGGTCACTATTGGTAATAATAACTTCGTTGACGAAGGAAATGCAATATCAATCGGTAACCAGCAAATTATTAATGCGAATGGTGGTATTGGTATTGGTCCTCTTGTTAGAATCGACTCTTCATCAAACTTCAGCGTAGGTATCAGTCTCAATAACAACCCAATGCACGTTAAAGATGCTAACTTGATGTCAATTCAAGGTGGTAACGTTTCGGTTGGTCGTGACTCTGACATGTTTAAAGGCGGAGGATTTGATCCTAACGGAAACTTATACGTATCTGGAACAATTGTTGTAGGTGGAAGATACCTTGTTGAAGGTGCATCTGGTCAGACAACAACCTCCTCACCTTGGGACGATAACGGCTTTACAATATCTACAAATCTTGGTAGAACAATTGCAGTTAATAAGACCACATCACACCAAGCATTTGAGATAAAAACACAAGACGGTGCAACCCTCGCCATGGGCGAACAGAAAGCTGCAGATGTAGCATTTCCCGCTGGTGTTTCAACTGCTGACTCAGACTTATTTGACTCGGCAAATACACAAAGAAGCTTACTTAGTTATATTCCAAAGGCCGGTGTATTCAGAGTTGGTAGTGTTTCAAGTAAAAATCTACTTAAGGATAGTAATATTGGTTATGGTTCTATCGCAATGGGTACTAATAACCTTGCGGCTGGAAAGAACTCAGTTGTAATTGGTACAGGAAACTCTTTTACTCGAGGTGGAAACCATACGAAAGATCAGTTCCTACTCTATAATTCAACTGTAGGTGAGAACAATATTGTTATTGGTCACAGTAACATCTCAGACAGTCATCCAGGAGTTGGCTTTGGTGGTAGACCTGCTCCAGAGTACCTCATCAATTCCGGTAAAGATAACATCATACTTGGTTCAAACATCAGGCTGGCCAATAACGTAAGTAACGCGATTGTAATAGGTAACAAAGCTTTTATAGGTGATCCTGCACAACCGACCGATCATCACATATACTTACACAACACTGCAGTTGATACTGACAGTGCACTAAACAACACTAAAGTTTCTATCGGTAAAGGTTTTAGAGACCGAGGTCAAGGTGTACACGCTAATGGAAATGCTTTTGGTAACTATGCACTTGATATTAGAGGTGATATACACTTAGACAGTGGCGGTGAAATCTTTATTGGTCAAAACACTATTAGAGAACACTTAGGATTTGGCGGTGGAGGCGCCTTATCAGGTGGACCCGGTGGCGTTCTTAACACAATCGGTAACATTGTATCTATTGAAAATGGTGGCGGCGGTGTAGTAAGAGTTACAACTTCAGCTCCTCACGGCTTTACAGCAGGTGATCCAAACTTAGCAGTTCAGTTTGATGGTATTGACGAGCAAGTTGACAGTGTTAACGGTATTGATAGTTTTCAAATAAGCAGTATAACTTCTGAGCCACTTACATACTTCCCTGATGTTATAAACGCAAACTCTTTTCGCCTCTTACATGATTCTCCAGGTAATGTAACTACCTTCAGACATGTACGTTTTAGCCAATTTGGTGATAACAGAGGTCCTACACTAATTGGTGACGGTCCTTCACAACACACTGTTTCAAATGAAATAAATGGAGAGATTAAAGCACTATACTGGACAAAACCAGTAATATTACCTCCTGATCTTCATATTAAAGGCGACTTAAGAGTTGACGGAAAAACACTAGATCTAGTTGCTGACTCTAGTGGAGTGGTATTTACTGCTAGAGGAATTTCAAACAACACAATGTACTATAAGTTTGACTCAACAGGAATCAGAGTCAACTCTTCTACAAACGGTCTCGGTGAATTATCACTTGATAGTCATCTTATAAGAGATGAAGCGTTTGGTGGTAAACTTGTACCGTTCTTTACAGACTATCTAGATACTGACTATGTACAACAAAGGGTTTCACTATCATCTAACTTTGTTGCTGGTGCAAACGAACTCTACTATAAACCTAACACCGGTGTTAAACCTGTTCAGATAGGTCTAGAACCAGGTGATGTATTAGCGTCTGACGCTAGAGGAAATAAAGCTGATCACGCAATGCACGTTAAAGTGCTTTCTGGTCAAGGTGCTGTTAACATAAGAGACGATCAGAATCTTCTAGGAGTAGGTACATTTACAGGAACAGGTGGAGTTAAGTCTCCGATCACAGTAAACGGTGAAGCGTTCCCAACAGTATCATATCTATCTCAGCCTGGAATGATAGACGCAGCGTATATTAACGCCAGAGTTTCAGTAACAGCAGCAACGATTGAAAACTTTATTGATGACACATATGTTAAAGGTATTGTTGATAGTGCATATATCTTAAGCGCTGCAAACGATAGTTCAGAGTGGCAAAGGATTGGTGATAGACTCTTCTTTGGTACATATCCAAACGTTCAGAACGTTAACGTTGCAGTAGGTACAGACAGTCCAAACGCTAAGTTTCATGTAGCTGGTTCCTTCCAATCTGACTCTGCACTTATTCAAGGTCCACTTGTCATACAAGGAAGTGAGATAAGAGATGTTGAGACCTTTGAGTTTCAAATAGGTCAAGGTTATCTAGCTGAGAACCTTCAGTCCAATAGCAAACAAATTACTAATACTACCAACCCAACACTTTCACAAACACTTATTAGTAATACAACCACCACATTTCAAGTCGACCTAGGTGGAACACCTGATAGATTCTTTGATGTTTTTAGAATTGACCTGAATGGTGATTCACAACAAATGATTGAAGGTGTAGATTGGGACTACTCAACACCTGGTGTTAAAGGAAGATTTATTGATGTAAAGGAAGCAGCATTTGACTCTGACAATCTAGGAAATCTTACAGATACTGGATTCTTTGCAAAAGATAGAAGAGCACCTGCAAACTTTGCATTCACAGGTCCTGATAGACTTACTAACACACTTGATTATCAAATTCTACACAGTACAGTAGATCTACTTGATAGCTTAGGTAACGCTAAGTACTTAGGAATTCCATCAAATAAAATTACTCTTACTGATTCGTCTAACTTCTCAATCGCTGATAGTACAATCATTCAGTTAAGAGACATTGTCAGACTCAATGACAGAGATGAGTTCCAAACTTCTTCAATGAGTGTCCATGGACCTGCAGTATTTACTGACGGAAAGACAACATTTAAAGATTCAGTTGCTCTTGATAACAATGCAATACTACACACCTTAAGACAGTCACAACTAAAAGTTGATGGTATATTCTCTATGGACAGTACAGGAGATAATGTCCTTGGTAGAGAAAAATTCTTCTTAGATGGAAAGAACTTTAGAGGTAACATTGAAGATTTTGTAGACTCTAACTATATCGGTAATAGAGCTCAAGGTGTTTGGAATCAGAACGTAGATAGTTTTGGAATTCAACAGATATTCTATGAAAGAGCTGGACAAACAGGTGCAGTAATTATAGGACCAGTTGAAGATTGGCCTGGAGCATTTGTAGGTGGACAGAAGGATCAACTAGGAAATCTTACTGGTAAAGGTGACAGTGATACTAAACTCTTTGTTTCTCGTGGTAATGTAATATTTAGCGCAAATCAAGGATGGGATGGAGTTGCCGGTCCTACAACTCAAGAAGTTGTACCTACACTTAAAAGACCTGATGGTCCTAAATTTATGTGGATCCCAACAAGGGGTGCATTAAGAGTTGGTGCAATTGATGGAACAACCACTAAGTGGAACGACAAAGAGATCGGTTTAAACTCTATCGGTATAGGTTATAACGCTGAAGCGTATGATCACTCACAAGCAATAGGTTATCAAGTTACTGCTGGTGACGATACACTATTTAAGAAAAATGCAACATCTATTGGTAGAGACATCGCAAACCCACAAGAAGGTGGTATAGCGTTTGGACGAGATATTATTCACAGCAGTACATACACAAATAACCTATCGGTTGGTAGAGATATTAGTGCATCAAGCGGAAACACCAATACGGTTTTTGGTCGAAACATCAGCGCTTCTCTAAGTGACAACGTTGCAATTGGTAAAGATATTACTGTCGGCAGTGGTGCTGTTGCAATTGGTCTGAACGCTGACGCGAACCCCGGTGGTCTCAGCATTGGTAAAAATTCAAATAGTACTAACGGCGGTATTGCAATTGGTAGCGCCCTAAATGCAAACTTTTCTGGTCTCGCCTTAGGACAGTCTATAGATAACACCTTTGCGTCTTCCACTTCTATCGGACAAAACATAGGTAACAGCTCAGGTGTAGCAATAGGCCAAAACCAATCTATTAGTATAGGCGGCGTAGTAATTGGTAGAAACAACAGTGTTTCACAAAGTGGACAAGCGATTGGTGACAATCAAACCTCAACCTCTGGTGCAATTCTTATTGGTAGAAATCAAACCGGTGGTGGATTTGCAGGCCTAGCAGTTGGTGAAGGAAACGACGTTAGCTGGGGCGCCGTAATGATCGGTCAGGATAACGGCGGTAGTGGATTCTACGGAGATCCTCTAGGTATTGGTAGAGGAAACACTGGCATCGATAGAGGTGCTATTGCAATAGGTGATAACAACAAAGGAAATAGCTACGGCGCTGTTGTAATTGGTAAAGACAACATTAACAACGGTAAGTTATACGGCGGTTCAGATCTTATTGTTGGTGTAGGAAACGACAACACTGGATCCGATAACGCTGTAGGTAAGTACGGTGGCGGTTCAAGAATCTTTGGTTCCTTCAATAAGAATAATACAGGATCAAGAATATACGGTAGCTCAAACAATTTCAATAGAAGAGCTAATATTTGGGGTAACGATAACACCAATACTACTGATGGTGGATATGGATATATCTACGGATCTCAAAACACCCTGTTCAAAGGTGGTTACGTATTTGGTACACTTAACACTACAAGTGAAGGTGGATATGCATACGGTGTAAGTAACGCTGTTAGTGAAAACGGTTACGCTTTTGGTGCAGGAAACACAGTAACAAAAGTTGCATATGCATTCGGATCAGGTAACACTGCAACAGGTCCTACAGGAGCTGGAACAGAACCATTAGCGTTTGGTCACAGTAACACTGTTTCATCAGGTGGTTTGGCTTTTGGTGAAAATAACACTGCATCTAACAGAGGTATATCGGTCGGTAACAGAAACACCGCATCTGGTGAAAGATCTACAGCGATTGGTGGAGCGATTACAGTTAGTGGTAACAACTCTGTTGGTATCGGTCTACACGCATCAAACTCTGGCACCATAACTGCAGATAACACTCTTGCGATTCTCGGCGGTAAAGTTGGAGTTAATCAAGCAAGTGTTGCAGCAAATTACATCATGGAAGTTGCTGGTAACTTTAATATACCTGGACCAAGTGATTACTATAGACACGGAAAACGATTAGCAGATTATATCACAGATGATGTAGCAAATGATGCTTACGTAAAAGGTATAGCAGATCAGACTTACGTAAGATCTCATATCACCACACAATTCCTCAGAGATCCTAACGGACCGATGAGTCCAAACTTCTTCTTTGCTAGCAACTTATCTACAAATGACTTAAGATACTTAGGTGCACACAGTGTTGGTATTGGTAGAGAACCACAAAATCTTGTAGGTTTACAGAATCCTAAACTTGATGTTGCTGGTCCTATAAACTTTGACACAGGTCTATACTTAAGTGGAACTAAGATTGTTCCTTCTATAGACTCAATCGGTGATGTATACATTTCTCATCAACCTCAAAACTACTTCATTGGTGCGGACAGTGCTACTGAAGTGTTTGATTCAGACTATGTATTCTCAAGACAAAGAACATTTGGAATGGGCAAATTTGACTCAATCCAAAACACTGTTACTTCTTCATATATTAATCAAAGACTTGACACATCACTATTCTTAGATTCCTTTGAAGCTACTCAGCTCATTACAGATAAGATAACCGAAACCACAGCCTTTCAGTTTGACAATGTTGGTAGAACAAGTCTTACAACAACCGAAGTTACTACTGCTATAGGTTCTGCCCCGTTCGGTGTAAAAGTCGGTATCAACACTAACGCTGATTTTACTAACACATTAAAAGTAGAAGGAGATGTTCTACTTTCAAACAGCCAATTAAAACTTAACGGTGCTGGCGCTGGAATCTTTATTAACGGTGAGGAACTAGCTCCGGTAAGTGTATTTACAGAAGGATTTGCGTATACTACATATGATCTAACAAAGAACATTGGTATTCAAAAAGCAACTCCTCTCGTTGAGTTAGATGTTGGTGGTACAATTAATGCTGATAACATTCAGGTTGGTGGACAAGATATTCTTACTGGAATTCTTGACTCTAACTACATTCAACTTAGAACACTAAGAATTGGTGATGGTGCTGGTCTAGACTCTGCAAGAACAACAGGATTTATTGATTCAGCTTATGTTCAAGCAAGAGCAGATTCTGACTGGATCAAATCTGTTATGGATTCTGATCACCTCAAATTCATCATTGATACACCTTACGTCAAGTCAATTGCAGATTCCGACTATATTAAAACTGCTGCCGACCAAACATGGATTAGATTAAACGCTGACTCAGACTATATTAAGTCTGCTGCTAATAGAACTTGGATCAGGTCAAACGCTGACTCAGACTATGTCAAGTCTGCCGCTAATCAAGCTTGGATAAGACTCAATGCAGACAGTGATTATATCAAGACATCTGCTAACCAAACATGGATTAGATTAAACGCTGATAGTGATTACATCAAGTCTGCAGCGAATAGAGATTGGATAAGACTCAATGCTGACTCAAACTATATCTTATCTGCTGCCGATTCAGACTATGTAAAAACAGTTGTAGATTCAGCTTACACACATCTTTTAACTGGAATTGGATTAAGAAACGTTGATTTCGCTCCGCACAAAGTATTCTATAAAAACTCCGTTGCACAAACAGTAGATCTTCCAAACGCTACAAGCAACGAAGGTAATGTCTTTATTGATCAGCAAAGAGGATTTAAACCATACATTGGAAGAAATGGATCTTGGGAAAGAGTTGCCCTCGCTGCAGATGTGGACTCTTCTGTTAGTGCTCTTATTGACGCTGCACCTGGTACACTTGATACTCTTAATGAACTAGCTGCTGCTCTTGGAGATGATCCTAACTTTGCGACAACAATCACAAACAGCATTGCAACTAAACTTGCGATTGCTGACTTTAACACGACTGCAGACACTTGGTTAACTGGTAAAACTACCGATAACCTAACAGAAGGTTCATCAAACCTTTACTACACTGACACAAGATTTGATAATAGATTAGCAACTAAATCAACTACTGACCTAAGTGAAGGATCTAATCTTTATTATACTCAAGGTAGATTTGATACAGCATTTACTGCTAAATCAACTACTGACCTAAGTGAAGGAACAAATCTTTACTATACAGATGCAAGAGTAGATACACTTCTCGCAGGTAGTTCTGCCACAATAGATGGAAACGGAACATCTGGAGGAGTTATTGTATCTGACGGAAACATTGCGATTAAAACTGGAACAGGTAATGTTGCATCTATTGATCTATACTGTGAAGTTAATAACGCACACAGAGTAAGTATTAAATCACCTGCTCATTCAGCTTACAGCGGAAACATTGATGTAACTCTACCAACATCATCTGGTACACTTGCACTTCTAACTGATGTAGCAGGAAATCTGGACTCTGCAGAAGCAATTCAGTTAATTGACTCAGCCTATATCGCAGCAAGAACACCACCCGCGCTTACAGTTAGAGAAGTTGACTCTGCTGACGGAATCAACAAAGAAATAACTGGTGTATCTGCAATCAACTTTGATAACTTTACTGGATTCCAAGTCGATTCAACTTCAACTCCTGGCGAAGTAAAAGTTAGCTTAGGAAGTGGATTCAAAACTATTTCGGTCGCAGGTCAAACAGACATTGTAGCGATCGGTGAAGATACACTTACAGTTGAAGCTGGAAACGGAGTAAAACTCACAACAGACGCGACCGGCAAGGTACTTAACATTGGTGTTGATAGTAACTTTAGCACAATGGATTCTGCTGGAGTACTAGGAATTGTTGACTCTGACTATATCAACAATATCATACTAACATCAGGAAGTGGTGGATCTGGTAGTGGTGGTACTACTAAGCTAACTGATTTTAACTTTACCGCTACTCAGGGTCAAACAACATTTAGCGGGTTTAATTATACATCAGGTGGACTGTTAGTAACAGTTAACGGTGTTGCATTTACTAAAGGAACAGACTACACTGCAAACACAGGAACATCGATAGTATTTGCAAGTGGAAGAGATTCCGGTGATGAAGTATCTGTATACACCAACGTAGCAGTATCAGGTTCAAACATAAATGATTCAGCCGACGTAACATCAGCTGCGGCAACAGTAATAGATCAAGTTTCTCATGCAGGTGATTTCAAATCGGTAGAATATACAATTCATATGAGTGAAGCAACTCTTAATCATACACAAATAAGTAAGATACTTCTTACATATAATAAATCAATTGTGACAATGACAGAGTATGGTGTAATAAATAGCTTTAGTGGAGATAGTGACTTTGGTCTTATTGAAGCTGACGAAAATGGTGGAAACATCAGACTGAAACTAACGAGGGCATCCGGATTAGGAAATATAAAAGTAAAAACAAATAAAACAATACTATAAGCCACGGGGAAAGTGAACTATGGCAAGTAAAGACTTTAAAGTCAAAAAAGGCCTTGCGGTCGAACAAGACATCACCCTTAAGGGTGGACTAAAATCAGTAGACGCTAGCGGCGTCGTTACAGTCCTTATAGACTCTTCAGGTACTATTCCAGCTGCAGGAGCTGGTTTCGACTCTGCGTCGATTAGTGATCTGATTGACTCCAGTTATGTTCGACTTAGAGTACCTACAGATCAAGAATTAAGAACAACAAGCAATGTTACTTTTAATCAGTTAAGAGGACCTGCTAATTTTATAATTGATCCAGCGACTATAGGAGATAATACCGGTACAGTAGAGATACTCGGTAACCTTACAGTCCAAGGTACAACCACTACACTTAATTCAACAACACTTATTGTAAGCGATAAAAATATCGTACTTGCTGATGGAGCAGCAACTGCCGCTGCTGCTGATGGAGCTGGTATTACGATCGATGGAGCTAACGCTTCATTAACTTACGTTGCTGCAAATGATAAGTTTGCATTTAATAAGAGAGTTGATATCACTGGACAGGCGAACGTATCAGGTGATTTTACTGTTGATACAAATACATTTGTTGTTGGCGCAACTTCTAATCATGTCGGTATTGGTACTTCTCCACTCGCAGCTGCTACACTTTCTATCTTAGAAGATGTTGGTACAGCAGATCAATCTCAACTTGCGCTTGGGAACGCTAATGGTTCTTTTTTAAGAT
>Ga0160423_10000858_pt1 | contig 25395 bp, 22 predicted proteins | sample CRUFie14St8metaG_FD_108191 | JGI IMG/M metagenome (GOLD analysis project Ga0160423, IMG submission 108191) | Marine microbial communities from the Costa Rica Dome - CRUD Field 142mm St8 metaG | ecosystem: Environmental > Aquatic > Marine > Oceanic > Photic zone | place: Costa Rica: the Eastern...
CGTGGGAGCATCCAGCATTTAGAATTCCAGTGGCGAGTGGGACCATATTAAAAGATGGTGGTACTCGGGAGGAATGGGAGGAGTGGCACGAGAACTATCATATCACAAACAATACGAGAACTATCGTACCACAAAATTATATTTGGTCAGTGCCGAGTGCGTTGGTCAGGGCGGCGTGGCAAGCCGCCATCGCGTGCTCGTCCGGCTGCTCTTCCTCCTTTCGCCGCCTCAGCTGCTGGAAGATCTCCAGAGCCTCCACCACTAGCCCGTCCTCGCTTGCTGCGAGGCAGAGGTCCACTAGAGATTCGCTGCTCGTAAAGCTCGAGCGCTGCTTCAGCGCCTCTGCCACCAGCCTCTCGTCCAAGAGGGCGTCCACGAGAGCATCTAGCGTCTCCTGCCTCCCCCCGCTCAGGGCCAGGATCAGATCCAGGGCCTCCTCCACCCTGCCGCTGGCCTTGCCTATCTTCAGCAGGTGCATGAACGTCCCGCGCCCCGGCACCACACCGAGATCACCTACGATCTCCCCAAAGATCTCAAAGGCCCTGTCTACGTCCGATGCGCGCCGGCAAGCGTCAATCAAACAACTGAGGGTGATCTCGGTGGCTTGAATGCCTGCCGACTTCATGACCTTGTAGAACAAGAAGGCCCGCTCCACGCTCTCCTGGGTGCCAGCCTTGCTGTAAGCGTTGATGAGGCTGGTGTAGTGCCGAACATTTGGCACTATCCCAGCCTCCTTCATCTGGATGAAGACTCGCATCCCCTCATCGGGGGCACCAGCCGTCGCGTGTAGGTCTAGAAGAACTCCATAAGTGACCTCGTCGGGCTCGAGCCCAAACTTGACCATTTCGTCGTACACCTTCAGCGCTCTCTGCTCTTGCCCGACCCTCCCGCACCCCCAAATCAAAGAATTGAAGGTGGTAGCGTCGGCTGCCAGCCCTCTCCTCCTCATCTCGACATAGGCCTTGAAGGCCTGCTGGACCTTGCCAATGACCACGAGCATGTGGATGAGCGCATTGGCGGCCACCATCTCCTGCCCCCCCTCCCCCTCCCCCGCCTCCTCGTGCCACTCGATGGCCTTGTCACAGTACCTTTCGAACCCCTCCACCTCCCCCGCCCCTGCCTTGGCCGCCGCCGTTGCGATGGCGGCGCACAGGGAGCTCCTTACATAAGGGCCCAGGGGCTTGTCACAGTACCGCTCGCACACCTGGACAGCCAGGTCCACCTCCCCGCAAGCCCCGCAGAGCTTGATGAAGCTGCACCAGACGTTGACGTTGGGCCCCGCAGCCCGCCCAGCGTTCTCCATGTGCCAAAACAGCAGCTTGGTGCACCTGTTGATCCCCTTTCCCTCGCTGGCGCAGGCGCTGAAGAGTGAGCTCAGAATGTGGTTGTTCACCTCGATTCCCCCCTCCCTTGCACTGTCGAGGACGGTGAAGGCCCAGTTCGCCACCCCGGACTGCAACGCGGCGCTCAGGGCCCCTCCCCCGTCGCCAAGCGCCTCCCCCTTCCTCCCGCGAGCGTGCTGCTGCGCCTTGGCCGCCGCTGCAAACATTATGCTGACCGTCCTCTCCGAGGGCTCAATCCCCATGGACTCCATCTCCCGCCTCAGCTCGAAGACCAGGGAGTACCATCCCGCCCTCGTGGCCGTCTGCATCAGGCTGTTGAAGGTCTCAGCGTTCTCCGCGATCCCGAGCTCGCCCCTCATCCGCTGGTGGAGCTTAAAGACCTCTTCGCAGTGAGAGTTCCTGCCATATGCGTCCAGAACGGCGTTGCAGACGACCACGTTGCAGCACCCCTCCCGGACGGACATCTCGAAAAAGTGGGAGACGTACCTCGCCAGGGGGTCCCCGGGCAAGGCGCCCTCCTCGTCGTCACAGAGGCCCCTGCCGAGATACGTGTGGATATACGTGGGGTTGACGTCCTCACCCCGGCCCTTTTGCCTCGCCCCCCCTCCACCGCCGCCGGGGTTGGACCTTGCGGCGATCTTTCCCGCCAGGGAGATCAGCATGGAGTAGGCGAAGGCGTTCGACCCCCCTGTCAGCTCGACCTGCTCGGAGTGCACGCGGACCGCCGCGTCCAGCGCGTTCAGCCTGACGCAGCACGCAAGGAGCCCCTGGTACCCCATACCCCTCTCCTCGAAGGCTTTGCCCTCGTTCAGGGTCTCCACGTACTCCAAGGCCAGTTCGAGCCGATTCTGCTGGACGCACTGGCGGTAAAAGTGCCGCTGGGCCTCCACAAAGTTCTTGTGCTTGCCCCCGGACCTCTTCTTCATTATCTGGCCCGCTTTCCCGGGCTTGGAGCCCCCCGCGCCCGCCTTGGCGCGGGTTCCGCGGGACGCGGCCGCCTTGGCGAGCGAAAAGTTCCCCTGCTGCCCGAGAAGGTCAAGAAATTGGTTGTAGAGCGCGCCCCTTCCCCCGGCGCTCCCCCCACCCGCTGCGCTCTTCTTTTCCCGTTCCCTTCCTCCGTTCCTGCCCCTGCCCTCGCTCCGCGAGCCGCTGCCTTCGCCCTCCGAGGTCCGAACCCCTACGGCTCGCGCGACAAGCCCGGTCCGCGCGGTGTAGTGCCCCGCGACGACGCCCACGACCTTACGCGACCCCCCGAACAACGAGAACGCTGAACGCTGAACCTCAGCAGCGGCCCTGCAGCGAAGCGGCGCGGAGGCACGAAGCGCGGCGCCCAGGACTCCATTCTTTTCCGGGAAGGCGCTCGACGTCGACGCCCAAAATCCCGAACGAGCGCGCAAGTTCGCCGCCATGGTCGCTCGGCTTAGCCACCACCCCTGTGCTTCCACCCACTAATCTGGTTGTGGTGAACCTCGCCCCTCGCCCGAAAGCAGATCAGGCAAAAAGTGCGCACTTTTTTCTTCTGGCTACTCCCGAGCGGGCGGGGGGTACTGGTAGCGGGAGGGAACGGGAGGGAGCGAGGACATGCCTTCTGTTCTGATGCGAACGTGCCCAGGGAAGGGCCTCGGCACCGCTCCACGATCCCTGAGGCCGTCGACTGTGTCGACCTGGCGCGCGTTGGGTGCGGACAGCCTAGCTGGGCGATGGTCGGCACTGAGGGGGGCGCCGTTGGGACGCGACAACCCGAGCCTCAGGGCCTCGGTCCGCGCACTGGGGACCGATCCGGTCTCCTCGACCCAAGAACAGCCAGGTGCGCTCTCCCCGAGGACGGTCCACCGCCCTCACGATTTTTGCCGGCGTGCGTGGCTTGACTCTGACCCTCATCCTTCCTTTCCTGTGCGCGTCGTCGTTTCTATTGGAATCGCCCGGAACTCGGCACGGCAGGGTCTGCCGCGAGCTCTGGACCGCCCCAGGTGCTGACCCTCCACCTGAGCGACTCCACGATCAAGTTTCCAGTGGAGCCGTCCGCGGCCCTGGAACTCAAGCAGGCCACCGTCAGGGTCTTTGACCTCTTCAAGGAGAAGGAGACGTGGGAGAGACCCCGCAGGCTGGATAGCGTGAAGCTGGTGATGGCCTCGAGCTCCGGCAACGCGTTAGCTGGGCAGGGTGCCCTGGAGGTCAGCTTCCTTGTCAACCCCAACGCCTACCCCACCGCGTTTCAGGCCAAGGTCCTCTTTGGCGTGAAGGACCCGGGCACCGGCGTGGAGATCGCCACGGAGGTTCCCCTTGCCAAGTTCAAGCAGGACTTGGACGACTATCTGAAGCGGGCTTCCCTCTCGGTCTGATGGGGAGAGAGGCTACTCAACCTCCTCAATTCCATCCATCTTTTTTTTCGAGAATTGTTTTTGATCTTTTCGGGTTTTCCTGAATCGAATCCATTGTGTTCATCGTCGTCGGCCCCTCGTCTCGACTCTGAAACCGACAGGGATGTGCTTGTCTACTCGCGGGGTCCTCCTCGCCAGGGCCAAGGGGACCACCACGACGGCCCCATCGTCGCAACACGAGTGACCCGGGAACGCCCTGAGCAAAGGCAGCTGCTGCCGGGGGTCGGGGTCGGCTGACCGGAGAGGCAAGGCCCCATGTACCGCAGGCTCGCAGTGTGGGCGAGCAGCGGTCCGGCACGTGGCTCTGCGGGTCCCCACGCTGGGAAGGCCCCCGCCGATCGGGGCGAGAACGTGGTCCAGGGCTTTGCGGACCTCTTTCGGGAGGACAAGAGGCGACACCTGCGGGCGCACGAACGCCTGGACTGGAAGGCCTGGAACCTCTTCCTGGCGCTCCTCCCGCCCGCGGGGCTGTACCTGACCATGTCATACGCGAGGAAAGACATGGACGAGATCGTGCGGAGCGGCGGGGAGTCCTTCCGAACGACGCGGGCGTCGAAGAAGGAGACGGGGGTGGCTCGACCCAGCACCAGCGGCTCGGCTGGGAAGGCAGGGGAGGAAATCGAGGGCAGGTTGGCCTCCATCGACAGGAGGGTGAGGGACCTGGGCGAGAAGCTGGAGCGCAGCGAGGAGGCGGGCAGGGAGCTGCGGGAGCGGTTGGGCCGGCTGCAAGAGGATCAGAGGAGGAGATCTGAAGGTTCGCGCGCCGCCGGGGGGACCGGTTGGTTGTCGTGGTTTGGGCTGCGGGGCAGGGCGGCGCGCAAGACAGAAGAAGCGAGGAAGGAGGGGTTGTAGCGCGCTCGGAATTTTTCCTGCGTTCTCCGATGTCCACGACGGACGTGCGCTTTTGTATCGTTTTTTTTGCTGTGTCAAAAGTAGAAGAAGAAAAAATGCTCCCCCGTGGTCTCAGGGCTTGGTGCAGGCAGGGTAGACCTGGAGGTCCTGCGCACTGTCGCACCCCATCCCGCTGACCACCTCCTTGCCAAAATCGATCCAATCCTCGATCTTCATGCCGACCTTGTCGAGCCTGGACTGCACGAATGTGATAGGCTTCTCTTCGCAGGCGCACTTGTCTTCGATAAGCTTGCCAATGGTATTGCAGCAGATGGGGTTGATGGTGTCCGACCCGGTCATGGCCTTGAGGTTGCTCTTCGCGGTTGGGAGGTAGGCGAGAGCCTGCTCCTTGAACTCCGCCTCGGTGGGCAGAGAAGCCACCGTCTCATTGGAGACCTCGCCGGTCTTTGAGGCGTCCACCGCGGTGCCCAGCAATCCCGTTTCGTTGAAAAACTGGATCATGACGTTTGTCTCGTAGTAGCAGTTCGCGCCAGCACTGAGGAGATCCTGGTAGCACTCCTGGCTGAGCTCTATAGGAGGCAAGAGCGTACAGCTCATCACGGGGACCAGGGCGGTTACACCCTGCGCCAGGACCGCATCGATGTTCGCAAGGAGAGCGTCAAACTGCGAACAGCACTGGGCGACCGCGGGATTGGACGCAGAGATCTCTGCGAGCTCGGGGTCCTTGTCGCACAGGCCGGTGACGGCGGACTGCGCCATCGCCGGATGCGGAGTGAGCAGCACGGCAAGTGCAGCGACAGCGATCAGTCCAGCAGCAGCTCTCATGTTGGACTCTTTTCGTAAGCTTGTAACGCGCGGGATTAGCAGTTATGGTCTCCTTCCTGCGACGCGGCGGGGTCAGAGGGGAGACGGGGTGCGATTTGGTGGGCATTCTGTCAGAACTCGTCGCAGGACTAGGTCATCGATACGGTGCCGGCGCGAGACGGTGGGCGTTCCGTCGCTGAGAGAAGATGGAATAATCGCTTTCGATTCCCTACCGCTGTTCTCGAGGGCTTCTGCGGCGCGCAGACGGGAATCGACACCAACCTTCTGAACTCTCGTACCTGTTCTCGCGGGCTCCGCTTGTACAAGCCGAAGTGTGAGCTCGAGACAAACCTAGTCGAAACGTTATGAAGAAACCCCCTCGAAGTCAAATTCGTCTCCCCCAAAACCTGGGAATTGGCATATTCAGATGTAATTGTATGTCCTCCGATTTGTATGCCAAAAAAAGAGGCGAGCAGTTCATCATGAGGTGTCGGTAGTGCGGAACGAACACACAGGGGGCCCACCTTTCAATGATAAAAGCGTCTTGGTCAGTTAAGTTTGATCAATCTCAACACGAAATGAATTACACGCACCGGGGCGCTTTTGGCTCTACATGGTCACGCTGTCAAGAAACTCGATTGCCAACTCGACCGCGTAGTTTGCGTCCCTCGCGGCCTTTGCCGTCGGATCGGACATGTCCGATCTAAGAACCCACCCGTGGGGTTGGTCCGAGTACACCTTCTTCTTGCACTTGTCAAAGAAGGGCTTGGACTTCATGGCGTCGAAGACCGGGTCGATGGGAGGGTCGTCTCCGGCCGGCATAAAAAACTGAGGGCAGTCCGCGTTTGCCCCGTCCTCTGGCTCAAGGAAAGCAGGGTGACAGCTGACGCCTCCCTTGATCTTGCCGCGCTTGGACGCCAGCATCACCACCTTGCCGCCCCAGCAGAAGCCAATCATGCCGATGGACCTCACGCCGGTGGACTGGGGTTGGAGAGAAAGGGGAAAACGAGAGGGGGCGGGTCAGCGCTCGCGCACAGGCCGGGGTCGAGGGAGGGGAGGGGCGCGAAACACGCAGGTGGCAACGATCTTACCTCGAGATACTTCACGACCACTTCGAAGAGCTCCTCGATGACGGTGTCGAAGGGCGCGACTCCGGTCACCCAGTCGATCACGGCGGGAATCCCGCCCTCGGGCGGAAAGGTCCCAAAGTGGGCCAGCACGTCTGTACCCCTGTAGAAGTCCGGCATGATGACCCTCATGCCCGCCGCGGCGATCTGATCGCACACGAGCCTGGTGCGCTTGTTTTCCGTGAACCCGAAGATGTCGTACGCCACGATGACGGCCCTGTCGCCGGAGCCCACCTCGTAGCACGGGAGGGGCTTTCCCGCGGGGCTCGAAACCAGGTCGAAGACCTTCCCGATGGGCTCTCCCGTCGATTTTGCGGGAAGTCCCGCGTCGCAGCACGCCTTCGTCGTCATCACGTCTCGTCGCTCGCCAGCTCCTTCCGAGTTATGTCACCGAACCCTCCCAGGAGAGCGTTACGTTGTAGACCCCAGTCACGCCCCCGGCGGGAGTCACGGAAACACTACAATCGCCCCCCCCGAAAACTCAAAAATTTCCTCGATTTTTGAGCTGGGCATCAACAAGCTCCGCGTGTTTGCACACAAAGCGCCACGAGACCACCCCGGCCAAGCGGGACACGACCGCCCCGGCAAAGCCTTCGAGGAGCAGAAGAGAAGAGGTGAAGAGGTGGACGCCATGGAGGGTTCGGTTCGTTTCTTCCACGAGCCGGTGGACACGCTCCGCCACGGCCTCCCGTCGGCCAAGGCCGACGCCCAGGCCGCGCACCCACTTCAGAAGAAAATGATCTCGGACCACGCGAGAGAGCGCGCAGACAAACTCGGGATGCTGGGCAACCTGTACGGCACGGCGTTCCCCATCAAGATGCAGATCGAGGAGCAGATGATGGCCAGGTTAGTCTTCCCCCTCCTTTGCTCCCCCTCCCTTCTCGGCCTCCCAAATACTTTTTTTTTTTTTTTACCGCGCGATCGCTGACAAACGAGGCCAACCCCAGCGTCCAGAGGCTTCCCGGGCTCCCTTCCTCGAACCTGTGCGCGGAGGCCCTGAGCGGAAAGCTGGACGACTTCGACTTCGCCGACGCTCTGGGGCAGGGGAAGGATGAGAGCGAGACCGCCCTCCCCGACGTCCACGCGCTCCTGGAGGCTAGGCTCGGGGTGTCGAAGGCGGCCCCCACGAGGGAGTTGCCCTAGGAACGTCTCGGAATATGTATGTACACGTAAGATGAGCACCCCACGCATGGTGTGTTAGGCAAAGAAGCTTCTTTTACAGGTGGAGGTCTCCTCCTCATCTCTCCAAAACGCGCACTCTTTTTTTCTTTTTCTGGTTTCTTTCCTTAGTTGTACGCCATGTACTTTGGCGTGGAGCTGAACTTCTTGTAGCCCTTGATGACCTTGTTGATGGCGTCCAGGAAGTCCTTCTCCGTCACGACCTTCCTCCTCGCCCGGATGGCGAACATCCCCGACTCTGTGCACACGGACCTGATCTCCGCGCCCGTCGAGTTTGGGCAAAGCCTCGCGAGAAGCTCAAACCTGATGCCCCTCTCGATGTTCATGGACCTCGTGTGGATGTTGAAGATCTGCGTCCTGGACTCCAGGTCGGGCAGCCCGAACTCCACCTTCCTGTCCAGCCTCCCGGGCCTGAGCAGCGCGGGGTCCAGGGTGTCCGGTCTGTTGGTGGCCATCAGGACCTTGACGTTGCCCCTCGCGTCAAAGCCGTCGAGCTGGTTCACGATCTCAAGCATGGTCCTCTGAACCTCGTTGTCTCCCCCCGCCCCGTCGTCGAACCTGGCGCCTCCGATGGCGTCAACCTCGTCGAAGAAGATGATGCAAGCCTTCTTGCTCCTGGCCATCTGGAAGAGCTCTCTGACCATCCTGGCCCCCTCGCCCACGTACTTTTGCACAAGCTCCGACCCGATCACCCTGATGAAGCAAGCGTCGGTCCTGTTGGCCACGGCCCTCGCCAGCAGCGTCTTGCCCGTCCCCGGGGGGCCGTAGCACAGAACGCCCTTTGGGGGATCGATCCCGAGCTGCACGAACTTCTCCGGGTGGAGCATGGGAAGCTCAACGACCTCCCTCATCTTCTCGATCTGCTCCTTGCTGCCTCCCACGTCAGCATACGACACGTCCGGCTTCTCCTCCACGGTCATCATCGTCACGCTTCGCAGGCGCCGCGGGGTAGGAGATGGAGGGGTGGGTTGGGCTTGGTCAGCGCGCGGGATCTCGGGGGGCGGGGGAAAACGTCCAAACTAACCTGGGGTCGATCTTTGGCGGAAGCGGGATCTGGATCTGGTACTTGTTTCGGTCCACACCCACGCGCATCCCTTCCTCTATGTCCGTAGGGGCAACCCGGTCCCCAAGCGCCACGACAAACTTGGCGATCTGCTTGACGTTGATCACGTACTGCGCGGAGGGAGGAGGAAAAGAAGGAAGTCAGAAGGCCGATCGCGGGTTTAGCGTCGAAAGGGGGAGGTGTTGAGGGAACCGCTCGTTCGATCCCTCCCCTGCCCCTCGATCAACCAGCCTCGTCGCTCGCCGGACTCACCTTGGCGTCGTCCGTGTTAGGATTTATGATCTTCGTGCACCTCGCGACCTGCAGAGGTTGCTCCTCCTGCATGGCCTGCTTGTCCGACACGAGGTCCCAGTGTGAAGGCTGCGCGAGGCCGGTGTCGCTCTCCTTGATCCCCCTGAGCTCGTTCACCTTCTTCGCCAGGTCCTTCACTTCCTCCTCAAGCTTCTTGATATTCGACGCATAGGGGCCCACGCCGTAAGTCTTCAGCAACTTGATGTCGTCCTCGTCCAAGGCGGGTGGGGTCCCCTTGTCCTTGTCGGCGAGCTCCGGGTCTTCCAGCGGCGTGTTCCCCATCTTGAACTCCTCGCCTAGACCTCACCCTTCTCAACCCTCGCCCTCTCCCGTCGTCGCCGCGTCCCGTCGCCACGCAGCGCTCCTCACGGCCTGGTCTCACCTGATGTGATGTTTGAATCTCGTTTCTTAGGCCCCTGAACACGCCCCCCTCCCCCCCCCTCTTTTTTTTTCCGCAGGGTTTAGTTATAGAAATCGAGACCCCCCTAAACTACACGATCACCACGCAAGCCCCTGGGACAGCCCCCGGAGCTTGCGGTACATTGGGTTCTGGTTTGCGCGGGGAAGCGCGGGGAGATCGCGCGCCCGGTCGGAGAGACAGATAGAGACCCACTGGGGTGGAAGGCGGTTACGAAACGCGCTTTAGTGCGCTTTCGACGGGCGACCCCCGATCTGGTTGGCGCTTGGGTGGAGGTCGGGCCGGGCCGGGAACGCCTCGGCAAGACACGAAGCGATGACCCGCGTGGAGGTGACCGCCGCGGGGGCGGAGGCGGGGGGGGAGCGCTCCGACGGGGACGGGGAGCCCGCGTCCTTGCGGGAGGCCCTCGCGGAGAGCCTGGCGGTAGTCGGCGAGCAGCTGAGCTCCCTGAGCCGGCAGGAGCAAAGGGAGCTCCTCAGCACTTTCGACGCGGGAAAGGCGGCGTCGTGGGAGAGGAGGAAGCTGGCGTACGAGCGCCTCCTGCGGGGCCTCACTGGCGAGGGGCCCGATGCCGAGGGGGACGAAGGCGTGGGGCGGGAGCTCGTGGAGCGTCTGGCGGCTCAGGTCCGCTCGTTCTCCTACGCGTCCCGCGGCCTCAGGGTGCCGAGAGGGGTACTCTGCCGCACCAAGCAGACCGGTCCAGACGATCTTGAGGCCTCGTCGAGCGGCGCCTCTGTGGACGCCACCTTCTCTCCTCAGGGCGGCAGGGGCTTCGTCGCCGCTCGCAAGTCCCGGCTCAGGAAGCTGGTCCTCGATCGCTGCGAGGAGCTCGAGACCTTTGTCTCTGGCGGTGGGGAGGGTCTGGCCGGAACGCAGGACCAGCCCGGTAAGAGCCACCAGGTGAAGGCTTTGTCTACGCCGCTGGAGGACCACCACGGGGCTCTGTACGCGCTTAAGGCCCTAAAACTCCTGGACCTTCAGAGGAAGGTGAGGGCTGACGTCCTGCTAGAGAAGAGCCTGACGGACGGGGAGGGCCTTGGCGGCGGGGCCTCCAAGGCCGTTGGGCTCTTTAACCACTCCAGGCTTTGCAGGGCCAGGCAGGACATCGGGTCCCTGTCGAACGAAGAGAGGAACGGCCAGATTCTGAGCGCGAACCTTGCTGCGGTGGAGGCTGCCCAGCTCCAGGCCAGCCGGCAGCAGAGAGCTGAGGAGCGTGCGCAGCTCCACGCCCAGCACCAGGCCAGGATCGCTGAGCAGCAGAGGATCGCCGCGGAGCAGCGCAGGAAGCGGCAGGAAATCTACGAGAGGGCCAGGGCCGAGCATCAGGCGAAGCTCAGGGTCTTGCAGACCAGGAGGCAGTTCCTGCAGGAGGCGGCAGCAGTGAGGGAGAACCTGAAGGCAGGGAACAAGGCACTGAGGAAGCAGAGGAAGCAGAGGAGCGAGCAGACCATGAGCTTCCACTCCAAGGAGAGGAAGAAGAAGATCAGGGAGGCGAACGCGAGGGTGCTGGCCCTGAGGACGGACAACATCGAGGAGTACATCAAGATGGCGAAGGAAGCCAAGAACTCGAGGATCTCCATGCTGCTGGAGAACACGGAGGGTCTGCTGCTGGACCTGGGGATCAAGGTCGCGGACCAGAGGGCCGCGACCATGGGCCAGTACGAGGACAACGACGAGCTCCTGCAGGACTTCAATCAGCAGCAGCTGGAGCAGAAGGAGGAGGACGGTGTGGAGGAGAATCTGATCTCCGGCCAGAAGAGGTACCTTAACCTTGTGCACTCGAAAAAAGAGGTGGTGGACGAGCAGCCCTTCACCCTGGAGGGCGGCAACCTCCGGGAGTACCAGCTCGGTGGCCTCCAGTGGATGGTCTCATTGTACATCAATGGACTGAACGGGATCTTGGCAGACGAGATGGGCCTCGGAAAGACCATTCAGAGCATCTCCCTGTTCGCGTACCTCATGGAGAAGAAGGGGAACTACGGCCCGCACCTCGTGCTGTGCCCCAAGGCCGTGCTGAGCAACTGGATGGTGGAGTTTGGCCGCTGGTTGCCAAACGTCAATGTCATCTTGTATGATGGCAAGCCGGAAGAGCGTAGGGCGCTCAGGGAGGATAGGATGGCCGCCCAGACATTCAACGTCCTGCTGACCCACTACGACATGATCATGAGGGACAAGAAGTTTCTCACCAAGTACCAGTGGGAGTACATCATCATCGATGAGGGCCACAGACTGAAGAACAAGGACTCAAAGCTCTCGGAGATCCTCAGGGGGGTGTACCAGTCCAGGAACAGGCTCTTGCTCACTGGCACGCCGATCCAGAATAACCTGAAGGAGTTGTGGAGCCTGCTGAACTTCGTCCTGCCCAAGGTCTTCGACACCTCGGACTCCTTTGACGACTGGTTCTCTGCACCATTCAAGGGATCCCAGGAGGACATCGCGCTGAGCGAGGAGGAGGAGCTGCTGATCATCCACAGACTGCACCAGGTCATCCGACCTTTCCTGCTGAGGAGAAAGAAAGCGGAGGTAGAGAAGGAGCTCCCCGACAAATCCCTGGTCATCTGCAAGTGTGATCTCTCCGCCTGGCAGAGGGTTTACTACAAGCAGATCACCGAGGGTGGCTCGGTGATGCTGGAGACTCCCAAGGGCAACGCTAAGAGCAGGACGCTGATGAACTCAGCGATGCAGCTCAGGAAGGCGTGCATCCACCCCTACCTCTTTCTGGACAGCATGTATCCGCCTTACGAGCCCGAAGACCCGGAGGAGCTCATTAGGGCCAGCGGAAAGTTCGACCTCCTGGACCGGATCCTTCCCAAGCTGAAGGCTGCCGGACATCGTGTCTTGCTCTTCTCCCAGATGACGAGGGCTATGGACCTCCTTGAGCTGTACTTCGAGATGCGTGGGTACAACTACCTCAGGCTGGATGGCGAGACAAAGACCAATGAGAGGCCTCTGCTCCTTGCGGAGTTTAACGCTCCCAACTCGGAGGTCTTCCTGTTCATGTTGTCCACCAGAGCCGGGGGCCTCGGTCTTAACCTCCAGACTGCGGACACTGTCATCCTGTTTGATTCGGACTGGAACCCGCAGATGGACAAGCAGGCCGAAGACCGAGCGCACAGGATTGGCCAGAAGCGGGAGGTGAAGATCATCACCCTTGTCACTGTGGGTTCAATTGAGGAGGTGATCATCGAGAGGGCGAGGCAGAAGGCAGATATCGACAACAAGGTGATTCAGGCAGGAATGTTCAACCAGAGCTCGTCCCATAAAGAGAGGCACGAGACGCTGAGCAATATCTTCAAGCGCGGGATCCAGGACATCGGAAAGGGTGTGTCTACGGACGATCAGATCAACAACCTGATCGCCAGGGGCGACGATGAGGTCGAGCTATTCGCCAAGATGGATCTAGAGAGGCAGCAGGTCGGCCTGCTCGGGGACACTGAGGTCCCGCAGTGGGCGCTGAAGCCCCCGGAGGAGGAGAAGAAGGAAGAGAAGGAGGAGCTGGGCCCCAGGAGGGCAAAAGCCCGCAAAGTCGTCTATGATGATGGCCTGACGGACCTCATGTGGAGCAAACTCATCGATGAGGGCGAGGACGTGCAGGAGGCCATCGAAAAGCGACAGGAGAGGAAGAGGGGGAGGCTGCGAAAGTGAAAGGATGTACCACCTCCATGATCGCGTGGTTTTCTCTGGAGCTTCAGTTTGTAACCATAGGGGGGTTAGGGCAGCAAGTACAGGGTGAGGGTAGTCATCAACGTGCTGCTTCCCAAAGACCCTGGACTGACGAAGATTTCAGATTTAATGAAGATTATGGGTTTGTGCCAAGCTCCCCCTCACTCCGTCTGGCTCGCCATCCCTCCAGCTTATGAGGATGAGGACGGCTCACGGCCCAGACCTACGTAGTCTATCCGCCGGCGGAAGGCAGAGGCAAACTCCCCTGCCCCCAGCCTCTCCACGAGGATCCTCTTCACCGCCTGCTTTACGAGGTCCTCGTCCTCCTGGAACCGCTCTTCCATGGGAATGTTCATTGTGAGCACATAGGTGGCCCTATACCCCGCCACCATCTTCCCATCATGCGTCAGGCCGCCCTGCTCGGACATGGCGTTGTGGAGAGGTGAGAGACTGTCCGAGCTGAAGGTGTCCAGACCCTCCACCACCACGATGCCGTGCCCGCACGATGACAGGAACTCTGCCAGCTCCTTCTGGACCTGTCCCCGGGACTTTGAGGAGACCTCATCGCCCCTAGAGTTGGTGTTCGCGCCGAAGAACTGGCCAACACACTCACACTCCGACTGATCCCTGAGCTTCTCGTACACGCTCCCGCTGTAGGATGTGTTCCTTGCGAGCAGGATCGCGGCCCCCTTCTTGGGTGCGTCGCCCCTTGCGGCGTCGCGCATTGACCAGACGACAGACTTGGACCAGGCTCCCCAAACATCGTTCTGGAATGTCACGGAGGAGAGCATCTCCTCCGTCAGCAAGGGCCTGCAGCCTACCCACGAGGCAGAGAGAGAAATTAAGTGTGCCCGCGCGTCAGATCGTGCATCGTGTGTGTGTGTGTGTGTGGAGGGGGGGCAGCAGTAGCTTTGCGCGGGGGACGCCCTTCCCCGCTGTTTCAAATTTTTTGGTTTCGGGGGACTATATTATATCTTCCACTTCTGGAACGATTTCATCGTTATGGATGGAGAGGGTCTGCTTACCTCCTGCTGCGCCAGAGACCTGCTGGAGCTCCTCCGTCGCCTTCTTCAGGAGCTCGAGGGATACGACATACCCCTTGGACAGCGAGTACAGCTCGTCCAAGCTCCCCTTTGCGGTCTTGAACAACTCATTCACCCTCTCGTGTCCGGTCTTGGCGTCCTCCGAGGTCACGAAGAAGAACACCCCGACAGCGAGGGCGATGATGAGGGCGATGACGCTGAACGCCGACATGAACCCAGGCCCGCCCGTGGAGGTCTTCCCAGCCTTCTTCTTCGACGATCCCTTGTTCACCCTGGCCTTCGCCGGGGACTTGGCAGGGCTCTTGATCGGGGAAAAAGGCCTCGAGAATCCCTCGACGAGGGTGACCATGGGCTTCACCGGCGATCCGCTGGGCTTTGAAGGAGGCGGAGCTGCCTTTTCGGCCTTCCTCGCCTCCACGAGCCTCTCCTGGTAGTCCTTCTTCAGCTTGCAGCCCCTCATGCTCGCCCCCAGGAGGGTAAGCTCCTCTTTCAGCTGAGCGACCGTCATTTTCTGGAGCGCCGCGGGGATGCGCGGCATAATGGATACTTTCGCTGGGCAGTCCTGTAGGCGATCTCGACGTCCAACGACGACCGACGACTCGACGAGTCGAGTAGTGACTCCGCACTACCAAAAGCAACAACGGAGAAAAGCGCGCGAGCGTTTTCGAACCCCGCCTTGTTTTTTGGACTCGCACTTTTCCCCGGAAAAGTTCAGAGCTCTGAATTCAGAGAGCGGACACCACGAGCGAGTGCTCCGGCGAAGGTGGCGAGAAGAGAGAGAGAGAGAGAGAGAGAGAGAGAGCGGCGGACGGAGGGGAAGTGCCTGCCCTGACAGAGCCAAGGAACGCAACGCGCTCGAGGACCCTGGGAGCGACATCGAGTTTCGGGTGCAGACAACCCCGCGAAAACTGATGGGGTTTTGGTTCTCAAAGTTCTTACAGCTCTTCGGAGAGAAGGAGGCTCGCATCCTCGTCCTCGGCCTGGACAACGCGGGGAAGACCACTATCCTGTATCGGCTGCAAGTGGGCGAGGTTGTTTCGACCATCCCGACGATAGGCTTCAACGTGGAGACTGTACAGTATAAGAACATAAAGTTCCAAGTGTGGGACCTGGGGGGTCAGACGAGTATACGCCCGTACTGGCGGTGCTACTACCCGAACACGCAGGCCATCATTTATGTTGTGGATTCCACAGACGTCGACAGGCTGGACACGACCAAGGAGGAGTTCCACGCGATTCTGGAGGAGGACGAGCTGAAGGAGGCCCTCGTCCTGGTCTTCGCGAACAAGCAGGACCTCCCGGGCTCCCTTGATGCTCCGAAGATAGCCGAGGCCCTGGAGCTTCACAAGATAAAGAGCAGGACGTGGACCATCTTCAAGACCTCCGCAATGAAGGGAGAGGGCCTTTTCGAGGGGTTGGACTGGCTCGCGGAGAACCTGAAGAAGTGAGGTGGTCTCCCTAGGGGCGCACCTAAGTAACGAATATTCAGAAGAAGAAAAAAACGAAAAAAGAATAACACGACATCCTTGCCCAGACAAACCAAAGAGAGCTTCACGATCATTGGCGAGGCTTCTTTATTTTCTTCTTCTTCTTCGTTGTATTCCCTGCGCGAGAGAGTACTGGCGGTGGCGCAGCCATCAGCCATCCGTTCTAGTGGCCAAGAAGGTGCTGCACGTCCGGTAGGGAGGCGAAAACCGCCGGCAGGTTAGACTGCAAGAGGTAGGTGCCGAGACCGGCACTGTACCCGAGGAAAGCCCACGGCGTCACCTTCCTGAAGTACCAGCCAAAGTCCGCCTTCTCCATTCCCATGTACGCCACCCCGGCAGCCGACCCGATGATCAAGATAGAGCCGCCAGTTCCAGCGCAGTAGGCAATGAGCTGCCAGAGCTCGGCGTCCTTGGGAAAAGCGCTGAGGTCGTACATTCCCATAGTGGCCGCCACCAGGGGAACATTGTCGATCAGGGCAGACACGACACCAATCGTTGCGGCAATGATGTCGACGTTCGGAATGTGGGTGTCCAGGAAGAGGGCGATGTCCTTGAGGAGGCCGGCGGAGTCGAGCGCCGCGATAGAGAGCAGGATGCCGAGGAAGAACAGAACGCCCTGCGTGTCGATCCTGGACAGCGCATAGGGAACCCTGAGGGACTGCCTGTCCTCCTCACCGTAGTGGATGACGTCCGTGAGTAGCCATAGGACGCCGAGGCCGGAGAGCATCCCCAAGTAAGGGGGCAGACCCGTGACGGACTTGAAGACGGGCACGAAGAGGAGCGCGCCAACGCCCGTGGCAAAGACGAGCTGTCCCCGCGGGGCGAGATCCTGGCTGTCCTCCTCCATAGGGTCGGTCTCGCCCTGGATCTCCGGCGCGAAGCGCCCCATGAGGGCCACGGGGACAGCGAGTGACACCAAGCTGGGCAGGAAGACCGAGGTCATGGTGCTTAGGGTGCTGATGTTGCCGTTGATCCAGAGCATGGTGGTTGTGACGTCCCCGATGGGTGTCCAGGCGCCTCCAGAGTTTGCGGCAAGAACGATCGCCGCACCGAAGAACTTCCTCCTCTCTGGGTCCTTCACCAGCTTCCGAAGCAGGGACACCATCACGATGGTGCTGGTAAGGTTGTCCAAGATTGCGCTCATGAAGAAGGTAATGAAGGATATCACCCAGAGCAAGGACTCATTTGACTTGGCATTGATGGCCTTCGTGACGAGCTTGAAGCCCTGGTGGGAGTCCACTATCTCCACGATGGTCATTGCCCCCATCAGGAAGAAGATAATCTCGCTGACGTCGGCCACGTGCTCGTTAAGGTTCGAGATGACCGCACCGGCATCCCCGTCACCCAGCATGCGGATCGTCCACAGGCTGACGGCCATGATGAGCCCGACGCCGGACTTGTTGAAGGCGAGGCTCTGCGGCAGGAGGAAGAGGGGGGAAGGAGGAGAGAAGGGTCAGGTGTCCGCGGGCGTCTGGAAGAGAGTATCGCGCGTTGTCGGGCAGTCCTCTCACCTCCTCGAGGATGATTCCAGCGTATCCGATCACGAAGACGGCGGACAGGGCGAGCTCCTTGTGCTCCACGACCAGGTCGCTGCTCAAGATGCTGACGATGATGGAGACGAGCCCACCTACTCCGATGGCGGCCGTCAGGCTTCGCTTCGCGGACGCCTCCTCGTCGACAACCTCGAAGTTGTCCTCCGTGGAGCAGATGTCCTCGCAAATCTCGACGTTGTCGATGGACGTTCTCACGGTCTCCGCCTCAGTCTCCGCGGTGGTCTCCTCCCTCGCCTCCGCCCTGGGACGGAGGGACCCGCGCCTCCTCCCCGCCCCGTCGTGGGCCCTCGAACTCCAGGACACGGGCTTGGGCACGTTTCGACGTCTCCTCGGAGAGGTCGCCGCCCGCGTCTTGCCCGTGGCGCCGGCCCCCACAGACCTCGAGAAGCCGCCCACTGGCGCCATCCTCGCCCCACAAAAGTCTCTCTGGCGCGCCTGCTTCCCTCGTCGCCGCGTCACGGGCACGCTGTCTGGCCCCTGTCCACGCCAGAGGATAAGTTGCCCCGCGATTGCGTGATCGTGTGATCGTGTGGGAGAACACACTCCAAGATCCTCGGCCTCGCTCCGTCCGTTCACGAGGAAATGTTGGTGTGCTCCAACTTTTCCTCGTGCAATGCATTGCATGCAATGGTTCCTCGTGCAACACCCTTGCAATACCCCCACACCAACTGGCATGTTCAAGATCCACAATTCACTCCCAGCAGACCCGCCTTGAAAGACAATTCCGTACGCGCCTCGAAACACTTTTTCATCCGGAACGCCAGATCCACTCATTTCGTCGGCCCACCAAGAATATGGAGTATAGAAAACAAAGACTTGGCTACTGTAGATACACTCAGTACGGACGTGCACCACATCAGACAGCGACAGCGAGCAGCAGACAGCAGTGCGACAGGGCGACGGGTGTGAGGGGGTAAAGGTGTGCGCCTAAGCGACGGTTCTCCTTCGACGGCGAGTCCTGGAGTCGACCCAAGCCTTGATGGCGAAATACTTCGCCGATCGGACGGTCTGAGCAGCACGGCGGCGCTATCCTCATATAGTGTGGTGTGGTGGGTGTGAGGGAACTCAGATTGGTTGGATGGATCTCCGGGAATTCGTGGCGGGAACGGCGGGAGGCACCGCGGGGGTCTTCGCCGGCCATCCTCTGGACGTCGTGAAGACGCGGCTTCAGAGCGGGAACGGGACGCGAGTGGGCGCGACCGCGGCCGACTGTTTTCGAAAGTTGTTCGTCAAGGAGGGCGTCAAGGGCTTCTACCGCGGCATCCTACCGCCGATCGTGAGCAACGCGCCCGTGAGCGCTTGCGTTTTCTCATCGTATGGCTGGGCACTGAGGCTCATCCACGGGAACGAGAGACAGCACGAGGCCTCCCTCCGGGAGGTCACCGCGGCCGGGTTCGCGTCTGGCGTCGTCAGCAGCGTCATTGTGTCTCCCACGGAGCTCGTCAAGGTGAGGCTTCAGACGCACAGCCATGGCGGTGGCCCGGCTCAAGCCATGGCATCGGGGTCAGGGCTGGGCAAGGCGGGTCCGGGCGTGGTCGGGGAGACCTACCAGTGCGTCAGGCAGATCGTCAAGGAGGGCGGCCTGCGAAATTTGTTCCGGGGCTTCAACCAGACGTTAGTTCGCGAGTCCCTGTCGTACGCCTGCTACTTCGGCTCGTACGAGGCCACGCTGAGAGCCGTGACGCGGGAGGGGGAGGACCCGACGACCTTGGGAATCCTGCTGGCGGGGAGCGTCTCGGGCATGGTGGTCTGGGGTCCTGTGTACCCGATCGATGTGGTGAAGACTCGGATCCAGGCGTGCAAGAGCTCCACTCCGGACGGGACGTGGCGATGCTTCCAGAAGATTCTCACCAGCGAGGGGGTGGGCGGGCTCTTCCGCGGGTTCTCCACCACTATGGTCAGGGCCGTTCCCGTGAATGCCATCACCTTCCTGGTCTTTGAGCAGGTTCAGAAGTGCCTGCCAAAGTGAACAGGGCGATCGTGCCCCCTTTTGAGGCCGAATTGCAGGCTCATTCCAACCACTTGTAGAAATAAAGCATTCTTTTCTTTCAAGAAGCCCCCCCCCCGTTCGCAGCCCCCCCACCGCGCCCCCGCCAATCAGGAACTAATCTCGGTCCCGGAATTTTGAATTTCAAATTTCAACATTCCCACAAAAGCTACACTTCGACGCCGACTGTGACGTGAGAGCCGAGAAGAGGGCAAAAGCTGAAGCGAGGGCAAAAGCGAGAGAGACCACCATGGCCATGTCCACGGCCCTTCTGGAAGCTGCGCTCGCGCGGGGGAGGATGTCCCTTTGGTCCGGGGTCACCTCGACCCTCACGCCGCGCGCGGGAACGAGCGCCTTGGCCCAGAGCAGGACTTTCGCCTCGGCTCCAGCGCCAAAGAAGGCGGAGGACGCCTACGTCCGCCCTTCCTCGGACAAGGAGGTCCCCAGAGACATTGCGGGGATTCTGGACGCGAGCGCCCAGACCCTGTTCATCACGGAGCTCGCGAGGGGAATGTCTCTCGCGCTCAAGTACTTCTTCACCAAGAAAGTCACGGTGAGTCGTCCGTCCGTCCTTCCCTGACCCCTCCTTTGTTGTATTCGCTGACTGACGCCCCCCTCCCCCCCACACACACATGACAACCCCCCCGAACCCCTGTCGCAGCTCAACTACCCGTTCGAGAAGGCGAGCTTGAGCCCCAGGTTTCGCGGCGAGCACGCTCTGAGGCGGTACCCCACCGGCGAGGAGAGGTGCATCGCTTGCAAGCTCTGCGAGGCTGTATGCCCCGCCCAGGCCATCACCATCGAGGCTGAGGAGAGGGAGGACGGGTCCAGGAGGACGACCAGGTACGACATCGACATGACCAAGTGCATCTACTGCGGTTACTGCCAGGAGGCCTGCCCCGTGGATGCAATCGTGGAGGGACCGAACTTCGAGTACGCCACCGAGACCCACGAGGAGCTCCTGTACGACAAGGAGAAGCTGCTGGATAACGGTGACAGGTGGGAGACCGAGATCGCGAAGAACCTCGAGTCGGAGAAGTATTACAGGTGAAGGCCCCGTCGCCCTCTCGGATTTAAAGCAAAACAGACCACAGACATAGATTATAATTTTCTGAGGGATGTGACTCGCTAGTAGGGCTTGTACCTCCCACCTCCTGTGAGACCGAGCCGGCCTTTGGGCGCCCCGCAACCCCCGGTTCGCTGGCTCGGCCACCAAGTGCAGAGCCTTCCATCCTCCCCACAAGTCAGGTACCCTCCCGGCGCGCCTGAGCTGTCCATCGAGCGGACCACAGACGCGTGGCCTTGCCCAAGGAAGTTGGCCTGTGCCCTGATCCCCCCGGCTCCCACAAAGCGCACCACACTCTCGCGTCTCGCCCCGTCGAAGGACTCCACCGCGACCTGGAACAGGTAGAGCCCGCCAGATCCCGTTCCGGCGCAGACTCTCAGCTCCGCCCTGGACGTGTCCCAGTGGCAGTCCACCAGGTAGTCGACGTTGGCCTCCACCCCGGCCCTGCGGAGGCTCTCGCTGAGGCTCCTTCTGGCGTCCCGTAGGCGACAAAGCTCTGACTGCTCGTCTCCACCCCCCGCCATGGCAACATCGCCCTCCCCGCCGTCCCCCTGACTCGCGCAGGCCAGCGCCCAGTCCCACGCCACAAAGGCCTCATCGTTTGTCCGGCACCACAGGTGCCCGTCCCCTGAGCCGGAGGGGCCAAAGAACCCAACCTGCGCGACGGAGCTCTCCGCATTGAGCACAGCGAGCAGGTTCTCATCCTCGTCCGGGCCCCGGTTCAGGTCGAACAGGCAGACGAGCCCGTCCTCGCCACAGGCCGCAAGGACGATGGGCGCACTCCGGCCGCCGCCCTGGTGCTGCCCAAGCGTAGCAGAGGAGTGCCGCGGGTGGAAGAGCACCTGCGTGACGACGTCGCAGAAGGACTCCTCAAGGGCGACGGCCTTCTTCCATTGGACCTGCGGGGCCCCGCGGCCAGACGCCCTGCAGGCCTTCCTCCAGATCAGCACGCCCTGCAGCGTGGCGGCCGCGAGGAGCTCCCCCGAAGCGCTGGCGCTTATGCTCCAAACGGGGCTCCGCCTCCCGTCGCAAACCTTGGTGTCCACGCAGTCGCCCGGGCCGAGAATGGATCCCAAGCCGGCTCCGCCCCTCAAAAGCCGCCCCACATCCCAGATTCTTACCGTGCCGTCCTCCGACGAGGTGAGCAGGTGAACCGCTCCCGGACCGTCGAGGTCGGGCAGGAACAGGAGGTCCGTCACCGGTGCTTCGTGGCCCGCAATGCCGCAAACGAGGCGCAGTGAGCCCTGGCTGCGGCTACCACTCTGTTCGTACACCCGGACCGAAAAGTTGCTCAGCGAAGTCGCGACGAGGTGGCGTTTCCCGCCCACCTCGGCGTTGAAGGAGGCGACCTTTAGGAGGTACAATTCTCCCTTTACGTCGTCGGACATTGGGGAGGTCTGTCCCGTCGCATTGGACGCTGCCGCGGAGGCGTTTCGGGCAGGGTCCTGCGCCCGGGACTCGGCCGCGACATCGACGGACCGGCCTTCCATGCCCTCCAAGGCGGCCCACATGATGGATCCCAGTTCTCACTTTTATGCTTGGAATCGCCTCCCCCCCCCTGCAGGCGACAATCGCCGCTGCCTCCTTGAAGAATTGTAGGGAGCATGGTGGACGAGGTGACGACGATTGCGGGAGAGACGGGGGACGCTCCGCCGCCGGAGGTGACGGCGGCGACGCCCGTGCCAGTGGAGGGCGATGAAAAGGCGGAAGCGACGCCTTCGGGAGGGGAGCGGGGTTCGTCGGCGAAAACTCCCACCGAGGAGGACGCCGCGGGGGAGGGGGAGGGGGGGAAGGAGGCCTCGGGGAACGACAACGGCGCGGGGGAGAGTCAGGCTGGCGAGGTTGATGGCGGTGAGGGACACAGGCCATCCACTGGGGTGGCCCTTGATGCGGAAAAGTCTGCCAAGCAGGATACGGAGGAAGGAGAGACGCGAGAACTGAGTGAGGAGGCGCGGAAGATCGTTGTGCTCGGTCTCCCTTACTCTCTGACAGAGGGCGACCTCTGGCGGCACATGCGGGAGCGTTTCGGGGTGGTTCAGAAGGCGGATCTGATCATGGACAAGACCACGGGGAGGAGTAAGGGTTTCGCCTTCGTGACTTTCGCGGACGGCGAGCAGGTCAAGAAAGCTGTTGAGGCGAGTGGGACATTTGAGATAGACGGCCGGAGGATAGACATCAAGCTCAAGGCTTCAAAAGGCCCTGGAGAGGAATCCCGGGGTCAAAAGCGCGACAGGGATGCCGCCGGCCAGCACTCCTTTCAGCCGCCCCCTCCCACCCACCGCGCCAGCCTGCAGTCCAGGGGCTACCAGAGGGCAGTGGAGCAGAACCAGAACCTTGACAGGAGGATCTTCGTGGCGAAGATCGCGCCGGACCTCGAGGGCGAGGTCGTCAGGGGCTACTTCGCCTCTTTCGGGGAGATTGAGGACTTTCACATGCCGCGTCAGGGCGGGACACACGGCCCTCACCGCGGAATTGCTTTTGTGTCCTTTGCCAATGGGGCGGATGCGGAAAGAGCTCTCGAGACCCGGGAGCACATCGTCCAGCCAGGCTGTGCCCCTCTCGCCGTCGACAGGGCGAAGTCCCGGCAGCCAGGGGGTGGACGCGGCCCCAGGGGGGGCTACGGTGGCCCCAGGCCAGGGTACGGCATGGGGGGAGGGTACACGAGGCACGTGGACGCCGTTAGCAATGCGCACGTCAGGTTGTTTGTGGGGAAGCTCCCCCCGCAGTGCACCGAAGATGAGTTGAGGGCTCATTTCTCACAGTTCGGGGTCATCCACCAGGTCACCATCCCCAGGGACGCCCAGACTGGCAGGGAGAGAAACTTTGGGTTCGTTACCTTTGCGGACCCATCCTCCCTGTCGGCGTCCTTCTCTGTGCCGGAGCACGTGGTCAGGCCAGGGACCCTCCCCGTCGCGGTGGACCAGGCCACGCCGCCAAGGAGCTCGATGCCCCAGTACCAGCAGCCACCTCCGCATCTGCCTTATTCTCAGGGTGGCATGCAGTTTGCCCAGGTGCCTGGCGTCCCCTACGGCCAGGGCTACTACGGGGTGGGGCAGGGCTACCAATATCAGCAGGGCCCGCAGGGTGGGGCCTACCAGGTTGGAGGGCAGAACCAGTTCCAGCAGAACAGGTACCAGCCGTATTGAGGACTGTATTTTTAGTTTTGAACTGTATATGGTTGTTTCCCTGGGTGGCATCTTTTGGAAGTCCGCACAAAGTGTGTCGCCTCCTTCAAGTTCACTGGTTTGAAGAAAACCAAGTGACGGGCTTTTTTGCTGGACCCACTGTCGTCGAAGGATAGTGGCGAATTCGGCGGCTTCTGTTTTTGTAGTGCATTTCGAAGACCTTCATCCACGAGCGGACCCTTCCTCCATGCCCGTGAGCCTGGGATCTGTCTCCCGCATTCCGTCTCCCACTCTTGTCAAGCCGCATTCAAAACCTTTTTCCCCTACCCGTTGATTTCCCCCCTCGAGACCTCCTACGGAATTACGGAATTCTGTACGGAATTTCGATCTTCTTGGGGTGTTTAGGTCTTGCCAGTGAGACGAGACGAGACGAGACGAGAGAAAGGCGTGTCGGTCCACGAACGACTCCGTTCGCCCGTTCGAGAATTGAGCCCGGTATCCACCGGTAGTCGGCTGCTGAAACCCGGCTTGTCAAGAGCTTCGAGAATAGGTCTGACCTGTGGACTCCTCTTGAAGAAAGGGGAACCGCGAGCAACCAACCCAACAAACAAGCAGAACAATGGAGTCTAAGAAGGACGCTTTCAGGAAGTATCTCGAGGGCGCTGGCGTCATCGACGCCATCACGAAAGGTAAGCACGAGTTGGGAATCTTGCGGCTGCTTCCGCGACGTGTAGGCTGTCTAAAGGTCCAGGTGCCTAGGAGAGTGTGTGAGAAGTCAGGACCTGGAATCTGGCGGTGACGACGTGAAGGGGAGAGGGGAGAGGTCCCTCGTGGTCGCACCAGCCCCTTTGCCCCTCAAGGAGAGATAGAGAAAGAGAGAGACTCGGCCTCGCTGATTCTTCTAGTACTGACTTTCAACTTTTTTGTTTGCTTGCCCGCCTCACGTAACCAGCCCTCGTCAGTCTCTACGAGGAGCCTGACAAGCCAGTGTCTGGCTTGGAGTAAGTGAAAGCTTAGCGCCGGCGCTCGAGTTCCTCTTCTGTTTCTCACCGCAGCCTCTCGTCTCCCTTCTGTTCCTTCCCCAGGTTCCTGAAGACCTCCCTTGGTGCGCCCACGAAAGCAGAGCATGATGCCCTGGTGGCTGGGAAAGATAGCATCCAGGCCCAACTGGACGATGCAAAGGCCACCATCGAGAAGGTTCAAGCCGAGGTAAGCCAGGTGCCTGACCAAAGAAAGGATGATGAATCGCAACGCACAGCTATGCCGCCTCTGGCGCAAGCCGCACGTCAACAAGTGTGTGGCTCGCGCAAAACGCGTCGTACAGGCAGACTTGCCGGCCCACCGTGTTTGCGGGTGGCGGGAAGAGTCTGTATTACCATGTCCTGACACGTCTCCTTCCTTTCTCTTGGTATATGAACAATCACCACGGTACTGCGTTATGAACAACCCTTGCAGATTGAAGGCATGAAAGTGAAGGAGGAAGAGCCTGCGCCAGAAGCTGAGGAGGCCGCGGCCTGAGGGACATTGCGGGCAAAGCATGCGTGATGCATGAGTGAGCACTGTAATGGGATTCTTCTGAACCAACAAGCATTCTTTTTTCTCTGCGGCAAAGTCTACAAGTAGTTCGAGCGAGGCACACAAGTGAGCACCGTCAACTTTACTTTTCTGCCATAATTTGCACTTTCACCTCGTTGTCTCTGCCTGTGCTTCGCATTCCAGCGGGGGTGAAGGCAGCCATGGCTCGAGCCAGTGGATCAACACACTTCACATCACATCGGAATCTTCTACGTTCTCGTTCTTTACTGAAAAGAACGAGTAGTAACGAGGGCGAAACAGTTGGCCGCCGGCATAAAGTAAAGATAGCGCGAGTCCGAATGTGGACCTATCTGCGGATTGGCACTCTGATTTGGCAAATTGGCCACTTCCGGGGGAATTCTTCCGAGAATTCTTCCGAGAGTCCTTTTCCATAATTACAATCGAATACACAGAATTTCCCTGGGGTGACCTTCCCCA
>Ga0160423_10000859_pt1 | contig 25366 bp, 25 predicted proteins | sample CRUFie14St8metaG_FD_108191 | JGI IMG/M metagenome (GOLD analysis project Ga0160423, IMG submission 108191) | Marine microbial communities from the Costa Rica Dome - CRUD Field 142mm St8 metaG | ecosystem: Environmental > Aquatic > Marine > Oceanic > Photic zone | place: Costa Rica: the Eastern...
CCCGAACCCTGATTCTCAACTTTGAGGAAAGACCTTGGGTAGAAGGCGAGTTGATAGAGCTTCGTCCCGAAGAGTCTCTGGCCTCCAAGGCTACTTTGGAGACCACACAGCCCTGATCCTGCCTACGGATCAAGATTCCGAATCCACCGATTCTTCCGGGGTGGCTTTAAAACTCAGGCACGCCGAGTTCACGCAAAAGCGGAGTCCCGTGGGCTGGGGGCCATCTTCGAAGACGTGCCCTAGGTGAGCATGGCATCGGGAACACAGGATTTCCGTGCGGATCATGCCATACTGATTATCGGTCTCTTCGGCGATCGCTTCCTTGTGGATCGCCTGCCAGAAGCTGGGCCATCCCGACCCGGAATCGTATTTGGACTGAGAACTGAACAAAGGCTCATGGCAGCAGATGCAGTGATAAGTGCCATGGGCTTTGTGGTCACAATAAGCCCCAGTAAAAGCCCTTTCAGTGCCTTTTTTCCGAGCAATGAGGAATTGTTCTTCGCTCAGCTGTTCGCGCCACTGATCATCGGTCTTGGAAAGAGGTAATCCCATCGGTCTTACTATGCCCCGCAAACCGATGATTGTAAATGGAGCTCCTGCGACCTCGTGGGGAGCTGTTGAGAACGGGTTGGTATTGCTTTGCCAGCCAGTTGATTGTCGACGTAACATGATGTTTTCAAGTGGTTGTGGCTGCGTTATAAACGATTCACCCATCCATGGATATTCACATCAACAAACTGTATTTCGGATGGCCCGCATCCACCTTTTCCCTCGAAATTCCTCATTTGAAGGTGGCGTCGGAAGACTCTCTGGCGGTGGTGGGGGCCAGTGGCTGTGGCAAGACAACCTTCTTGCGATTGCTGGCGGGATTGATCCTGCCTGATGTTGGAGAGATCTTCCTGAACGGTCAGGATTTAAAGAACCTTTCAGAAACGCAGCGTAGAGAGTTTCGCCAACGGCACATCGGGTTCATTTATCAGGACTTTCGCCTGATGGATTACCTCAACATGAAGGACAACATCCTCCTTCCATGGCGCCTTGCACGGGGGCGTGATCCGAAAGACACCTTGGTGCGGGATCGACTTTATCGATTGATCGAAAGTCTGGGCATTTCCCATCTCATGAACCGCACGCTGGATCAGGTCTCAAGCGGAGAGCGTCAAAGAGTGGCTATTGCAAGAGCCCTGATCATGGGCCCTTCCCTCCTGCTGGCAGATGAGCCTACCGGGAATCTGGATCCGGAGAATAAGTTGATGGTCTGCAAGTTGCTTCAGGACAAGGCTCAGGAATATGGTGCTACTCTCATTCTGGTTACCCATGATCAGGCAATCGTCGATCGGTTTTCTCATTCGGTGGATTTTGGAACCTTTCAATCCAACAGGACCATGGAGAAGGAGGTCGGATGAATCGTCATTTGCTTTATCTGGCGATGCGTTATCTGATGCATCACCGAAGGAGAACGTTTTTGCTGTGGCTGGGTTTGTCCATCACATGCCTGCTACCCCTCGGCGTTCATCATTTGACAAAAATGTTTGAAGCTCGTCTTCGTTCCAGAGCCGAGCAAACCCCATTGCTGCTTGGCGTCAGAGGAAACGACTATGACCTGGTGCTTCACGCGCTTTATTTTCGCAATGTCCTCACCGAGCGCTTGAGTATGGGTGACTGGAACCAGATCAACCAGCGCGAAGGCATTCTGGCAATCCCCCTGTGCCACACGTTTCGAGCAAGGTCGTACCCAGTTATTGGGACGACGATCGACTATTTCGACCTTCGCCAGCTCTCCTTTGCCTCGGGGCACTCATTTACCGAGTTGGGGCAATGTGTCTTGGGTGCGACACTTGCTGAATCGTTGGGGTTGGGGGTGGGAGACACTCTTATGTCAGATCCCGAGAACGTTTTTGATCTCGCTGGCAGTTACCCATTGAAATGTCGGATTGTGGGTGTTCTGGCCCCCACTGCCAGTGTGGATGATTCGGCTGTTTTCGTGGATCTTAAAACTCAGTGGATCATGGAAGGGTTGGGGCATGGACACGATGCTGCCACCCCTGAGTCGATGGCGTCAGGAGAGTGGACGACTTCTCAAGAGGGCGACATCGTTGCGACGGCAGCGGTGTTACCTTACCTGGAAATTACCCAGGCCAATGCCGCCGACTTTCATTTCCATCAGGCTACAGACGACCTGCCGATCAGTGCTGTCCTGATCTGGCCTTCATCCGTCATGGCTTCCACTCTGTTGCTGGGGGATTACCAGGATCCATCACAGCCCCTTCAGGTGATCCGGCCGACGGAGGTCGTCGATTCAATGATGGCCTGGGTATTGCGTGTGAGATCCTTTCTAGATTGGAACTATTTCCTGGTGGCCTTGGCCGTGGGTTCCTTCTTGCTGCTCATTGTCCTGCTTTCCCTCAAGCTGAGGGAGGAAGAATGCGGGATCCTTCGAGATCTTGGAGGGTCCCGATCCTGGATCTTTCGTTTGATGCTTCTGGAATGGGGTGCCTTGCTCCTGGCTTCTGGTCTGGTGGCCTTCGGCATGGTCAGGGTGCTGGGATTCCTGCTGCAGCACTGGCTCGAAAGATTCCTTTAAGCGGTTGGCGAGTTGTCGTTCCAGAATGCCTCAAGCTTGCCTGGTATTTGATCCGTCGATTGGATCCAGTCCACGGGCCATGAGGCGGGCAAATATCCGCGATAGCTGGGTTGGTCATACCTGGCATCCATCAGGAGGACGATGCCCTGATCGGACGGGCTTCGGATCAATCGTCCAACCCCCTGTAAGACTCGATTAAGTCCCGGAAAGGTGTAGGCAAAGTCAAAACCACAGCCTTCGGTTTGCTCGAAATGATCGCGAATCAAATCCTTTTCTAGGCAGATTTGAGGCAGTCCAACCCCAACCACCATGACGCCGATGAGTTGGGCCCCAACCAAATCGATACCTTCCCCAAAAATGCCTCCCAGAAGAGCAAATCCAAGCTTGGTCTTTTCATCGGGATGGGAAAACTCGGCTAGAAAGGCCTCGCGTTCTTTCAGACTCATTTCGGGCTTCTGACGGATCAAAAGACCATCGGCATCCGGGTAAGCTTTTTGCCAGCATTCGGCAATGGCATTGAGATAGTCATAAGAAGGAAAAAAAACCAGATAATGACCTTGTCTGGATTGAAGTGTAGCGCGGATGGCTTCCACGATCTTCGAGTGGTTGGCCGCCCGCCTGCGATAGGTCGTCTCGATTCCGGTGTGAATCCATACCCGCCATTGATCAGGACTGAAAGGTGAAGGCAGGGAAAGGGACCTTGCGGCATCCGACAAGCCAAGCAAACGACGGTGGTAGTTTTGAGGATGCAGGGTGGCGCTGAAAAACAGGGTGGACCATAACCTGCCCCAGGATCGAGCCAGGGCTTTGGATGGGTCGATGCAGTAGCGATGAAAACGAATGTGGGCTCCCTCCTTTTTGAGAATGAGACAATGTTCTTCGGAATCAACAAGAAGTTGTTTCAGGCATCCATGCATTTCAAAGTAAAGCTGCACCCAGGAAGCCGCGCCATCGAAGGTGGCATCCTGGGAAAGGATGGTTTCGGATCGATCGAGGAAGCGTTTCATCCAAAGTTGCCATGCCTCGGGAAAATGATTCAGCAACAGTTGATCGATGTCGATCTGTCGTCCGACCAATGGATGAGAGGGATCCTGAACCTGAGTCTCTGCAGGGAAGGCATGCTCAAAAAAATCGCCTTGGTAGGACGGGACGGTGGGGATGCTTTTATACCTGAACTCTGCATGGGGTCGCAGGGTTTCCATCCAGCATCTCCAGAGCGCTCGAAGGCACTCGGCTGCCTGGGGATCCTTTTTTTTGATGATCTCGAGAGGGCCCACCCATGACCGTGTGTCCAGCTGTTGGGAATGAATCTCTCGGCCTCGCTCTGCCAGGTTGTGCGCCTCGTCCACAAGCAAGGCAAGCGGACTTATCCGTGGCGCTTCCTCACCGTAAATGAAGTCCAGACTTGCTACCGGATGGAAGGCATAATGGTAATCCCCGATGAGTACGTCCATCCATGGAGCTAGATCCAGCCCCAGCGCGTGTGGGCAAAGGTCATGCTCATCGGCAAGCTTCTGGAGCGCTTCCGTGCTGAGGTGCTGGATGCTTTTTTCAAGAGCATGAATCCGCGCATGATGCAATCGATCAAAATATCCCACGCGGTGTGTGCATCGATTGGGATCACAGGGCTGACCTTGGATGAGGCATGTTTTCTCCTGAGCGGTAAGGGTGATGGATCGAAGCTTGCCTCCACGATCTCTCAATCGTTGTAGCGCACCTTCAAAGGCCCGTTGTCCCGGTCCGCTTGCCGAGACGATCAGGCATTGGGCAATCTTCCCATTTGGTAGAGCCTTGAGCGTTGGAAGCAATGTGGCCATGGTTTTGCCAATGCCCGTAGGTGCTTCCACCATCATGGCCCCTCCGTGCTCCTGCAGTGTCTCAATTTTCTGGATCATTTCTGACTGACCGCGGCGCATGGATGGAAAGGGGAAGTTCAGTGATCTAAGGGAAGCGTCACGCTGCCGGCATCGTTCCTTATGAAGATGGAGCCACTGGGTGTAGGTATTGATGGCTTGCTTGAGAAAGGCTTCCAAAACGTCAGTCTTCTCAGAAACATTGAAGGACTGTTCCCTGCCCGATTCCAGATGGTAGTAGGTCAATTGGAGTAGGAGAGGTCGGGTCTCGCCCTTCCGAATCCATAACGCTCCGTAAAGCCTGATTTGACAGAGGTGAAGCCAGGAAGGCTCCTGAATCGATGCTTTGTGTGTGGTTTTGATTTCCTCCAGGAGGATGCCTTCAGGGGTTTCCATTACCCCATCGATTCTGCCGCGCACACACAAGGTGAGGGACTGTGAAGCTTCCTCCCACTTCAGGGGGACTTCCGAGCGATATTGGGGAGGGCGGGAGGCCTGCAGTCGTTGATGGCCCCGAACCCCTTCCATGGCTCGGCCGGGGCCGACAAATCCCGATTGGGAAAAAAGATCCCCCCGACGGAACACAAATTCGGCCAAAGAGCGTACCGAAATGTCATGATGTGAATGACTGTTTTTTTCAGGCATCTGAGCAGCCGCATCCTGGCCTGCAGCACTTGGGTGAAAGCCAGTTTTCAGGTGGTCCAAACAGGCTCTCCAAGCGTTTCCATCATGGGAGTGATCCCCAAGCCAGGCTCCGATGACGCGCGCAGTCGACCGCACTCCCTTTGTGGGGCCCCATGGGCAATGGGCTGAGTGACGTAACTGTTGAAATCGGTGCTGCTGAATAAAAATGTCGTGGGTGTGCTGTGGGCCAGGTGTGCAATGGCAGAGGTAATGATGTCTCCTCCCCATGAATCTTCAATCGTCATGGCAATACCCATCTTAACACACAAATCCCTTGCAAGGCGGGCACGAGTGAGGCCCCCGAATTTACTGATTTTGATGTTCACGACATCCATGGCCAAATCTTTCTTCCCCTGTATGAGCATGTCCACACCATCCACCACTTCGTCCAGGACAAAGGGATGGTCGCAATGGCGACGGATCGAGAGGCATTCCTGATAGCTCAAACAGCGTTGTTCAATATAAACGTCCAACTCGCTGACCCCATGAACAACTCGCATGGCGCCTTCTTGCGTCCATCCGGTATTGGCGTCAGCCACCAGGCGATCACCTGGTTTGAGAACACCTGCGACTTCACGGATGCGCTGGATATCGACATCGGGGTCCCCTCCCACTTTGAGCTGGAAGCGGCGGTAACCTTCTTCCCGGTAGGCTGTGACATTCTCAGCCATAGCTTCGGGAGTATTTTGTGAAATGGCGCGGTAGAGGTGAAAATCCTCTCCATACCGCCCTCCCAGTAAGTCACATACTGGCATGCCGGTATGTTTTCCAAGCAAATCCCAGCAAGCCATGTCGATGCCGGATTTGACGGATGGATGGCCTTTTAGGACGCCATCCATGTAGCGATTGAGTTGGTCTAGTCGAATGGGGTGCTCCCCGATCAGGTGGGGTGCCAGGTATTCCATGCCTGTGCGACATCCCTCGGCGAAGGCGGGAAGATAAGCCGGTCCCAGTGGACATACCTCTCCCCATCCTTCCAGACCACTGTCGGTTGTCACGCAGACAACGGTCGAATCGAAGACGTCGACGGACTTGCCTCCTGACCAGCTGTAACGACCTTCTTTCAGGGGAAGGTCGACTTGATAGAGTTTAATTTGGGTGATTTTCATCTCAAGAAAGATCCCTCCAACGCATCAATCCAGAAACATGAGTTCGTTGGACATGAGCAGCGCCTGAATGTAGTTGGCGGTGGCCTCGGAGAACGAAACTTCCTGGGTTTCCTGCTCGAAAAAATCCGTGCCCCAGTGCCATTCTTTTTGGCTGGGCGGTCGTTGAAAGAAATGATCGTAAAGAGTCTTTATAAGAGCTGTGACCTCCTTGGATGAGCTGCCCATATTCTTCATGCCCTGAGCGTGGTTGTGAGCTAACTCCTCCATAAATGGGCTGTTCATGAGGTAGAGGGCCTGCTGGGGAACGGTCGTTTGAAACCGGCCCGGGCTGCTGGAATCTGGGGAAGCCAGGTCAAACGTTCGAAAGAAATTGGGTAAATTCTGTCGCTCAATATAACCGTAGACCGATCGCCGACTCGTCCATGGTGCCCGGGTAATATCCACAGGTCGACCCTCCATGGTGGTATCGAGCTGGTCGGTCACCATCAGCAGCGTGTCCCGCATGGCTTCCAGATCCAGGCGCTGACGCCTGAATTGCCACCACAGTCGATTATCAGGATCTTTTTGGTTGGCATCCGGGCGGTTGATACTTGATTGGCGGAAGGTTGCCGAAAGGAGTATTTCACGATGCAGCGCTTTGAGAGACCATTGATGTTCGATGAGATAGCTGGCGAGATAATCCAGCAAGTCCGCATGAACGGGCTTGTCGCAGCGCAGGCCAAAGTCACTGGCAGAATCGACCAGTCCACGTCCAAAATGCCAAGCCCATACCCGGTTGACCCAAACCCTGGCGGTCAACGGATTGGTTGGGCTTGCGATTTTTTCCGCCATCTCAAGACGTCCACTGCCTCGCTCAAAAGGCTTGCGCTGATGACCCTCAAGGAATCCCAGAAATTGTCTCGGCACTTCGGCACCTCGGTTGCCGGGCCTGCCCCGTTGAAAAACCACCGGGGTGACGGGTTTTTCCTTGTCCTTTAGTGCCATGGCCCGGGCGGGTGCTCCCGGGTGTTCAGCATCCAAACCTTCCCACTGCCTCTTGAGCCGTCTGACTTTTTCCCCCACCTTCACTTCGAACAACCGAGGAAGGTCGCGATCCGCTAGTTGGGGCGGAGCATCATTGCCCATGAAGATCTGACGAAGGCTTTCCTGATTGGGATCAGGAAGGGCTCGTGCCTCCGGGTGATCGGTACGATACAGTTGCCATGCAACAAAGATGGTTTGGAAGAGATCTCCGTAGATCTCAGCCAGCTCTTTCAAGTCGGATGGTTGGGCTTCTTCGATGGCTTGTTGGATCAAGGGGTCGATGGCGGCGCCAGGTGGATCGATCAGTTCGTCTTGAGTCGGAAATTCAGTTCGTCCAATGGCCGTGATCCAGGGAAGCATGATGGTCTCGGGCTGGGCCCTCCATCGTTGAATAGCGGCCGCCCATCTCTGTACGGTTGGGGGATCCAGTTGACGCTCCCGAGCGACCGCCTCCTTTTGGGATGCTTCTTCGATCATTGAGGTGTCATGTGCCGCCATCAGGTAGGCTGCAGATTCCTTGATGAGTTTCTGACGAGCTTCTCCTCTGGCTTCTTCCAAGTAGGTTTCGTAGGCCTTCTTTCGCTTCTCCTGTTCGGCGAGGAAGGCAGGGTAGGCAGCTGGTGGATCGCCTCCCAGCAGGGGCTTGTTTTCCGGTTCATGGCTGCTGGCAAAGACGCCATAGAGGGAATAATAGTCTTCGATCGGAATCGGATCATACTTGTGGGCATGACAGCGAGCGCATGCGACGGTCAGGCCCATCGTTCCACGAAAAACCACATCAATCCTGTCATCGATGATGTCATGAGGGTTGTTCAGAAAACGCCGTCCCAGTGTGAGAAAACCCAAAGCAGCCAATGGTCGCTGATCCTTCCCTAGATCCATGAGGTCTGCTGCGATTTGTTGTTTGAGGAAACGGTCATAGGGCAAGTCCTCATTGAAGGCTCGGACAAGGTAATCCCGATACGTGTAGGCGTAGGGATAGCTGCGATCCGATTGAAATACATATCCCTTCGTGTCGGCGTAACGTGCGATATCCATCCAGTGTCTTGCCCAGCGTTCACCATAGTGCGGTGAAGCTAGGATGCTATCCAATGCTCGCTCGAATGCCTGAAGATTCGTATCTTCCATGAAACGTGTCACTTCCTCTGCGCTCGGAGGTAAACCAGTCAACGTGTAAGTCACTCGCCGCAACCAGGTGCGACGATCCACCGATGGGCTGGGGGGTAGTTTCTGTTCCTCAAGGCCTTTGAGAATAAAAGGGTCCATGCCCCTGAGACTCCAGTCGGATGGACGGACAGCGGGAGGGAAGGGGTCTTGGATGGGCTGGAAGGCCCAGTGACGGGTTTCTGCCGAGGTCCACCCTGCATTGGGTGAGTTTTCGGGCATCGGTAAGCCCATTTGGATCCAGGTAGCAAGGTGGTTCAACTCAACGGTTCCCAAAGCGGGCTGATCGGGTGGCATGGCCAGGCCTTCCTCACGATGGGCGACTGCTCTCCAGAGCAGGCTTGCTTGAGGATTTCCCGCGATCAGAACCGGCCCGGAGTCGCCACCCCTCAAAAGGCCTTGAACCGAATCCAGTTGTAATCCGCCTTTCTTCTTGCCGCTCTGGCCGGCATGGCACTCATAACACTGCGTTGCCAGTAAGGGGCGAATTTTTTGTTCGAAAAAAACGATGCCTTCCTCGGCGTTATTAGCCCACGACGGCGACACCCATGCCAAGGTCCATACCCACATGGTATGAATCCACCGAACACCTTTCCAGGCAACGTTTCGGTTGGTCATGGTTCGCATGAGGTCAGTGTAGCGCAATTGTTGCGTTGCACAATCCTGATGAAGGGTCCTTTGGAGGCTTGTTCAGGAGCTCATTACCTGGTTTTGGCATTGCCTTGCCAAGGAGGCTTCCTCAAGCTAGAAGCTACGATGGCAACCTTCAAAAGCATCTTGTTTGATTTGGATGGTACCCTGATTGATTCCCTGAAAGACATTGCCTTGTCGGCCAATCAGGTCCTGACCGAATTGGGATTTCCCGAGTATCCCATCGAAGCCTACAAGAAATTTGTTGGGGATGGGGCGGGAACTCTTATGCTTCGCATTCTTCCCGAGGCGGCCGAGAACCCATCCCTGCAGGCAACATTCCTGCAGAAGTGGAAACAGGCATACGGGGAGCAGTGGCAGAAGCACACCTGTCCTTATGATGGCGTGCGGGATCTTCTCAAAAAATTGAAGGGTGATGGATATTTGTTGGGAGTTTTATCCAACAAACCTCACGAATTTACCACTGCCTGCGTGCGCGTTCTATTCCCGGGATTCGCCTTTGATACGGTCTGGGGCCTTACCGAAGACCGCGCCAAGAAACCGGACCCTTCAGCGGCGCTGGAAATGGTCGCTACCTGGGGATGCTCCCCTAGGGAAGTCCTCTACGTTGGCGACACAGACACTGATATGCTCACGGCGGTCAAAGCGGGTTTTTATGGTCTGGGCGTCACATGGGGATTCCGTTCCGCGGAGGAACTGATGCAGCACGGGGCCAGAGAGACCATTGATCGGCCAGAGCAAGTCTATTGGCTTCTGGATGAGGGGAGCAAAGAGGGGGATTGACAGTTGGCCGCTTCCTTGGCTTCAATCGCCGTCCTCCGGGGAAGGCCCCATTTGCCCGATCTGTGGATGGGAATATTCTCTAAATTTCACGAATTGTGTCCGAAGATACGCTCAAAGCAAAAAAGCCGCTCAAGATGGTCACCTGCGGTGGTTGTGGTTCCAAGGTTTTCATACCCGGGGACCTGGAGCCCTTGAGCACCACTCCATGTAAGAAATGTGAGCATCCCATCATGATGCCCATGATGCTTCGTCAATTCCAACTGCTCAGACCCATTGCAGAAGGTGGCATGGGTGTGGTGTATCGGGCCTTTGATACCACTTTGGATAGGGAAGTTGCCGTCAAGCTCATGAAGTCTGAATTGGCGGATGACAAGGAGGTTGTGGAGGGTTTTTACCGCGAAGCTCGTGCCTGTGCCTGCCTGAATCATGCGAACATCATTCACATCTACACCTTTGATGAATTGCAGGACATGCGCTACCTGGTCATGGAGGTTGCAGACAATGGCAGTCTGGATGGCCGCATTGAAGACCATGGAGCCTTGGAGGAACTCTTTGTTTTGGACGTGGGGATCAAGATGGCATCGGCCTTGGATTCGGCCCTGACCCACAACTTGCTGCACAGGGATCTTAAACCATCCAACATCCTGTTCAATTATGAGAACGATCCCAAGTTGGTCGACTTTGGTCTAGCGACCAATGCGGATCAGGAGCAGGATTTTCACTCCACCGTATGGGGGACTCCGTACTACATCGCACCTGAAAAGGTGAATCGTGAGGGGGAAACCTTCCTCTCGGACATGTACAGCCTTGCCGGCACCCTGTATCACGCCTTGACCGGTCATGTGCCGTTTGAGGCCCCAAGCATTGAAGAGGTGGTTTCGGCTCATGTGCACACACCGCTCACACCGCCCAACCATGTCATACACTCCATTTCCCAAATGACGTCCGATGCCATCTACCGTGCCATGGCCAAGGATCCGGCTCATCGCTTTCAGACATACGGGGAGTTCAGCATGGCGCTCGAAGCCTCCCGCAGTCACCTGCTGGTGAGTCAGTTTCAGGGTGGAGCATGATTCTTTCTAGGCTCATTTCTTCCCTATTACCATGTGCCTATGGCTTGATTCTTTGTGACTGCTTCCGAAACCTGTTGCTGATCCTTACCTGTTGTCTGCCTTCGGCATGTTCCATGAATGGTCAGTCGTATCGGGTAGAGCCTGTCGATGCAGCCACCACACTGACTTTGAAAAAAAAGTCTCCTAAGCGGTTGCCTTACCATCTGGAAATTCATCTCTCAGGTCAGCTGGATGGGCAGGCCATGGTCAGGTGGACCGACAGTAAGGGGACCCTGGTGCGCGAGGTAGCCATTTCCGGGGATGTGGATCTTCGCTAAGATTCGGACTGGTATGAATCCAGCGCTTCGCTTCACTATCAGCCTGGGGATTTTTCTTCTGGTCAGCTTGAGGTTCATTATCGATGCAAGGACCATTGAACCTGCGCAAGAGCCTTCCAAAGGGCGGCTCCAATCATTGATTTTTTGAGAATGCTACGATAGCCGCCTTTTCCTGCTCAGCATCAAAATATGGGTTAGCCACCGAGGGGATCGCTGCGTTGGTTTCGCGCCTCCAGGCTTGCATGGATTCGTGCAGGCGACGGGTGATTGCAGGGAATTGATGACTCAAATTGGTCGATTCACCGACATCCTCCTTGAGATGGTAAAGTTCCAGTTCGCCTGTTTCGAACCATTCCATCAATTTCCAATCTCCCTCGCGAATGACGCCCACCGGCCGCGATCTAAAAAGAGGATCCTGCTGCTCCATAACATAGGAGCCACCGTAACTCTGCAGATACGCAGGGAAGTGCCAGTAGAGGGATCTTTGAGCTAAAGTTCCACCTCTCAACAAGGGAACAAGGCTTACACCATCGAGGATGTGATCGACTGAGGGTTTGAGGCCCGCCATTTTCAAAAAAGTAGGGTAGAGGTCGACGCCAATAATAGGGGTTTGGTTGGTGCTTCCAGCTTGGACGACGCCGGGCCACTTAATAAAAAAAGGAACCCGGATCCCTCCCTCATAATAGGTGCCCTTGTACCCCTTGAGAGGATGCATGTCGGTAGCTGGCCCGTAGCCTCCGTTGTCCGAGAAAAAGACAACGGCTGTTTTTTCATTAAGGCCGAGTGTTTTGATTCGGTCCATGATCAGGCTCACGCCATCGTCCACCGCCTGGATCATGCTGGCCATTTTGGCATTCTGATGCAACGCTCCCGGCTCCTTGGAGAGGTATTTGGATAGCAAATCCTTTTTTGCCTGAATCGGCGTATGAACGGCAAACAGGGACAAGTAAACAAACCAGGAAGATTCCTTTTCTTTTTCAATGAACCTACAAGCACGCTTGCAAAGGGTGGTCGTGAGAAATTCATTGGCTGGAGCATTCTCCAGACCGGGAGCTTTGCCGTGAGGCGGGTAATACCCTTTGGGTGGGCTCCCTGCATGGGTGCCCCCGACGTTGAGATCAAATCCATAGGGGATGGGATCCTGGGATAGATGCCATTTTCCCAAAGCAGCTGTTTTGTAACCGGCATCCTGAAGTCGGTGTGCCCAGGTGGGAATATCCTCTCGGAGAGTCTTGGTGCCGGGTATGTGCTGGAGTCTACGATGGCTGGCCTGACCGCGGGGCCTCGTGCCGACATTGTAGATTTCATGGCGTGGAGTGTATTGTCCGCTCAGAAGACAGGCTCTGGATGGGGCGCAATTGGCGGCACAGGCATAGGCTTGTGTGAAGGTCATGCCTTCCTTTGCCAGACGGTCCAGGCAGGGGGTCTCGTAAAAATCGGACCCCATGTAACCGGTGTCTCGCCATCCAAAATCATCCAGAAAAACAAACAGGATATTAGGGCGGTCCGCCGCATTGGCCTGAATGGAAGGATGTATCCAAAATAATGTCAGGCTTATGGCGCATGCAATCAATGGGTTTATGACAAGTCTCATGCCCCATGAAAAAGTTCTAGAATCATCCCGTCAATCTTATCGTGCAAGGGATTCTGCCGCTATGATGGTCATTCAGAACAAGGGAGTGACGTTTTCGTTTCTACTGGTTCACAGGTAGAAAACCAGGATAGATGCCTTATGAGACGCGCCATCGCCTGAGATTATTGCAGTGGCTAGGAAAGCGGAAAAGGCTGTTTGATGCAAAGGCCATCAAGCTTTCTGAATCTTTCTGAATCTGCAAAAGAGCAGACCTTTAGTTTGGCCAGTTTGTCAGCAGGTTGGCCAGGTCTTCCATCGAGGGACTCTGGCCGCTTTGGACGTAAAAGCCGCTGGTACTGACACCGCAGGCAAGCGAATCGGTCAGATCAAAATCAAGTAGCTGACCCAGGCAAAACCCAGCATTGAAATGGTCACCTGCTCCGGTGGTAATCACCGGCTGAGCAATGAAGGGGCCGTCGAACGAGACTACCTCATCACGGTTGGAGGCAATGGCGTAGCGCACTGGGTGTACGAGGAGGGTGTCGATATGGAGGTGTGCATGCATCCTTTGAACCAGGTCCATCAATGCCGGACGTGTATTTCCCTCAGAAGGGATGTTCATTACTTCTGCAATTTCGTAACACTCCTTTTCGTTCAAACCCAAGGTCACCGAATAATTGCTTTGAAAGCGTTCAATCAGTTCCAGGGCTTCCAGAATATCCTTCGCGGATCTTTTTTGCGGATCGCACAGATCAAAAAAGAGACGCTGGGGTTTGTCCCTTTCGACCTTTTCGGATGGAGCGACGATCTCCTGATAGATACGATCCCAGACTTCGCTCATGAAAGGGAGCATGGTCCAGTTGACAAAGGCCACCAGGTCGGAGGATGCCATGAGGGCAGCTATTTTTGGTGCGCCCATCCTTTCTGAAATTTTTTGCCAGCAGATGTCATTGAGGGGCGTAAGTTTGCCCATCATAAGTTTACCATCCTGAAATTCGTAAGCATCGGTATGACCCGGCTCGGCCACGCTGTAGACATTCTTGGCCCGATCCAGCAGTGGTTGAAACACCGGGTGAGGTTCCGGGTAGCCCAGCGTACCAAGATAATTCACCTCCACTCCAGCTGAGGCCAGGGCATTGGCCATGATGGGGCCATTACCCCCCAGCTTGATGTGTTGGGTCACCAGTTCCATGTTGGTGCTTCTTCCGGAGGCCTCAGCGATACGCGCCGAAAAGGCTTCGATGGTCGGAATGCGTTGGAAGCGATCCACTTCGCTACGCTGATCTACCACATGGATGATTTCATCCACGAATCCATCGAGCCCAACAAAGGCTTTTAATGGGGCGGATTGATCGGCAGCTTTCCTGATTTTTTCAGCGATGCGACGTCGGGTGGAAGGATCCTGGCTCATGGGACTTCAATCTGCCGAGATACCGATGCGGCTAAGGATACTCTCCAATTCTTCTTCGGAGAAAAAACGAATTTCCAGTGATCCTTTCCCTTCCTGATACTTGAGACGTACTTTTGTGTGGAAAGCCTCACGGATTTTTTGTTCCAAATGGGCCACATGTACATCCTGGGGCTTGACAGTCGATTGGGGGATGGCACTTGCCGAGCCTGAAGGTTTTGAATCCCCCGAGCTGAGTTCGCGCACCAGGGCTTCGGTTTGTCGGACACTTAATTGTCCCTGGACGATCTTCTGGCTGACCGAAGCTACCAGAGAAGGAGTGCCCAATCCGAGCAGCACCTTGGCGTGCCCCACGCTGAGGGTTCCTTCCTTGACCATCTGCTTAATACCATCCGGTAGCTTTAGCAGTCGCAGTGCATTGGCCACGGCCGTACGGCTCTTTCCTACCTTGGATGCGACGGCTTCCTGCTTGAGGGAGAAGCGATCGATGAGCTGGTGGTAACCAAGCGCCTCTTCAATAGGGTTGAGGTTTTCGCGTTGCAGGTTCTCCACCAAGGCCAATTCGAGCACTTCTTCATCGCTGGCTTCGCGAATGATCACCGGCACATCCGTCAGGCCCGCTTTTTGGGAGGCTCTCCAGCGACGCTCCCCAGCGATCAGTTCCCAATGGTCGTCGCGCCTTCGTACCACCAGAGGCTGAATGAGACCCTGTTCGCGAATGGAGTCGGCCAGCTCGATGAGAGCGGCTTTGTCAAAGTGTCGTCTAGGCTGGAAGCTGCAGGGCTTGATGTGGTCAATGGGCAGTTGCTTGGGAGAAAGATCGGTTCCTGCTTGCCCATCATCCGCCTTGAGTGGGGCATAGAGAATGGGAGTCTGCGAGGCAGCCGTTTCCGGGGATGATTTGGAAGAGCTGGCGCCCCCCAGAAGAGCTCCAAGCCCTCTGCCTAAGGGCGAATTCGACATATTAGGACATTGGGAGAGACCGGGCGGGTTGTCAAGAAAGCCGCCAAATGGAAATTGATTTTGCCGCTTCCTGCGCAAGAATGGTTCCTGATGAGCGACAAAAAAGAACGCATGCGTGCTTTTGCTGCTACCTTTTCCGACAGTGGTCGGTGGGACCCCAGGTATTGGGGTTATTTCATCACCTTCAACCAGGATCGTTACTTTGAAGCCCATGATGTTTTGGAAGATTTGTGGCTGGAGTGTCGAAAGCAGAGGCTGGATACCTTTTACAAGGCCCTAATCCAGCTGGCAGGGGTGTTCGTGCATCTCCAAAAACAGCGCCTTAGGCCGGCCCGTGCCCTGATGGATCTATCGCAAGGGTATTTTCATAATCATGGGACCATGGTTGAAGGACTTTCGCTGAGGCCCGTTCATGCTTTGTTGGACCAGTGGCGCGTGCGCATTACGGGCTTGGAGAGCCTGGATTTTCACCAATACCCGCCACCGCGACTACCGATGCCTCAACAAGGCGCGGATGTCTAGATTGGGTCAGGGGTGACGCAGCGACTCCATGGGATACACCACGACCTCGATCGATTTGGAAAAGAATGGTCGTCGGCATTTCCCCTGAATATCCCATGAGGCCAATAAGTTGTGATCCATGGACCTTATCTCGGCCGATTGTAGCGGCCATTGCTTGTGGTGGATTTCTGCGCGATGCAGCCCACCCCATAGATCCTGGCTGTAAAGGCAGTAGCGTTCGGTGGCCCAATGTTCGAAACTGCCGGGCCGGGCTCCCGCGGCAGGGCCAGCATGATATTCACCTGTCCAATAACGGTTCCCGCGTTGGAGCTCAAAGTGAATCCCTCTTTCGGTCGGGGAAAGCTGCACATGTGATCGGTAATAGGGCAGATGGTAAAAGGTGCGAGCCGCCCACACAGCCAGAGGGTTGGGGATATCGAGACTGAAAAACCATACCCCGGGTTTGGACCCGTCGGTGACATAAGTGCGAACGTTGATTTCTGGAAACGAGCACAACCAGGAAGGGGCAGGTAAACCTCGACGTGTGATCCCTTTGATTTCAAAAGGAACAATCCCTATCCAGGCTTTACCATCATAAAGATCTAGTTCCAGACCCTTTGGGATCCTTTGCCTCATCTGAGTCATCGAAACCTCCCAGTGAAGGAAGAGCAGGTCGTCCCAGCGCTGTTGCACCACCCATGGTTGATGCGGCAGAGGCCAGGGTCGGTGATCGACGGAGTCGAGCGATGGATGCGTCAAATCGCCTCCAAAGGTGTGGTGGCATCCCCAAAATGCCCCAGATGGATATCGAATCGATTCAGAATCGAGAGATAGAGTCGACACATTTGTCGTTCAGTGGCGGATCGGTAATCATGCACCTGGCCGCCCTTGAGCGAGCTTCCCCCGCCTCCCATCAAAACCACTGGCAATTGGGTGGCATCGTGATTTCCCGTCAGCATGCTGGAGCAAAACAACAGGAGGGTATGATCCAGCAAAGTGCCTTCTCCTTCCTGGATAGCCGCCATGCCGAAACATAAATAAGTTAATTTTGAAACGAAGAATTGATTCACCTTAAATCAATCTTCCGTATCACTGTGTGAAAGCAAGTGGTGAATCATATAGTCGACGCCCAAATGGGGAAACCTCAGTGAGCTGTGGTCGTTGTTCAACTTGAGCGTGCAGACACGGGTGGTGTCGGTCTGCAAACCCAGCACCATCACATCACACATCAGCCGCATGTGTTCATCGATGTCCTGAGGAATCCCTTCTGGGGGGCGAGGTCGATCGGGTTTTTCTAGCGTGGGGCGCCATCCCTGCAGGGTGCCCCTGAACCCTGCGTTCTCGATACGTCCTTCCACCTCGCGCACGGAATGCAGGTATTCGTCGGGTTTTTGCTGGTTGAGAGTGCTGATCTGCCGATGCAATCCCTTGGCTTCCTCCCATATGGCATCAAGCACGCTTTGGTCGCCTTTCGCTGTCGTATCCTTGAACAGGCGATCAAAAACCAGGGCAGGGTAAAGCTCCAAGGGAGTGGGTGAGGTCGGTGACGTCCACGAAATGTGTGAATAGTAGAGCATGGAATAATTTTTGTGAACCGATGGGTTGGATTTTTCGCAGCTGAGCACGAGACTGGGGATCTTGGTGTATTTGCCAACGTGCCGTGCGATCATTTGATCCACGCTCGTACCCGAGCGAATATCTCCTCCCGAAGCCAATGGAGCACTCGAAAGAAGGTTGCCGGTTTGAGAACTATGAATGTTTCCCTTGAGGGCCTGGATCTCCAGCGCTTTGACGGGCGATCCACTCCATCGATTGATCCATCCAGGCAAGAAAGCGGCCTTTGTGATCCTTATCCGGTTGATCCGCTTTTGCCGGTGGCATTTCGCTCACCTCGATTTGCTCAATGATCGATTCCCAGATGGAAGCTGGCTGGTCGATTGGCTGGAGTTGTATGAAGGCCTCCAGATCCAATTCTCCCTTTTGCTTTTCCGTGGAATGACAGTCCAAACAAAACCGCTTTATGAAGGCCAGGGAAGGCTCCATGAAAGGTGGGGCTTCTTTTGGTGATACGGCATCTTGCCCCTGATCTTGTTGGGGCGCCAGAAATCCCAGGCAAAGCAGCCACACCAGAGACCCATGACATGGGATCGAAACAAATGGGCTGACTCGGTGCGTTACCATGCCTTTCGGATGAGGTGATTGGCATCATTCAATGGCAACCTGACGGTTCGGGCAAGTATAGAGGTGAACGTGCCATCATGATCAGTAAGGCGCCGGAGAGAAGCTTGCGGTGGGTTGTGAAAGGCGACACTCACAAACCCCGATGCTGACAGGCCTGCCAAGCACCGCCTAGAATTACCTTATGCGATCGACGACTTACCCAAGCTTTATGTCCTTTCCATCGGGTGCTATCTCTACCTGGTGCTATCTTTACCTGGTGTTCCTGGCCTGCTCGCTGCATGCCGAACGCGCCAGGGATTGGGGAATGGTCTTTGAGGGGACTCCTGGTTCCGGCAATGCGATTACGGATGTGGCAGGAGTGTGGGTGGGGCACTGCACCCTGGTCTCCGAAGAGGGGAAGGGTGACCATGGCCCCGTTGCTGTGCGGACAGGGGTGACGGCGATTCTTCCTCGCGGAGCTACCTATGGCCCCGTGTGGGCTGCCTGTGAAAAGCTCAATGGCAATGGCGAAATGACCGGGACCACCTGGATCGACGAGTCGGGATTTCTGGAGGAGCCCGTGCTGCTGACCAACACGCACAGCGTGGGAGCGGTCTATGAGGCCTCCATTCAGTGGCGTCGCCAACGGGGCTATCATCCTCAGGATACCGGTCAGGGATGGGCTTCGCTTCCGGTGGTGGCCGAAACCTGGGATGGTCGCCTCAATGACATTCACGGCCACCATATCCGTGCTCAACATGTCTTTGCAGCTTTGGATCAGGCTCATGCAGGACGGGTGGAAGAGGGGAATGTAGGAGGTGGGACTGGCATGGTTTGCCATGGTTTCAAGGGAGGTATCGGGACGGCCTCTCGCTTGTTGCCCGGGGGTGACACCTTGGGGGTGTTGGTGCAGGCCAATTATGGGAGACGTGAAAACCTTCAAATCACCGGCGTTCCCGTGGGGCCTTGGATTCGTGGTTATGAGATGTCGATCCAACAGTCCTCCACTTACCAGGGAAATTCGATCATCGTTGTGATAGCCACAGATGCGCCTCTCTTGCCCCATCAGCTCAAGCGAGTGGCTCAGCGTGCCAGTCTTGGCATTGGGCGAACCGGTGGCTATGGGGCTCATTCCAGTGGAGATTTGTTTCTGGCTTTTTCAACAGCCAGGATATCGGATCCTGATCACAAGGGGGTTCATTCGGTTGCGATGCTTGCCAATCATCAGCTGGACGCTCTTTTTCTCGCCACCATTCAGGCGGTGGAAGAATCCATTCTCAACGCCTTGGTTGCAGCCGAGACCATGACAGGCATTCATGGCAACAAAGTGCATGCTTTACCTCGTGATCAAGTGAGGTCCTTACTTCATCAGGTAGGAGCACGAAAGAAGGTTCGGCCCTAGTGGGAAGACGAAAAAATTCCACCAAGGCTTCGGTCCGTTGCAATCCAAACAGGTTGCCTTAAATTGAGGACACGATGAAAAAACTTACCTTTCGCGCCCTCCGCAAGGTGACTCATGTCTATGTGAGCGACGCCCTGGAGCTGAACCCTCATGATTTTCAGGCTCATGGCGCTCCTCAAGATCCCGAGGCGTTCATGGCTTGGATTGGGGAACGCGCACAGGACTTACTAGCCCACCAAGCCTTGGAGCCTGAGCTCCAGGCTCAGCTCAGAAAGCTGGGATATTTTCAGGAAGATCGCGCCAGGCGAGAGGACAGTATCTCATGCGAGGGAGTTTGATCTCTCGTGTTTCCCAGACGTACTGTCTCACGCCTTCTCTCAGCAGATGTAGCGAATGCGCTTGCTGATGTCTGTATTCACGGAGTGGTAGGGCAGCATCAGGTTGCCTGTGGCAAAGGTCGACAGCCGCTGATATTCCAGGTCATCGGGCCCAAGGGCATGCTGGAAGATGGGCTTCAAGTAATCTCTGCCAATTTCCGAAGGTTTCAATTGATCCGGATCGTAAAAGCTTGAATGCATCTTTCGGGCGTGAATCAGGCCCCAACGATCCCGGAGGCCATTGGCATCCTGGCTGTCGACCCAAAACCCACGCTCCGATTGCCATTGAATGGTCGACACGGTATTGGTGCGGCGTTCAAGCAACAGGTCGACCGCCTTACCCCCGGATTGTGCTCCGTAAAATCGATCGAATAAAACCGGTCGCCCTCCTCGTTGGGTGTGGCCTACTTTTCGGGTAAAGATGGCTTCACGTGCCGACTGGCCTCTTCGGTAAGATCGAAAGTATTCATCTCCTATTTCACGGATCAACAGGTCTCGCAGTGCTTCGGAGGCACCGGTCAGGATTTTGTTGCCGGCAGGATCCGTGGAGTGAACTTCGGCCCCGAGATCCTTGCCATCTTCGTCCACGATGCCTTCGCCGCAGACAATGACGACATTCTTTTGCAGGTCATAGAGTTCCTTGATGCGCTCCACCAGACTGCCGAGAGAAAAAGAGCTCTCAGGCACCAGGATGATATCGGGCTGGCCGTAGGCCGAGCCGAGTGCAATGTAGCCGGAATGGCGGCCCATCACTTCCACAATGGCAATCCGCCGATGGCTTTCAGCCGTGGTGCGAATGCGCTGAATCCCCTGAACTGAGACATAAACCGCCGTCGCGTATCCCGGGGTCACATAATTGATCATGTGGTCGAGATGAAAGGCCGCACGGGAGTTTTTGAGGTGATAGTCAAAACCGTTGCGATCCTCTCGCTCCCGGCGGATGTATTCATCGGGTTCACTGCGGTAATTCAAACCAAGGTCGTTGTCGATGGTCTTGGGGGCAAGAACCACCGGAAGTCGGTCGGCAAGCGGTTGCAATCCGTTGAGGGTGCCATCACCGCCGATGCAGATCACCCCTTTGATGCCCAGTTGCTCGAGCCTTTTTTCAATGATGTCGAGCTGTTCCTTGTTGTCCGGGTCCACATAATCCCGAGAGGACCCCAGAATGGTCCCTCCATTGGCAGGGTCGAGTTCCGGGATCTCCTGGAAGAGAGGGTTGAGAGGAACATGGGGTAGTCGCTCATTGTAGAGACTGTTGAATCCCTTGATGAGGCCGATGACCTCCAGATTGAGTTCATTGGCGCGTTCCACAGCCCCGTGAATGGTAGCGTTCAACGCGGGCGTGTCTCCGCCTGCCGTCAATATTCCGATGCGTTTCATGCTTGAAAGTGTGTGGATTGCCTCTCATCCATCATCAGGCAAGAGGGCGAGATTCATCGATATTCAGGTCGCTGATGACCCATAAAAAAACTCCCCTGAACTATTTCAGGGGAGTCTGTGTCAAATCAAGGATTCGATTCCCCGGCCTAGGAGGTTGGAACCTCAGCAATGGTTTTGAGAACCCGGGAACAAATCTGGTAAGGATCACCTTGAGAGTTCGGGCGTCGATCTTCCAAGTAACCCTTGTAGCCATCGTTGACGAAGCTGTGAGGCACGCGAACGGAAGCGCCTCGATCAGCGACCCCCCAGCTGAACTTGTCGATGGACTGGGTTTCGTGCAGACCGGTCAAGCGCAGGTGGTTTTCTGGACCGTAAGCGGCAATGTGCTCCTCGCAGTTTTTCTCAAAGGCATCCATGAGTTTCTTGAAGTAGTCCTCACCGCCCACCTCACGCATGTGCGTGGTTGAAAAGTTGGTGTGCATGCCTGATCCATTCCAGTCTCCGGAGAAAGGCTTGCAGTGCCAGTTGACATCCACCTTGTAGGACTCACACAGTCGCATCAGGAGGTAGCGGGCGACCCACATGTCATCGGCGCACTTCTTGGAGCCCTTGGCGAACACCTGGAATTCCCACTGGCCCTTGGCAACCTCAGCGTTGATACCTTCATGGTTGATGCCAGCCTCCAGACAAAGTTCCAGATGCTGCTCGACGATTTCGCGAGCCACATCGCCGACGTTGGCATAACCGACGCCAGTATAATACTCTCCTTGAGGATTCGGGTAACCCTCTTCCGGCCAGCCCAAGGGCCGTCCATCCTGGTAGAGGAAGTATTCCTGTTCGAGACCAAACCAGGCACCCTCGTCATCAGCAATGGTAGCTCTTCCGTTGCTAGGGTGGGGAGTGCCATCAGGTAGCATGACTTCGCACATGACGATGAAGCCATTTTCTCTGGCGGCATCAGGGTAAAGTGCCACTGGCTTGAGCATGCAGTCTGAGCTGCTGCCTTCTGCCTGTTGGGTGGAGCTTCCGTCGAAACCCCACATAGGGCAATCTTCCACGGATTTGGGGGCTTCACTCGCGATCTTGGTTTTACCACGTAGGTTGGGAACCGGCTGATAGCCGTCCAGCCAAAGATATTCTAATTTGTATTTGGGCATATTCTTTACAGGATGAATCTTTCTCGATTTCGTTAATCAGGGGGCATTTGTTAGATGCCTGAATCTTCATCAAAGCAAAAAGCTTACCATTGCTCAAATTATTTTTGATTGAGGATGGGGTCCTCCCGTCTTAGGGCTCGCCTTCCAACCCCTGATGGGTTACTGCGTTGCCGGGCATGCGTGAGATGAAACACACCAGACGATCCATCGTTCGGGTTGGCTTTGATGGAAAGGTGCACAAGCACTTTCTTGGTAAGCATGCGCGGGAACGTTTTGAAAACGAGCGTTCCATTCTGCAATACCTTCAGTTCAGAGGTTGCCCCTTTGTCCCGCAAGTGCTGGAGGCCGATTCGGATCATCTCTACTTGATCACTACTAACGTCGGATCCATTGTGGAACATATCAGCGACGAAAAGCTCAAGGCCCTTTTCCATGAGCTCGAAATCTATGGCGTGATCCATGATGATCCCTTTGCTCGCAATGTTACCTATCATCCGAGATTGGGGCGGTTTTGCGTGATTGATTTCGAATTTGCCACAAGAAAAGATTCGGGCCAGGGGCTGACGCAGAGGGAGGTTCTGAGCTGATATGCAACCACGGGAATCATCTCCATCCATTGCTGCACTCAAGTGGCTCGCGGATACGCATCCGGGGCGCTACCGCACACGAAATGAAGACGCTTTCTTGCTTATGTGTTTTGACACAAATGAGTTATGCTATCTGGGTAAGCAAGGCCACATGGCATCTGAGGGCAAACATTTTCTTTTTGCTGTCAGTGATGGCATCGGCGGAGGCAAAGGAGGGGGATATGCGAGTCAGTCGGCCTTGCGATCCCTTTCATCCCTGATTTCCCAGACATTTCATCGGGCTGCCTCCTCCCATGAGATCCCCTATGAGGTCTTGTTACGGAGTTTTGTGGAGCATATGCATCGGAGGCTCTTGGGCCTCTCACTCTCTTACGAGGAGTGCCATCGGATGGGGGCCACCTTGACTCTCGGCTGGATTCATCATGAACAACTCAGATTTGCCCATTTGGGAGATAGTCGTCTTTTCCATTTGAGGGGCCCTGAAGAGTGTCGCCAGCTCTCTGAAGACCATACCTTAGCTGCTCAAAAGGTGCGACAGGGGATTCTAACCCCCCAGCAAGCTAAAAGGGATGCCGCTTCGCATGTCTTGACGCGCAGTCTGGGGGCGGGCGCGCATCCGGACGACCCGCAGGTGGGATCCCTCACGCTATCGCCTGGTGATCGACTTCTTTTCTGCACCGATGGGCTGACCGATACCCTGTCCGATTATCGCATCGCCAAAACCCTTTATGATCCGCCGCCCTATCTGGAGGGCCTGGACCCCATACAGGGCTTGATCCGTGAAGCTCTGGATGGATCTGGTCGAGACAACCTGACAGCCATTTTGGTAGATTGCCTGCCCAGTGAATCTCTCTGAACCGCAGGCTTTCTACGGTCAGATATGGCTGCATTAATTTTTTGGTGTGCACCCCTGTTAGGCGCCTCAGGTTTGACTTTTTTGCTCAAGGTGAGCAAAAAGCTGCATCATGCTTAAAAAAAAACAAGCGTTGGGCTTGCAATCATGAGCTGCGGCGGCACGAGGTCCTGCCGCTGAGACTGAATCTGGCTTCGGCCGATCAGGGCTTCTACAAAGACATTTTTTCCATTGCCAAGGACCATGCGAGGGTATTTATGTTCGGTGCATGCTCAAAAGATTGCTGGTGAAACATGTCCTTGGGGCGACCGAGGCGATGGACACGGTCTTGGTGGAAGGCTGGGTTCGCAGCCGTCGGGATGCCAAGGATTTTTCCTTCCTGGATTTTACCGATGGCAGCTGCCTGACGGGCTTGCAGGTTATCGTGCCTGGAGAGCTCCCGGGCTACAACTCCTGGATCAATCAGTGCGGCACTGGGGCCTCGGTGCGCATCCAGGGTTCCCTGATACCTTCGCAGGGCCAGGGTCAGCGATGGGAACTGCAGGCGGCTTCAGTGGAAGTCATTGGCAAGGCCGATGCCACATACCCGTTACAGAAAAAACGGCACTCACCGGAATTCATGCGAGAGATCGCTCATCTGCGTCCTCGCTCCAATCTGTTTGGAAGCGTGTCTCGCGTGCGGAGTCGCCTGGCTCAGGCCGTTCATCGTTTTTTTACCGAGCGAGATTTCTATTACATTCATACCCCAATCATCACCGCCAGTGATTGCGAGGGAGCTGGAGAACTCTTTCGGGTAACGACCCTGGATCCCTCCAAAAAGATCGATCCATCAGCTGATTTTTTTGGTAAACCGACTTATCTGACCGTCAGTGGGCAATTGGCAGCGGAGACCTTCGCCTGTGCCCTTTCCAACGTCTATACCTTTGGCCCAACCTTTCGGGCAGAAAACTCAAACACCACACGCCACGCCAGCGAGTTCTGGATGATTGAGCCTGAAATGGCCTTCTGCGATCTGGGGGGGGACATGGATCTGGCCGAGGCCTTCGTCAAGGATCTGATCCGGGACACTCTGGAAACCTCGGCTGAGGAGATGGCCTTCTTCGATCGATTTTTGGACAAGGGGTTGCTGGAGCGTTTGCAGTGGGTGCTGGATCGCTCTTTCGAGCGTGTCGCCTACCACGACGCGGTAGAGATCCTGCTTCAATCGGGGCAGAGTTTTGAATACCCTCTACAGCATGGGCTCAATCTGCAATCCGAACACGAGCGCTATCTGACCGAAACCCACTTCAAGTGTCCGATCACGGTTTACAACTACCCCAAGGCCATCAAGCCCTTTTACATGCGGGCCAACGACGATGACGAAACCGTCGCAGCCATGGATGTGCTCGTGCCCGGTATTGGTGAAATCGTCGGTGGTAGCCAACGCGAGGAACGGTTGGAGGTGCTGGAATCCCACCTCAAGGCGCATGATCTGAGCACTGAGGATTACAGCTGGTATGTGGATCTCAGGCGCTTTGGCTCGGTGCCGCACAGCGGCTTTGGCATGGGGTTTGAACGCATGCTCATGTTCCTCACCGGAGTGGGCAACATTCGGGATGTGATTCCTTTTGCCCGCACCCCGGGGCACGCGGACTTTTAAGCCGGAAACGTTTGAAGGGCGGAGTCTAGGGGACGCTCAGCGATTGTCCGTTGTGTTCAGGTCCAAGCTCCAGCAGGAAGGGCACGGCACGCTCGGCCCATGCAGAGGCTTCTTCATAATGAGAG
>Ga0160423_10000860_pt1 | contig 25365 bp, 17 predicted proteins | sample CRUFie14St8metaG_FD_108191 | JGI IMG/M metagenome (GOLD analysis project Ga0160423, IMG submission 108191) | Marine microbial communities from the Costa Rica Dome - CRUD Field 142mm St8 metaG | ecosystem: Environmental > Aquatic > Marine > Oceanic > Photic zone | place: Costa Rica: the Eastern...
ACAATCTTCTCATCAAGTTGATGCACCCACTGGGCACAGTCCGAGATGTGAAATCCGTTGGCAAAAGCCTTGGTACTAGCACAGCCACCCGCTTGGTTAAGGGCGTCAACTACCAATACTCTCTTTCCTGCCTTGGCGAGATAGCTCGAGGAAATAAGCCCGTTGTGTCCCGCCCCGATTACGATGGCATCGTACTTAGTCATCGGCGTAGCTCCCTGGGACGGTATTGGGTCGTTTTAAATCATAGAGAATCTCGCGCGCCGCGTTCGCGCCAGGCGCCGCCATCACACCGCCACCCGGGTGTGTGCCAGAGCTGCACATGTACATGCCTTTGATAGGCATCCGGTACTGCGCATAACCCGGGAAGGGACGATTAAATAGCAACTGATCGAAAGTCAGCTCACCCTGGAAAATATTACCTTCGGTGAGCCCAACTTCGGCCTCGATTTCACGCGGAGTGCGGGTCTCACAATGGAGAATCAGGTCGCGAAAATTCGGGCTGTATTTTGAAATTTGATCGACAACTGACTTCTCAAACCCGTCCTTATCTTCGTCAGTCCAATCGCGACCCTCAACTTTGGGCGGCGCGTATTGAACGAAGACCGACATCATATGTTTGCCCGGAGGCGCCATAGTCGGATCCGTCAGGGAAGGGATCATCATGTCAAGGTACGGGTCTTTCGACCAGGTTCCCGCCTTCCAATCATCGTAAGCACGCTCCATACGCTCGAGCGAGTCACTGAAGTGCAGATCGCCAGACATTAGGGGATTCTTGGGATCCAGACCGTCGAAGGTGGGTAGACCATCCAGCGCAATATTTAGCTTTCCTGAGGAGCCGCGAATTTTGAAGTTTTTGGCTTTCTGAACCACGTCCTTGGGGAGATCGCGCTCGTCGGTAATATCCAGCAAGGTCCGCTTGGGATCGAGGTTGGAGACAACAATATCAGCGTGATATTCATCACCGTTCTTAAGTGCCACACCCTTTGCGCGGCCACCCTTCACAATAATACGTTCCACGTCCGCATCACATATGATATCGCCGCCGAATGACTGAAGTGATTTTGAAAGCGCATTGGCAATGGCACCCATGCCACCACGCGCGAAGCCCCAGGCCCCTACATTGCCGTCAACATCGCCCATGTAATGGTGAAGTAAGACGTAAGCTGTGCCTGGTGAGTACACACCCAGAGCTGTACCAATGATGCCACTACCTGCGTGCTGCGCCTTGATAACGTCCGTCTCAAAGTACTCGTTAAGGTAATCCCCTACGGAGGTCGTCCAAAACTTGATCGTATCCAGCAAACCCTCTTCACCCATATTGAGGAAGGGTTTTGCAAAATCCACGAGGTCTTTGAGGTCTCTTAATCTAAGCGATGTAGGATCGGGCGGCGTCTTTAGTAGGAAGGGCCGGATGAGTCGCGTCTGGCGGCTGGTGTCAGCCCTGTAGCGTTCGTAGGCATTGGCATCGCGCTTTGAGTGGCGCGATATCTCACGATATTTACGTCCGTAGTCGCTATAGCTCCCAAAGTGATCGCCGTTTTGCATGAAGGTGGCACCGCCACCAAATGGCACCACCTGCAGACCGTGACGAGGTAACTCAAGGTCTCGGGTAATTTCGGGACGCAACAAGCTGGATACGTAGGAGCAATTGGAGTAATACCAACCCTTGTAGAGCTCCCGACTTACCGTCGCACCACCAATGTGGGGATTGCGCTCAAGCACGGCGACTTTCAACCCCGCCTTAGCGAGGTAAGCCCCATTGGTGAGCCCATTGTGACCGGCACCGACAACGATGGCGTCGTATTTATTCACGTATTTCTCCGCCAGATTTTCGGTGACCCATCATGAGGGAAGCAATCAGGTACGCACCGACAAACTTTTGCCCGTAAGGGTCACTCAACGGGCAACGAGAGACAAGCTTTTTGACCGCAAACAGTCCACAAAAAAATACCCCAGCCGCAGTATGCGCGGGATTACTTCAACGTCGTACAGGGAGCGCTAAAGCTACCGTTGTTCAATAGCGAACGCGTTCGGCGCGGCCTCAACCACTGTGTCATCACTGAAGGTTACCGCGATGGCGACATCGCTGTAGTTGTAAACCACGTAGCTGGTGACGCCGGCGTCTGTCTTGAAGGCCATTGCCGCGGGATAATCTGCAGTCAAAGCACCCGTACCTGTCTGAAGCTCACCCAAGGCACGCATGGTGTAGATCCAGTGGTAAGTGTGCGCAGGTGCCTCACCGGTTTCAGGTTCATAGTTTGCCGTGGCTTCATAATCTGCAATAGCAGCATCAGCGTCCGTCATTGACCATAGGTTCCACCAGAGGTCCGTCCAGTGACCATTCGGTAGACCTGAAGGCTTGCCATTTGGCGACTCCTCTAGACCCAAGGTAACGTAATCATCAAGATAATCTGTAAACAGGCCGACGTGCATGATCAATGGGTTCGACGGGAGTCCTTGAATACCCAAAATGTGAGCAATCGCGGGGCTAAACCAAGTCGAGAACGCACTACCATCACCCCAGATGATCGACGTGGTGATCCGTGAGTAGCCCGGCGGGAAGTTGCGCGCATCCGGATCGGCACCGAGGTAACCATCGATGTCGTTCCAGTACTCCCAGTACGTTGCCGAAGTCGAAGCGTGCAAGTACAGCCCACGCTCCATTATATCGTCGTTACCTGTCACCAACCCGTAGAGCACCATAGCGCCGTAGGCGTTGGCCGCCTCGGACGTCGACTCGTTGTTGTTTCCGCGAACGAAGTTGGCAGGACCCGAGGCCCATGAGAAACCATTAGCTGGATCAAAGTTGCGCAGGTAGGGGAACATCGGATCATTCTTGCCGCCTGCATAGTCACGAATGAGCAGCTTAAACATTTGCCCATACTGCTCGTCGCTGCAGAACGCCTTTTCGACACGGCAGACTTCCGCCGCAGCTCGAATGAAGTAACCGTAGTGGAAATGATGATCGTTCAACTGCTGGTGGGAGGCGAACGACTCCTCCATGCCCAATAGCGTGCTCCAGTTAGGGTCATACACAAAATAGTTTTCGCTATCCAACGTCCCATCACGTTCAGCACTCATCCAGTCAGCGAGTTCGCCCATGAGCCAATCTCGCAAAGTAGTTGCCTCATCGACCATACCCAACTGATCGGCGATAGCCAAAACTTCAGACAAGCGGCCCACTGCCTTGCCGTTCCAGTAGGTGTCGTTGGCGGTATTCCAATAAGCAGTGCCGCCGGCAACGAAATCCGCAACCAATCCGGCCAGCTCGGTCTTGTTAAGAGAGCCATCGATCAGCGGCAGCGCTGGTAGGACCCCCACAGAAGGTAGGTCGTAATCAAAGCCGGTGACCGGCGCGAATTTCACTAGACCGCGCGCACTGCGAACCGAGGTGGCATAGCCCATCGCCGGCGCACGTTTCCACTGTAGCGGCATGAGGCCGGCCAAGGTCTCGATGGGCGCATTGTCATCGTCTAGATATCGATGACTTACCGTGACCGTGTTGGTAGAACGGTCCACGGCGTAGTCTATGGCGACATGCTTCACTTTGTTGCGCGCATAGCTCTCGAGCGTCTGTCGTACTGATGTAGTCGTCTCAGGTGCCCACACCAAGGTAAAGGAGTTGCTTGGCGCAGAAATGGTTACCGTGTCCGTGTCAACACCGCTGAACGTTGTACCCGAATCGCCGACAATCAAGAAATCGTTGCGCTGACCGGCAACATTACTCCAGATGCCTAGGCTGTTACCGTCCTCATGCCACACGCCCCGCTCGCCGCTGTTGGCGCGCAAGGTTTTCAGCGTTGGGGTGCCCGAGTAAACCTCGAAGAACACAAAGGGAGAGCCATAGACAAAGGTAGCTTCCATGATCAGGGAGTCGCCCTCGTACCAGCCCGCGGTAATGGCACCCTCCGAGTAGTCGAGCAACTTCACATCCATGTTGCTATGCGCATTATTAGCAATCGCAGCACCGTCAAAGACTTCGGCAAACGGATCAGGTACGGCATAACCAAAGCCGCCATCGCTAGCAACAAGACCCGGCGGTATACCCATAAACCGTGCGCCACGCTCAGTCAGTCGGGCCATGATAGGGTCAGGTGTGATGTAACCCGCACCGTTAGGGTCGCCTAAACGCATCTCACCGATGAAAGAGACAGATCCCCACCAACGGTGCGTCATTGTGTGCTTGTTCGTGGCGGGGCCCGCCAACTGCGGATACTTAGGCGTTGGATCACCCTGAGGCGTTCCGGTTGACGTTTCACAAAAAGGAATCCCGGGCTCTACCACACCCGCGTTGTAAATCCAGTTGCCATAGTCATAGACACATCGATAGCTCGCTGGATTGATGGTGTCTGAATAACTACCAAGTCCCATTTGAGTGAGATTGAAAGGAACCGTGACGGGGGGTGTTACAGGAGGCTCCGCCTCTGCATCGAAACCTGTAAATCGAACATTATCAATCTGAAAAACGGTGTTCTCAAATCGACTCGCCCAAATTACCAATCCGGTGTTTACCTCGCTCAGATTTAAGCCGCCGCCGGTTAGCTGCGACATAGGAACCTTGACTGTCTCCCAGCCTCCCAATCCTTTCTCACCCAAAGGCTGATCGCCTGATGTACAGGGATAGAAACAATCAAGTTTCATCGTAATTTCTGCGTTACCAGACACGACCTGGATATCAAACTCGATGTGACCATTAACATAACCGTTCAGGTCAACCGCGGTTGATGAAGCGAAAAAAAGTCCGGCGAGATTTTGGTTGTTCGCGTGCGTCACCTGAAGCACGTCACCCCGATCAGGATCAGAGACAAACTCCCAAGCAATTGATGGGCAACCTTCACCACCATCGTTGCTGCAGTCACCCCAACCAATGGCTTGGTCAAATGCATTGATACCGCGATCCCAAGTGCCATGGACTGCGCCATCGGTCATGACTAACTGATCATCGACCTCATTACCGCCACCCCCGGTGGGTGGCGGCTCGGGCTCGGGCTCAGGATCAAGAACCGTGACCACCCGCTGCGCCTGGGCTGAGTTACCGGCCGCATCGGTCGCAGTGTAAGTGAGTGTGTAGGTACCAGCAGCGCTGCCAACACTACCCGTAATGACAACCTCGAGCGCGCCATCAACGATATCGACAGCGGTGGCACCTTGCTCTGTGTAGGCGGCATCCGCCTCAAGCGTAATCGAACCGCTGCCGTTGAGCGTTATTGTAGGGGATGTGGTGTCCGAAACGGTGACCTCGCGCTCGGTTGACGCCTCATTTCCCGCAGCGTCATTAGCAGTATAGGTCAGGGTGTAGACCCCCGCCGTGGCGGTATCGACAGTGCCAGAGACCGATACAATGACTTCACCGTCGGTGTCGTCAGAAGCAGAAGCGCCCGGATCTGTAAACTCTGTACCCTGCTCCACACGCATCTCCGCGTCACCCGACAGCGTAATCGCGGGTGGCGTCGTATCAGCAGGTGGAGGTGGTGGTTCGACGACCATAGGCGGTGCACTAACAGCACCGCCTCCGCCGCCACCGCAGGAAGTTACAAGCAGCGCTAGCAACATCGCTGGTATGAAAGAAAAACTCGAGGTGATACGGCACAGCGGTCTCGGCATCTTGCGCTCTTTACTCGTTATCTAGGAATTATGTACGAATGAACGCGCAGCAGTGCTCGCAAGTCAACGCAGCTTCCTACCATTTAAGACAGAGCGTCCCCGAGACCGGTCAGATGGGTCGCTATTTGATTCGTTCTTCAGTACCGAACACCAACGTCAATGAATGATGCTCTACGCCCTAGATGGTAAGCACCTTCTCACCCCGAGCCATGCCAGCAACGCCTGATCGCACAACCTCGAGTATCTCCGCTTCGCCTAGAGCTGACAGGAACGAATCGAGTTTATCAATCGGGCCTGTGAGCTGCACGATATAGGTCGCTGGACCCACATCGATAATCTGGCCGCGGAATATGTCCGTGGTTCGCTTGACCTCATCACGCTGGGCACCTTCAGCACGCACCTTTACCAATAACATGTCACGCTCGACATGCGCGCCTTCAGTGAGGTCAACCACCTTAACCACATCAACAATTTTATTGAGATGCTTCGTAATCTGCTCAATCTTGAGGTCATCGCCCGTTGTCGTTAGCGTTAAGCGGGACAATGTATTATCCGTCGTTGGTGCGACGTTCAGGCTCTCAATGTTGTAGCCACGTTGCGAGAACAAACCCACAACGCGCGATAGTGCTCCGGGCTCGTTCTCCATCAATACGGAAAGTATGCGCCTCATAATCAAGTCCTCTCCGTTTTGCTTAGCCACATGTCTTTCATGGCACCGTTAGGGGCTACTTGCATCGGATAAACGTGCTCATGCGGCTCAACGAAAATATCGAGGAACACCAACTTATCTTTCATGGCAAACGCCTCGCGCATCGCGGGCTCAAGATCCGCCTTGTCTTTGATTTCCATGCCTACATGACCATAGGCCTCAGCGAGCTTCACAAAATCGGGTAATGAGCTCGCATAGTGGCTCTCTGAGTAGCGGCTGTCGTACTGCATGTCTTGCCACTGCTTCACCATGCCCAAATAGTTATTGCGCAAGTTCACAATCTTGACCGACACATCGTATTGCGCGCAGGTGGAGAGCTCCTGAATATTCATCTGAATACTGCCCTCACCGGTCACACAGGCGACTTCGGCATCAGGCATTGCCAGTTTGATACCCATGGCCGCAGGTAGACCGAAACCCATGGTTCCCAAGCCACCAGAGTTAATCCATCGGCGGGGGTGATCGAATTTGTAGTACTGAGCCGCAAACATCTGGTGTTGGCCCACGTCAGAGGTAACGTAGGCTTCGCCGTCGGTCGCCTCGTACAGCGCGGTAATGGCATCTTGCGGCATGATAAAATCAGAGTCACCGTAGCGGCGGCCATGCCACAAGCCATGCGCGGCGCGCCAGTTATCTATCTGACTCCACCAGTCAGCGATTGCTCCGGCATCAGGCAGAGTCCGCTCTGAAGAAGACTGCTGTTGATCAATCTGCGCGTCGAGATCTTTCAATACCGTGGTAACAGGACCCACAATCGGTACATCGACCGGAACAATCTTGGCGATCGACGCCGGATCGACATCGATATGAATAATTTTTGCGCCCGGGCAGAACTTACTGACGGTGTTGGTCACACGATCATCAAAACGCGCGCCCACGGCAAGAATCACGTCGCTGTGGTGCATTGCCATATTGGCTTCGTAGAAGCCATGCATACCCAGCATGCCCAGGAACTGACGGTCAGTAGCTGGATAAACGCCCAAGCCCATCAGCGTATTGGTAACAGGGTAATTCAGCTTTCTTGCCAGCCGCGTCAACAGCTCACTGCCCTCACCCTGAATCACACCACCACCGGCATAAATAACAGGACGCTTCGCGTTCAATAATAAGCGCGCTGCCTTCCTCACTTGACCCGAATGACCTTTCGTGGATGGCTGATAAGAGCGCATCGATACCGACTCGGGATACTCGTAATTGAACTTGTGCTCCGGGTGAGTCAAATCTTTAGGCACGTCGACAACAACGGGGCCGGGGCGACCCGTCGTGGCAATGTAAAACGCCTTTTTGATGATGCTCGGAATATCTTCAGTCCGCTGCACCAGGAAGGAGTGCTTAACGATGGGCCGCGAGATACCGACCATGTCGGTTTCTTGAAACGCGTCCTCGCCTATCAAGTGGCTCTGCACCTGACCCGAGATGACCACCATGGGAATGGAGTCCATGTAGGCCGTCGCGATACCAGTAATAGCATTGGTCGCACCTGGGCCTGATGTCACCAACACCACTCCCGCCTTGCCGGTCGCGCGCGCATAGCCGTCTGCCGCATGCGTCGCCGCCTGCTCGTGGCGCACCAAAATGTGGGGTACTGAATTGGCTTTAAAGATGGAATCGTAGATGTGCAGCGCTGCACCACCCGGATACCCAAAGATGTATTCAACGCCCTCATCTTCGAGTGCGCGGACGATCATGTCACCGCCTGACAATTGTTCCATTGTGTCGCTCCCTCCGTGTTAATACCTAACGGTGAGAACGCGAGTATGAATAGGCTCCTAGCGTGCGCACCGAGGTCTGTCGCACGAACCACTGGCCGGATCGATCCGGAAACCCACCAGAACATCGATCACGAAACCCGTGTTCGGCCGCCCTGCGAGGTAGCGCAGTGTCGAGCCCGAGCGTGAATCACATAACCCTGTGAGACACTGACGGAACCCGCAAACAGCCTAGATAACTATCCCGTTATAGAGGTGGGCCAGAGGATGAGGGTACTCACCAATAGCCGTTGCCGCTCGCGTGACGAATCGTAGTGTCTTGATCGACCCCATTGAAGTCAAGAAATGATCGTAAATCGTGATTATTGACGTTAAAAGCACCCAAAATGAGCTCTAAAAAAAGGGCCGCGGCGCATATTTTCCTATCTTTGAGCCGCAGACGAGCATCGGTAACTTGTGATGTCAGCGGACTCCAAAAAAAGACCCACAAAAGCGGGTCTCCAGTCTTTAATGGGCAGCCGATCACTTGCAGGCGTTAGTGAAGGCTTTTTGTCGTCGGTGGTTCCGGACCCCTATCGATCATGGCCTCGCTCGCGAACTTAAGTGACGAGCCATCAAGTGCCGCATAGACCTTATCTCCCGGACTGAACTCCCCCTCAAGTATGGCTTGGGCCAATGGATTCTCAATCAACTGTTGGATGGCGCGCTTCAACGGTCGGGCACCGTACACAGGATCGAAACCGACCCGTGACAGCTGCTCGAATACCGCATCCGAGATCTCGAGCTTCAGCTCACGCTCTTCCAAACGCTGCGATAGCGCTTGCAACTGAATTTCCGCAATCGATCGAATCTGCTCAGTACCCAAGGGGTGGAATACCACAGACTCGTCGATACGGTTGATGAACTCGGGACGGAAATGATCCGCAACCGTACCCATCACCTCGTGCTTCATATCCTCATAGTCCCCGTCGGCCATGTCCTGAATGATGTCGGAGCCTAGGTTCGAGGTCATCACAATGACCGTGTTACGAAAATCCACTGTGCGACCTTGCCCATCCGTCAGTCGACCATCATCCAACACCTGAAGAAGGATATTGAAGACATCCGCATGCGCCTTTTCGATTTCGTCTAAGAGTAAAAGTGAATAGGGTCTGCGGCGCACTGCCTCGGTGAGATAGCCGCCTTCCTCATAGCCCACGTAACCCGGTGGCGCGCCGATTAATCGCGCAACCGAGTGCTTCTCCATGAACTCCGACATGTCGATACGAATCATCGACTGCTCAGAGTCAAACAAAAACGCCGCTAGCGACTTACACAGCTCTGTCTTACCCACACCTGTAGGACCGAGGAACAAAAACGAGCCATTCGGGCGCTTGGGATCTGACAACCCAGCACGCGAGCGCCGTACTGCATTGGAGACTACGGTCACAGCTTCATCCTGCCCAACAACCCGTTCTTTGAGCGATGCCTCCATCCGCAGCAAACGACTTCGATCTCCCTCGAGCATTTTTGAAACGGGGATGCCAGTCCATCGCGATACAACCTCTGCTACTTCATCCTCGGTCACTCTGGACCGCAAGAGTGTTGGCTCAGGCGTATCCGCTCCCTCAGCCGCCTCTAACCGCTTCTCGAACTCGGGAATCACGCCGTACTGGATTTCAGACATGCGCGCGAGGTCGCCGGCTCGATGCGCAGCCTCTAAGTCAAGCTTGGCTTGCTCAATCTCACTCTTGATTTGAGCAGATCCCTGCACGGCAGCCTTCTCAGCGGTCCAAACCTCTTCAAGATCAGCAAACTCCTTTTGAACAGCATCAATCTGTTCGTCCAGGAGGTCAACTTGCTTAATTGCCGCATCGGTCGTGTCCTTCTTGACCGCTTCGCGCTCGATTTTGAGCTGGATAAGCCGACGTTCGAGTCGATCCATCGACTCTGGCTTGGAGTCAATCTCCATGCGAATGCGACTCGCTGCTTCGTCGATGAGATCAATGGCCTTATCAGGTAGCTGACGATCAGTGATGTAACGCTGACTTAAGCGAGCTGCTGCAATGATGGCACTGTCTGTAATGGCCACGGAGTGGTGCACTTCGTAGCGTTCCTTGAGGCCACGCAGAATGGCGATCGTGTCTTCCTCGTTGGGCTCATCGACCAAGACACGCTGAAAGCGCCGCTCAAGGGCCGCATCCTTCTCCACGTACTGTCGGTATTCTTTGAGTGTGGTGGCACCCACGCAATGCAGCTCCCCTCGCGCCAATGCAGGCTTAAGCATGTTACCGGCATCCATCGACCCCTCGGCCTTACCCGCGCCCACCATGGTATGAAGCTCGTCGATGAAGAGAATAACCCGGCCATCCTCTTTACCTAACTCGTTAAGTACCGCCTTAAGACGCTCCTCGAAGTCACCTCGGAACTTGGCACCCGCTAATAACGAGCCCAGATCGAGCGCCAATATGCGCTTTCCTTGGAGTCCCTCGGGCACTTCACCATTAATCACGCGCTGAGCCAGCCCCTCAATAATCGCGGTTTTACCCACACCTGGTTCGCCGATAAGGACGGGATTGTTCTTCGTTCGACGTTGCAGCACTTGGATCGTGCGGCGAATTTCATCATCGCGGCCAATGACCGGATCCAATTCACCCACCTCCGCCCTTGCTGTGAGATCAACGGTGTATTTTTCGAGCGCCTGACGTTGCTCCTCCGCATCCGCTGACTGCACGCCATCGCCGCCGCGAACATCATCAATGGCCCTCTTCAGCATAGGCTCACTCAAGCCTGCTTCAGACATCACAGGTGCCAATGGTGAGCGTTTCTCCATCATGGCGAGTAAGACAACATCACTGGATATGTAGGCATCCGTGCGCTCTTGTGCCAGTTTGTCGGCACGATTGAGTAACCGGCCTAACGCTTGTGACCCCTGCACGTCGCCCGTGCTATCAGCCAAGGCAGGCACCTTGCTCAACGCATGCTCAACACCCGACTTTAGGGTTGCTAAATTTGCACCCGCTTTTTGCAGTAACGGAGTAATCGCACCACCCGACTGATTCAAAAACGCGCTCAATAAGTGAGCGGGTTCGATCATCGAATGATCACGACCCACCGCCAACGACTGCGCATCACCGAGCGCCTGCTGCAGCGGATTGGTCAGTTTGTCCATTCGCATATCTATCTCCTGTAAAACACCGCCTCGGGTGTATTCACTCTTTCGTTACCAATAGACATGGGTTTTTTAAGGGTATTTTTCAAGTCCCTGGTACACGCACGCCAAAGACACTATTTTTTTAAGATTAGGGTGACCATTCGACCGGTTTCGCCGTCGCGTCGATAGGAGTAAAAGCGTTGCGGATCACTGTATGTACAGGTATCTCCGCCGGAAACCAGGCTGGGATCAAGACCCAATGCCAGAAGCTGTCGCCCTGCGAGGATGTTGAGATCGAGAAAATATTTGTTGTTAGTTTCAGAAATGGGATGGACCGCAAGATCATCCTCGGCGAGATAAAAAGCTGCCAGTACATCACCACCCACCTCAAATGAAGTAGGGCCTATAGCTGGACCCATCCAGGCCACAAGGCGGCTGGGGTCGACTGGCATCGCCTCGATCGTCTGTTTCAAGATGCCGCCTGCAAGACCGCGCCACCCGCAGTGCGCTGCGGCAACACACTGGCACTCAACGTCAGCCAGTATTACGGGTAAGCAATCGGCCGTCATGACAGCGCAAGCAAATCCAGGCTCATCGCTCCAGACAGCATCTGCCTCCACCCCTTCCACATACTCTGACGGCGCATGAATCACGTGAGTGCCGTGAACCTGATTTAACCAAGTAATCGTGCTTGCCGGTGGGAGTTGCCCATAAAGCACCTGCCGGTTCGCTCGCACAACATCATAGTTGTCACCCACATGACCACCCACGTTGAAACCCGCAAAACTCCCCGTGCTGGCACCGCCAGCGCGGGTGGTACTGATGACCTGACTACCGGGAACGCCAATATCAGGTCGCAGCCAGTAATTGGAAGCATCAGCTGCCAAACCGGTCCTCACTCTCGAGAACCTTTAACAGGTTTACAAGATCATCGGCAAGGTCTGCCTCAAACCCCATCCAGTCTCCACTGGCTGGGTGCTCGAACTCGAGTGCTTGGGCATGAAGTGCCTGGCGAGGGAAACCGCGTAATATCGACATTAGAAGGTCCGATGCACCGGCAGGGACTCGTTGACGACCGCCGTAAACGGGGTCGCCAATCAACGGCCATTTCCGGTGCGCCATATGAACCCGTATCTGATGCGTTCGCCCCGTCTCTAGATTGACCTGTAACTGGGTGTAGTGCTTGAACCGATGCGCAATGCGGTAGTGCGTTACTGCTGGCTTGCCGTCGGCTACCACCGCCATTTTGGTTCTTGCCGTGGGATGACGGTCAATCGGAGCATCGATTTTTCCACCGCCTGTAAGTGCGCCTGTGCAGATTGCGCAGTAAGTCCGGGACACCGTTCGCTCCGACAATTGCGCTACCAGCGACTTATGAGCCAGTGACGAGCGAGCCACAAACATAATACCTGAGGTCTCTTTGTCGAGGCGGTGGACGATGCCACCTCTGGGCAATACATCGAGCTCGGGCGCATGGGCCAATAGCGCATTGACGAGGGTGCCGTCGGCGTGACCTGCCGCCGGATGAACAACAACGCCTGCAGGCTTGTTTACCACCAGGATGTGCTCATCCTCGAAAATAATATCGAGCGGGAGACTCTGTGGCTGCCAATCGATAACCGGCTCATCCGTCACCATGAGCGTGACCTGTGCACTGGCTGTCGCCTTCTCTCGCGGCTTTACCGTTCGACCATCCACCGTTAATCGCCCCTCTTTAATCCAGGTCGCTAGTCGATTTCTGGAGTAGTCGGGGAACAACTCAGCTGCAACCTGGTCCAACCGCATGCCATGGCACTGGATTGGCACACGCGCCTCAAGGCAATCTTGTTTAGGTGCATCAGTGGCCATGCTGCAAACCAAATTGAATGAGAGGTGTGATCAAAGTGAAACCGCGGGTTAGAATATCGGCTTACGATGCTATCAGATGGAAGCACCCGCAGTGACAAAGCCCGTATTTTTTCAGTTGAAGTGGAGCGCGCTGCTCTTGGTTGTCAGTCTCGGTTTGTCCGGGTGTTCGCTGTTTGACGATGATGACGAGCTGCAAGTTGATGCCAACTCTGGTGAGCAGCAAATGTATCGCCGGGCGCAGCGTTATATCGATAGCTCAAACTTCGATCTTGCGATCAGGGCCTTGCAGCAACTCGAAAGCCGCTACCCCTTTGGGAAGTACGCTGAACAAGCGCAGCTCGAGTTAATTTATGCGCACCACGGTGCCTATCAGAATCAAGCGGCAATTGAAGCGGCTGACCGGTTCATTCGCCTGCATCCTCAGCATCCCAGTGTCGACTATGCATTCTATATGAAGGGCGTTGCAGCCTATGATCTTAACAAGAGCTTTTTCTCATCACTGATTCCGCGAGATGACTCGAAGCGCGATGTCTCTGGTGTTAGAGAAGCGTTTGGCGAATTTTCCAATTTGTTGAATCGCTACCCCAACAGCCGTTATGCGCAGGACGCGCGAGCGCGTATGGTCTATATCCGCAACATGCTGGCGCGACATGAGATCCATGTCGCCAACTATTACTTCAAACGAGGCGCCTTCATGGCTGCTCTGAAGCGTGGGCAAAACGTTGTAGAGACCATGCAGGAAACAACAGCAGTCGCTGACGGCTTAGCGGTTATGGCGCAAGCTTACATTCTACTGGGGATGAATGACCTCGCTGAGAACACTGTCCGAGTACTGTGCGTAAATTACCCTGCGCATCCCAACCTCGATGGCGATTGCAACTTTGATGGTGGCTACGACATCGATGGACTACAGCGATCTTGGTTAAACCAAGCGTCGTTTGGTCTGCTTGATCCCCCAGAGGCACCGCAGTTCGACTACCGTCCGGGCTTCGAGTCTTAACAGGCTTCGACGCAATAGCCGGATCAGCTCTTACGCCAAGCCCACGAGATGGGGTAACGCCTGTCTCGTCCAAAACCTCGCGTTGTGATTCGAACGCCAACCGGTGCCTGACGACGCTTGTACTCGTTTAAGTCGATCAATCGAATAACTCGTTTTACATCGGACTCTGCGAAACCCGCCGTGACAATTTGCTCGGGGCTTTGATCCTCTTCTACATATCGTTCAATGATTTCGTCTAGCTCCTCGTACGGTGGGAGGTTATCCTGATCCGTTTGATCGGGTGCCAATTCGGCCGACGGTGGACGGTCGATAACCCGCTGAGGAATACAATAACCCAAGGTATTACGGTAGCGGGCTAGTTCATAAACCAGGAGCTTCGGACAATCCTTGAGTGCATCGAAACCACCGGCCATATCACCGTATAAAGTGGAGTAACCTACGGCTAGCTCACTCTTATTCCCCGTCGTTAACACCAGACGGTGTTTTTTGTTAGAAATGGACATCAAGAGAACGCCCCGGCAACGTGCCTGAAGATTCTCCTCGGTAGTATCGACCAACAGCCCATCAAACTGATCGATGAGTCCCGCCATAAAGGCCTCATAAATGGGCTCAATGGAGATGACATCGTATTCAACCCCCATAATCGACGCCTGCTCGCCGGCATCCTCAACACTCATATCGGCCGTGTATTTAAAGGGCATCATAACGGCCTGTACGCGATCAGCGCCCAACGCGTCAACTGCCACTGCCAGTGTCACCGCTGAGTCAATGCCGCCCGACAACCCCAAAACAACCCCTGGAAAGCCATTCTTCTCGACGTAATCACGAACACCAAGGACTAACGCCTGCCAAACGGCGGCAACATCAGAGAATCCGGTTGTGGCGACCCCTTGCGCGATCTCAACACCACGTACCGTGCGTTCTACCGAGAGGTCAAAACAGCCCTCCTCGAAGTCCGGCGCGATCACGGCCAGCTCACCGTCGGCGTTCACCGCGAAAGAGCCGCCATCAAATACCAGCTCATCCTGACCCCCCACCTGATTCACATAAATCATGGGAATAGACTGCTCAGTTGCTCTGTCAGCCAACACTTGCCAGCGCTCTTTATGTTTACCTCTATGGAAAGGGCTGGCATTAAGGTTGATCAACAGCTCCGCTCCCATGCATCTCGCCGCACCTGCGGGCTCTTTGTGCCAAATATCTTCACAAATCGTGATGCCTACTTTAACACCCGCCATATCAACAATGCAGGGTGTATCACCCTCACTGAAATAGCGCTTCTCGTCGAAAACCTGATAATTGGGCAGGCGTTGCTTGAAGTACTCACCGACCATTTGGCCGCCATGCAAAACACCGGCCGCGTTATACAAACTGCCATCGCATCGCCGGGGGTATCCGACAACCACGTAGAGGTTAGAAGGAAGGTCGCTCGCAAGTCGCGTCAATGCATCTTCGATCTGCGCCTGCAAACTGTCGCGCATGAGAAGGTCTTCAGGGGGGTAACCGGTTAGTGTCAGCTCAGGGAACACTACGAGGATGTCCCGACCGTAGGTGTCAGCCTCGCGCGACACCTGGATCACCTTCTCAGTATTGCCCCTGATGTCACCAACAAAGGTATTGAGCTGTCCCATGACAACTTTCATGCACTTACTCTCCTGACTAAGAGTCTTTTTCTCGATAATTTGTGACTGACACAGCGCAATAATCAGTCGCAAATCTGCTTACGAACAATGTCAAAAGACACGTCTTCAAGCACACAGGATAACATTTACCGGTCAGAGGTCTTTGCTTTTTACAACGTTTACAGACTCTTCATTGACCCAGTTCTTTCTGCCCTGCCACCTTCCTCAACACAATCTGCACTGGCGGCATATAGAGTGCCCCGGAAAATGCTCGTGGTGAGCATCCTGATCGTCAACAACCTTATTATTGCGACCTTGGATCTCCGTTCCAAGCTCACCTCAGAAAGCGACACTGTAATTGTCTCTCCCACAAACGATATGCATCCAATTAACTTTATTGCACGTGGCCTATTTCTCCTAGACAGTGCGAACGAGCAACCAACTTATTTGGCGGATCTACAACTGACGGTATCGCTCGAGGATAGGCTGGAAGGCAAGACCAGCGCGCACTGCGCCCCTCTTCTTAGAGCGCCTCGACTGGCGCGGTGTTAGCGACAGCGGTCTTAATTCACTTCCACTGTGGGGATACGGAGCTCTTTAGGCAGTGAGAATGTGATGTTCTCGGGCCGGCCATCCAAGGATTCGACATTCGTATGCCCCTGACTATGCAGCCACTGAACAACACCCTCCACCAAATGCTCGGGCGCCGACGCCCCGGCGGTAACGCCAACAGTGTCGCCCTCACCTACCCAGCTGGGATCAATCATTTCAGCCGAGTCAATCAGGTAAGCGCTAGAGCCGCACCGCTCGGCCAATTCTTTTAGGCGGTTAGAATTAGAGCTGTTGGGAGAGCCGACAACAAGCACAACGCTCGCTTTTTCAGCCAGAGTCCTAACCGCATCCTGACGGTTTTGGGTCGCGTAGCAAATATCATCTTTACGGGGACCTTGGATATTAGGAAAGCGTTCACGTAAGGCTTCAATTACCTTCGCCGTATCGTCAACGGACAACGTCGTTTGAGTAACATACGCCAGATTTTCCGGATCTCGAACCTCCAAACTAGAAGCCTGCTCCTCGTCTTCAACCAGATACATCACCCCACCATTGGACCTGTCATACTGACCCATGGTGCCCTCAACCTCAGGGTGCCCCTCGTGACCAATCAAAATGCATTCTCGCCCCGATCGACTAAATGCTGTCACTTCAACGTGGACTTTGGTCACTAGCGGACAGGTCGCGTCAAAGACCTGAAGACCGCGATCAGCCGCTTCGGCCTGAACTGCCTTTGAGACGCCGTGGGCACTAAAAATAACAACCGCATCATCGGGAACTTCATGAAGCTCCTCTACGAAGATAGCGCCTCGGTTTCTGAGGTCATCCACCACCGTTTTGTTGTGAACAACCTCGTGGCGAACGTAAATAGGACGTCCAAAGACTTCAAGAGCGCGGTTGACGATATCGATCGCGCGATCAACACCGGCACAAAACCCGCGCGGGTTGGCAAGCATCACTGTCATCAGTGCAACTCCGCTGGTTCCACGCGGTCGATTTTCACCCGAAACCTTAGGGTGCGTCCCGCGAGTGGGTGATTGAAGTTAACACGGACTGTGTCCTCGTCAAAAGTATCAATCACTCCGGGCAGCTCTCCCCCGGCCGCATCAGCAAACGAGAACACCATGCCAATTGCTAATTCGGTATTGTTACTAAAGGTATGCCTAGGAATATCTTGATAGTTTGCCTCCTGCGGCTCGCCAAACCCCTCTTCAGGTGAAATGGTGAAAGCCGCCTCATCGCCGGGCTCTAGACCTAGTAAACAGGCTTCGAAACCCGGGAGCAAAGAACCATCACCCATTACAAAGCTAACCGGCGCACGATCGAAGTTTGTCTCAACCACCTCGCCCGTTTTGAGGGTAATGGAAAAGTTGAGGCTGACTTTTGTATGTGGCGTAATCTTTAACTCATTACTCATACGGACTTTCCTGGCTCGCCATAAAAGCTGTCACAAAGCAGAAAGATCGCTCCACAGAAAATAGCCGAGTCTGCAATATTAAACGCTGGCCAATACCAGTTTTGATAGTGCCAGGAGATGAAATCAACAACGTAACCTAAGGTCACTCGATCGATAAGGTTTCCAAGGCCACCGCCCAATATGAGCCCTAGCGATACGCCCAATACCCGCTGCTGAGGCTCCAGACGGATCAGCCATACAGCCACAAACACACTGACCAGCATTGCCACTGCTGCAAGGAACCAGCGCTGCCAACCACCGGCGCTTGCCAGAAAACTGAATGCCGCTCCCGTGTTATGAGCAAGCGTCAAATCAAACCAGGAAGTAATTTCGACAGGAACCCGATAGATCAGCTCGTTGCTAGCCCAAATTTTCGTGTACTGATCTAGGACGATCACCACCAGCGCCAGAATGAAACCCGCCCAAGGGTTACCCAGCGCTTTCGAGCCTATGGAGACAGCGGGCCCGGCCGTATTATCAGACATAGTGCCTGACCTCACCCTTACCAGCGACGTTCGTTACACATCGACTGCAGAGGCTCGGATGCTCTGCGACCGAGCCAATATCATCACAACGATGCCAGCATCGCTCGCATTTGTCCGCGTCACTGGCACTTACCACCACTCTCAAACCCTCGACTTCACACACTAGGGCTTCAGTAGGAGCGTCCGCAATATCGGCGAGCTCAGCGCCTGACGTAATGAGCACAAAACGAAGTTCATCGCCCAGCGTCGCCAGCATCTGACGCAGCTCAGATGTGGCATACAAGACAACACTCGCGTCTAGCGAGCCGCGGATATTTCCCTGAGCACGCTCGGTTTCCATGGCCTTATTTACGTCTTGCCGCACGGCTAGGCAAGAAGACCAAAAAGCATCTCCCATACCATCGGAAGCTTCGTAAGCAGGCAGCTCATGCCACTCCGTCAAGAACACAGACGCTTCACGCTCACCCGGCAGGTTCTCCCAAATTTCCTCGGCAGTGAAACTCAAGATGGGAGCGATCCAGCGACTTAATGCTTCCGCCATATGGTAAAGCGCTGTTTGGCAGGACCGACGGGCTATTGAATTGGTTTGCGTGGTGTACTGACGATCTTTGATGACATCGAGATAGAAGCCACCCAGTTCGCCGCTGCAAAAGTTATGTACCTTGTGATAAACGTGATGGAACTGATAGGTCTCATATGCCTCAATCAACTCTGACTGAAGTTCCTGCGCCTTGGACACAATCCAACGATCTAGAGGCAGCAGATCGTTGCCCGATACGGCATCTCGCGCGGGTTTGAAGCCAGCGAGGTTAGCTAACAAGAATCGTGCGGTGTTGCGGATCCGACGGTAGGTATCTGATGTTCGCTTAAAGATTTCATCACTAGCAGCGATTTCATTGCGGTAGTCGGCAGACGCTACCCACAGGCGCAGGATATCGGCGCCCATGTCATTCATAGCCTTTTTGGCAGAAATGATATTGCCGATAGACTTAGACATCTTTCGGCCTTCGCCGTCGACGGTAAAACCATGGGTCAAGACTTGTCGATAGGGAGATTCGTCATAAGCACCCATACCAGTGAGTAAGGAAGACTGGAACCAACCGCGATGCTGATCGGACCCCTCCAGGTAAAGATCAGCAGGAGCTGAAAGGCCGTGTCGCTCGCGTAATACGCAGGCATGGGTAACACCAGAGTCAAACCAGACATCTAGCGTATCGGTCACCTTTTCGTAACCATCAGCTTCATCACCAAGGATGTCCGCAACATCTAGCTCAAACCAGGCATCGATGCCCTTTTCCTCGATACGCAGAGCTACCTGCTCGATGAGGTCAACCGAATTAGGGTGCAATGACCCATCAACCTTGTTCACAAATAGTGTGATGGGAGCTCCCCAGGTTCGCTGACGAGAGATACACCAGTCCGGACGGCTCTCAAGCATGGCGTCAATGCGCGCACGCCCCCAATCTGGCACCCAGGAAACGGTATCAACGGCCGCCTGAGCCTGAGTCAACAAGCCTTGCTTATCCATCGAAACAAACCACTGTGGCGTGGCCCGATAAATAATCGGTGTCTTGTGGCGCCAGCAATGTGGATAGGAGTGGGTGAAGGGTCGATGACACAGTAACCGGTTACGCGCCTCCAATTCCTCAATAATCTCGTCGTTCGCTTTGAAAATATGCTTGCCTTCGAACACCGGCGTCCCTTCCACGTAGACGCCATTACCACCAACAGGGTTGTAGACCTCTAGGTCGTAGGCCTTACCGATCTGGAAGTCTTCCAGACCGTGCGCAGGTGCTGTGTGAACACAGCCGGTTCCCGCATCAGTGGTCACGTGATCACCGAGCATTAGCGGCACTGAATCATCAGAAAAGGGCGGAACCACGTGAACACGATCAAGTACCGAGCCTTTGACGCGAGCAAAGATCTTAGGCGAATCAACCCCAAAGCGGTCAGCACACTCCTGCAGCAACGCCTCCGCAACTAAGACGGCTCTCCCGCCAACACGCATCAGTACGTAATCTAAATCTGCGGCTACACTGACGCCACGGTTCGCAGCCAATGTCCAGGGTGTCGTGGTCCAAATGGCAACGGATAACTCACCCATACCGCTCACGCCCATAAGCGCTTCGGCGGCCTGCTGGTCAGCAAATGGGAAGGCCACATCAATGGCGGAGGATACCTTGTCTTGGTACTCCACCTCGGCCTCTGCAAGGGCTGAGCCACAATTCAAACACCAGTGCACAGGTTTGAATCCCTGTTGAAGGTGGCCGTTATCGATAATCTTACCAAGGGTCCGAACAATATTAGCCTCGAACGAGAAATTCATAGTCAGGTAAGGATCATCCCAGTCACCGACAACGCCCATGCGTTTGAAATCCTCGCACTGGCTATTCACTTGCTTTGCCGCATATTCCCGACATTTCTGCCGAAACTCGCTAGCGCTCACCTTGTGGCCGGGCTTTCCAACCTTTTTCTCGACGTTTAGCTCAATTGGGAGCCCATGACAGTCCCAACCGGGGACGTAAGGCGAATCGAACCCTGAGAACGTTTTCGACTTGATGATGATGTCTTTGAGGATTTTGTTAACAGCATGCCCAACGTGTAGCTCACCGTTCGCGTAGGGAGGGCCATCATGCAGAATGAAGGTGGGCTTACCCTCACCCGCTTCGCGCATCTTTTGGTAAAGGCCCATCTCTTCCCACTGCTTGAGCCGTTGAGGCTCACGCTGGGTGAGATTCGCTTTCATCGGAAAAGCCGTCTCGGGGAGGTTCAGGGTGTTTTTATAATCGCTCATCGTACGTCTGAGTTCTCACACTACTATGCTGGATTTGCAATGTGCCAGTCGCGCGCCGATATTTGATCGCGCGCGATCGCAGCCTTGAGCGAATCCAACGAATCGAATTTCTTTTCATCTCGGAGCTTGGTCATAAACTCCACTTCCAAGCGCTCGCCATAAATATCCCGGGTGAAGTCGAACAAGTGCACCTCGAGATTAGCAAGTGTTCCGTCGTTCACCGTCGGTCTAACCCCAACGTTGGCGACACCTGGGGCATCTATCATTCCAGCACCCTTCACTCGCACAGCGTAGACGCCGTGAAGAGGCGACTTTACACGCTTCAGCGCGATATTGGCGGTTGGAGAGCCGATTTGACGTCCTAATTGCTTACCTTTGAGGACTTTTCCCGAAAGTTTAAAGGGCCTTCCGAGAAGATCTGCGGCTGCACCAAAGTCAGCCTCTAATAAAACGGATCGGATACGCGTGCTACTCACGCGCTCGCCGGCAACATCATAGGTCGATGTGGGCACCACCTCATAACCAAACTCGCCCGCAAGTGATTCGGTAAAAGCGAGGTCACCTGTGCGCTCTTTGCCGAAACGAAAATCGTCACCAAAGGCGATATACCTAGCGTTCAATCCATCGACAAAAATGCTCTCCACGAAAGCTTTGGGCGACATGGTCCTCAGATCATCATTAAAGCGAAGACACAAAAGATGATCGATACCCAGTGCTTCCAATGCACGAAATTTCTCCCGGAATGTCATCAACCGGGGTGGCGCCCTCTCGGGAAACAGGAACTCGCCAGGCAAAGGTTCAAAGGTGATGACCGCAGTCGAGAGTCCACGCGCCTCAGCTTCCCGCTTTAAATGGCCGAGCACCTCTTGATGGCCTCGATGCACCCCGTCGAACGCACCGATGGTCACAGCGCTGCCACCGGTATCTAAGCTCTTAAAAAAGCTCGATAAATTGTGCTTTCCGCGGATAAGCCTCATGGTGCCTTGCACGCTGATATGACGAAGAGAAAGTATACAGGAGCCGTAGGCGACAATCGCCTGTTTAACGTCAGAGCGCAGTGATCAAAAAGAATTGAGCATCGTCACTGTCGAGCGGCACAACAAGGCTGACAAAAGGAGCTATTTCAGAAGAGCCTCAACCACGACGACGCGCGTTACTTGGACGAGGACTTCGATGAAGAAACAGGCGGTCCTTTTACCTCTTTAAATCTGAAACCGAGTGCCGCCAGCACGATAGCAAAGCTGACAAGTCCAACTGTCACCAAGAGCATCATTTGGCTCGCGCGCCAGTTAAGGTCAGCAGCGAGCCACAGCGGCACAGCAGGTGCCAGTGTGGATACGGCAACACCCATGACCGATACGGAGACACCGAGTCTCAGAACGAACTTCGGCGCAAAGATGCCGGCAAGAGAGATGCCACCCCGGCGAAGTCCCAGGTACAAAAGTCCAGTATTAATCCACGCCGATGCGCTAGTGGCAAGGGCGAGACCCACATGCCCCATCTCGTAATACCACATCAAAGGAAATACAAAGACTACGTTCAGTACCATATTGCTGACCATAGCGATGATGCCGATTTTCACCGGCGTCTTCATATCTTGGCGCGCGTAATAACCGGGAGCTAGCACTTTGATGAGCATGAAGCCGCCAAGGCCTAGGGTATAGGCACGCAGGCTGGCCGCTGCCATCGTGACATCGCGATCGGTAAAGGCACCGTATTGGAATAAGGTTGCTAAGATAGGTTCCGCCAGCAACAACAAAGCGACCGTCGCGGGTACCGCGATCAACAGAACATTCCGCGCGGCCCAGGCAAGCGTTTCAGAAAACTCTTCAGACTCCGCCCTTGTGTTCAGTACTGACAGAGTGGGAAGAATAACAGTCGCAATCGCAATGGCGAATACGCCCAGCGGAAGCTCGGTCAATCGATCAGAGTAATACAGCCAGGCAACGCTCCCGTCGGGCAGTAAGCTCGCCAGCACAGTATCAAACAATAGATTAATCTGACTTACGGAGATGCCAAAGAGCGCGGGCACCATGAGTATCAGTATCTTTCTGACGCCTTCATCTTTGGTATCCCAAACCGGCCGAGGTGTAAGCTTTAACGCATGCAACGAGGGCAGCTGGAACATTAGCTGCACAACCCCTGCCAACATCACGCCCATGGCCAAGCCCAAGGCAGGTTCTGGCATGGTTGGCGCCCAGACGACGGAGGCTGTGATCAGTGAAAGGTTCAGCAGCACAGGCGTGTACGCAGGTACCGCAAATCGCCCGTAACTATTGAGAATAGCGCCACAAAATCCCGTGAGGCTGATGAGCAACAAGTAGGGAAAGGTCCAGACAATCAGATCAGCGGTCAGTGCAAGCTTGGCCGCATCCCGACTAAACCCAGGGGCAAAGATCAGCGCCACCCAAGGAGCCATTACCATCGCCAGCGCTGTCAGTACGAAGAGCGAGCCACCCAGAACACCCGCCACGCGATCCACGAGGTGACGAACCGCCTCATGCGATCCACGCTCCCTGGTCTCCGTGAGTACCGGCACAAACGCCTGTGAGAACGCACCTTCGGCAAACAGTCGCCGCAAAAAATTTGGAATTTTGAAGGCAACAAAAAAGGCGTCGGCATTCGGCGCTGCACCCAGCAAGTTGGCTAATACGACGTCGCGCACCAGGCCAAGTACTCGCGAGAGCATGGTGCCCATGCTCACGATAAAACTCGATCCTAGCAGCCCGCGCTTCGGTTGCGACACAGATTCGGGATGGCCAGCAGACGACCGTTGGGCGGACTCGTTATTTTCTGTCTTGCTATCTGTCATGGGTAGAGCCAATCCGCTCTCAGCCTGTCGCCGTGCCGAGCAAGCCAATGAAGCGCGATGATGGTTAAGCCGTTGTTGATTTTCCCTGCATCCAGCAATGCTATTGCGTCAGTGCGAGAAACAGAATGCACCAGAATGTCCTCGTGCTCAGTGTCAACACCCTTAACCTCACCCACAGCCGCTGATACCGCCCGGCCCACGAACAAGCGGATCTGCTCAGAGCACGCACCGGGACTGGGGTAATACGAAACGACGGGGAGCAACGCATCCAGGGCACAACCGGCTTCCTCTAAGGCTTCGCGATGCGCGACATCGCTATCGCCTTCTCCGGGCTCCACCACGCCGGCAACCACCTCAAGCATCCAGGGCGACTCGTCACCGCGAATAGCCCCAGGTCTGAATTGCTCGATCAAAATAACGGAGTCAGATTCCACATGCCATGGCAGAACAGCAACCGCATCGCCTCGTTCAAAAATCTCTCTGCGAATGCCCTCCGTCCAGCTACCATCAAATCGCCGATGACGCAGGATCAGCGCGTCCACCTGAAAGTAGCCTTCAAATAAGGTTTCGCGCTTGTCGACCTGTACATCAGCTGAGCCGTAGCTGAGTGAAAGCTCACTCAAAATCGACGCTCCGTGCTCCAGTTCACCGGCTTCGAGTAATCGTCAACCTGATCTGCAACACCAAGAATTAATGCGAAGAGTGCCATTCGAACCAGAACACCATTGTCGGATTGGCGGAAAATGGCGAGGTTCGGGTCGTCATTTAAGTCGTCGTCAAGCTCCTGCGCTCCCTCCCGCGAGTCACGAGGCAAGGGGTGCATGATGACCGTGTTGGGCTCACAGAGCGCTGTATATATACTTTGATTGAGCCTAAACCGACCCCGATAGAGATCGGCATCGGCCTGAGATTCAAATCGCTCTTCCTGAATCCGCGTTGAATATACAATGTCGACGTTGGCAATGCCCAACTCCAACTGATCAGTCTCAACCACATCGATGCCGCTCTGGCGCATTTCCTCAACCAAATCGTCGGACATTTTGAGCTCGGCAGGCGAGACCAGGCTCACGCTGATATTCTTAAAACGCGTCAATAAGCGTGATAATGAGTGGACCGTTCGTCCGAATCGGAGGTCTCCAACCATGGCAATTCGCAAGCCATCAATACCACGCTGTCTGCCCGCCAGTTCGCTACGAATGGTGTAGAGGTCGAGCAATGCTTGACTGGGGTGCTCATTGGCACCGTCACCGCCATTGATGACTGGTACGCGACTGGCAGAAGCAAACTCGGTCACGGATCCGGCCGTTGGATGGCGCATGACGATCGCGTCTGAATAGCCACTCAATACGCGCGCCGTATCGTAAAGCGACTCGCCCTTAGCAATAGCAGTGCTCTCGAATCCGGTGGTTTCTCGAACATGGCCGCCTAGCAAATTAAAGGCACTGCCAAAGCTGATACGTGTCCGTGTCGATGGCTCGAAGAACATTGAGCCCAAGATGGCTCCCTCGAGTACGGTTGTTCTTCGTTCTCGCTCTGCGTAAGGACGCATACGGTCAGCAACATCGAAAATTCGGTCGACATCGCCTCGGTCGAATTGGCTGATTCCGAGGATGTGGTGGCCGGCAAATTTCACAGCGCTTC
>Ga0160423_10000861_pt1 | contig 25357 bp, 25 predicted proteins | sample CRUFie14St8metaG_FD_108191 | JGI IMG/M metagenome (GOLD analysis project Ga0160423, IMG submission 108191) | Marine microbial communities from the Costa Rica Dome - CRUD Field 142mm St8 metaG | ecosystem: Environmental > Aquatic > Marine > Oceanic > Photic zone | place: Costa Rica: the Eastern...
ATATGGGAGCGCGAACATGCAGAACCAGTCTAATCTTGCGCCTAACCCAGCAGACCCAACACAGCGAATTATAAATCATGTGCAGACAGCGCAAGCGGCTGGCCGTCAACCCCGCATGTCTGACATTGTGGGTGCGGCTATTGATGCAATGGTCCTACACTTCAGGCAGAACAGCGCAGACATATTACACACTCAAGACAAGTGGTACACCTTTGACCCAGCCGTTGGCATCTGGCGTGTGAAAGATGCGCTGTTTGTTGAGAGCGAGATAGACCAATGGTTCCGTAACCTGATTGGTATTGTACCAAATAGGAACCTGAGAACTGAAGTTTTATCTGGCGTGAAGGTCAGAGTGTATGTAGATGATGTGGACTGGGGTCAGCATGGTAACGTCATCATCTGCGCTAACAATGTAGCTTTCTGTCTGGAGACATTTCAGACTGTGTCTGTCCAGAAGAACTGGTATCTGCGTGAAGACAACGTGCTGGCGGCAGAGTGGAATGACCAAGCTGATTGTCCTGTCTGGGACAACACCGTAAAAAATCTGATGGCGCACATCAACCCGGCGGACCGTGACCGGGTGATTGTGTTGTTAGAAGAATGGATGTCTTCATGTCTATACAGACATAGACGGCCCCGTGCCATGTCTAAATGTCTGTTCTTGTATGGAGAGAGGAGGACCGGCAAGTCTACCATCTTGGATGTGCCGCGCCAGATATTTGGTGAGAAGCTGGCAACAGCTATCGACCTTCAGGAACTAAACGGCTTTGGCGCACAAGCACTGATGGGCAAAGCTGTCTGGCTGTCTGATGAAATCAAAGTCGGCACTGTCATGAACGACAGCATCATCAAACGCATCATTACAAACGAGCCGCTGTCTATCAAAGTAAAGTTTGAAAAACCGTTTGAGGGCCGTTTGAATTTGACAGTCGGACTGGCTGGTAATTCTCTGCCAAAGATTGATGACACGTCTGATGCTGTCTATGACCGCACACTGTTTGTCCCGATGGACACTGTGATTGACTACAACGCAGAGGACCACAGTCTGAAAGACCGACTGGATGCAGAACTGTCTGGCATTCTACAGAGGCTAGTGTCTAGGCTCAAGGCACTGAAGACACGCGGCTACTTTGATGTGCCGCCTAGCCTGATTGCCAAGCAAGATGAAATTAAGGCAGAGCAAGACCCGTTGCGTGTGTTCCTAGAAGAAGCACTGGTCAGGGCAAACAGCAACTGTGCTGTCAAAATGACAGACGTTGTGTCTGCATACAGAGGCTTCCTGTCTACGCAGTTCAGCAGAGACCATGCCCTACAGACAAAGACATCACCGCAGTGGCTGTCTCGCAGACTGTCTGAGTTCGCGCCCAACAGCACAACTGGCAGGGTGCAACGCGGCACAATCAGAGCGCGGTTCAGTTTACATTTTACTGATAAGGGTAAGACATGGCTGGATGCTGGCTGGTCTCTTGATGACCAGTACCACAAGACAGACCAGACAAAGTTGAAAGAAGCCAACATAAATACTGGACTGGGGTCTGTGTGATACATGACAAAATATAAACCTTTTCACACACATTCCTCTGGCCATGTTGTTTGTGATTTTTGTGGCGCACTTACAAGAGGGCGTGTATATCATAACAGCAAACAGGTTATATGCGGTGCGTGTCGCAGACCCATAAGGAGATTATCCGATGAAGAACAAGATAAAATATGGCAGAGGCTCACCAACAGCGCGGGTTCTTTCTGACAGACTGTGGCGACAGCGTGTCATTAAAAGTAAAAAAATATATAACCGGAAGAAGACAAAGCCCCTTGATGGGGCTTCTTTTATCGTCATCAATCGTCATCATGTGTCATCATATCCTGTATACAAAGTACGAAATGATGACGATTGATGACGATAGGATGACAATAAGACGGTGTTTATCGTCATCACTTAACCGCCTGTAATGTTTAGCGTTTACCAGATGTCGTAGTAAATGATGACGATGATGACGATATATTTATGATTTAATGCGTTAGTGTCTTATTATAAGAACAAATACAGTACAAACTATATAAAAAAGTATGACAGGTAATTTTGTGCGGTTTTATCGTCATCATCGTCATCATGCCTTCTTACAGAACAGAGTGACGGACTGTGTTGTTTGACATAGACACTAGACATGTCTACTGTTTAGACATAGACACAGTCGGGGAATATAATAATGACAATAGTAGGAGTGGACATCGGGACACACTGTGGTGTTGCGTGGAAGTCCGGTGATGAAGTGTCAGTAACTTCTATAGATACAAGTAAAGCCCGAATGATGGGCGGTGGTATGAGAGCATTAACTCTCAGACGTGAACTTGAAAAACTTTTTGAAGCAATAGGTCCGGTGACTGAACTGGCCTTTGAGAATGTTGAGCGACACAGTGCGACCTATGCGGCTCAGATATACGGGGAACTGCGCGGTGTCTTGATGTCTGTCTGTGAAGAGATGAAGATTCCATATAGAGGCATAGGCGTGACGACAGTGAAGAAGCATGTGGCTGGGTCTGGGATTGCAAAGAAGGACAAAGTCCGATTGGTGGTCACCAGTCAGTTTCCTGATGTGCATGTGGCAAATGATGACGAGAGCGATGCTCTGTCTGTCCTGATGTGTGTAATTGATGAGGTGTCTTAATGTCTGCTGATATTGTAAGAGTTGATTTTGGTTCTGCTAAAAGGCGTTACCTGATGGGCTGTCCCGAATGTGAGAGTGTTAACTGGAACGTAGTCATGGATCCAGACACAGGCTCAACACTGTCTGCCAATCCAGACGCAGACGTAGACATGGAATGTTCCGGTATTACATGTGCTGACTGCGGGTTCCACATAGACATGCAGGGTACTCCCATAAACTAGGCACAAAAAAAGGGCGGCACCCCGAAGGATACCGCCCCATGTCTATGCACTGAGATATACACGAAGTGTTTTGAGTATCTCATCAATTGCCGCCAAGGCTTTCATACTTGGGACCTTGTCTGGTAAATCTTCTTCAAGAGACACAGGCGTACCCGTCCCGATAGACAGGGCGCGAATACGCTGTGCAACTTTTAGTCTGAGATAATCAGCGATGCCCTTTGGCAGTGGTGTTCTGCCAGAGGACCAGTTCTTCATGGTCTGGTTGGTCACGCCAAACAATGCACGTAACTCTGCCGGTTCCATGTCTAGAGCAAGTAGACTTATCCGCAATTGAGCCGGTGACAGAGTGTTCTGTGTCTGTCTAGGGTCCTCAATTGGGAAGTGGTCTACCCACCCCATCGGTTTGCGCTTTTTTGCAAACCTTTTGCGAAGCAATGCTTCCGGTACTGAAGGGGCCACTGTCATGTCACTAGCCTCTTCTCTATCGCACTGCGACAGTCCGCAAACATCTTGGCCTTGACCTCGCCCACCTTCTTTTTTAGAAGCCAGAGCGGGGCTTCAAAACCATGCTGGTCACGGTCAGTCAGCTTACCACGTTGAACGATGGTAGATTTAGCAAACCATTCAGGCTCAATTAAATCTGCCAAGTCTATCAGGATTGCCTTGTCTGTTTCATTTTTAACTTTACCATAAAACAAAACAGGTTCGTTACTATCTGGCCCACCCTTTAACAGACCCATCTTTATGAGATTTTCCTCATACCAGTCTGCGTTTTGTAAGGTGTTTTGTCCCCATCCCAAGACCTCTTTTATTCTGTCTGGGTGTAAGAAAACAGAACGTGGCATAGGCGAAGTCGGGTCATCAATGTGATTTAAAAATTCTTCTTCAGAGATAACCCGCGCACACTCACCATAATCTGTGGTGCCTTTCCAGAGGACAACCACCTTAGTTCCTTTTGGAAACTTACGTGACCGCCCGTCTGTCTTAGCCCGATAGGGAAAGTGTCCCACCAATTTGACTTTAATCGGATTAGAGTTTGACTGGCTCATGGTTCCCCACTCCTATTTTGATTTCATTAATCATGTCTATGACATATTCCATATCACCTTTGTCTGGGTCATAGAACGAAGTGTCATAATAGTTAAGTCCAACCTTAACCAGTACGGGAACATCACTGCCATACAGCGGATGTTCATAAAGTGTGACACCTGATACGGTGTACAGTTCAGCCGGTTTGTTTATATTAGTCATTAGTCATTTCCTCTTCATTTACAGGATGTACATCTTCCATAGTCCACTCGTGACCATCATCTGCTTTGACCCAGTCAGTGTCATTTTCCTCTGCCATCTTCCAAGCCGTATCCTCATCAGGTGCTTCAACGATTAGTTTATAGCCCACATCCATCGTGGCTGTTACCTCAAACTTTGGCATTGTTAACCTCCTGTGCAATAGGGTTTAGAATGGTGGATGCCACCTTGCCACGATTAGCGATGGCAAAATTACGGGACAAATCGAAACGGCGATATGCTTTCTTTCTGAAGTCATACGCAGTCACGATATTTTTAGGGTCTCGCTTTTCACTTTTGAGAACACCCCAAAAATAACGGGTTGACCCATCCGCTTTAACGAATGAGGCTTTAACAATCTGGCCTTTAAAGGTGGCCAGCACCTGTTGTTTTACACTAAGATTTTTCATTTGATTTTTCCTTTTTATCTTTGTGTTTGTTTCTGTGGGTCTACCACTACGCTATGCGTTTCGGCCCAGACCATCGGGCCTCATCAGGTGGCAGGGGCCACCACCGAAGCGGTGACCCCGTGAAAAGTTTAGGCAAGTTCATCAGCCAGCTTGTCCAAGTCCATCAGAATTTCATGGACAGTGCGGCCCCAGATGTTTGCGTTCAAGCAGTCGGCAAACTCTTTACGTGACCCGTAATGTGCCACCTCAAGTCCGACAACTTTGATGCCCCACTGGTTAGCCAGCTTCACCATCTGCTCAAGTTCTGGACCACCGGCACCACCGTCTGTCAGGATGAATATAACTTTCTTATCTTCATCCAAGTCGCGCATCTGTGATGCCATAGTCATCAGAGCCTCAGTCATGGGTGTACCGCCACCAGTGTTCCCCCAGAGGGTAGTCACATTGTAGTCGGATTTAGACCAAGGCACGTTGAACGGCTTGAGTGTTGTGCTGTCATTGGTTTCTGGTCTAATACGGCCACTAGTCTGATATGTGGGTTTCATACCCATTTCAGCTAGGTCCCAACCTATACCATTCGTATCATGACCTTGTGTGAATTCAGTTTTGAATTCAGTGTTACGAGCGGCTGAAACTTGGACCATAGGGAATGATGAGACAGCAAACTTGATGTTAGCCGCTGACATAGCATCACCCAACACAAAAGCCAGCTTGACTGCATCATGGTTGTCTGAGCCGCGCATGGATGCTGAATTGTCCACCATGACACCAACGGCTGTCCGATAACCTGACCGCTTCCATGTCTTGTTGAAGACATTATTGGAATTGCTAGACAGGCGGTGTAAACGGCCCCTGTCCAAACGTCCCTTGTCACGGTTCCGCAACTCGCCCCGTCTGTCTGGGTTGGTTAACAGTCGTGTTATACGTTGCTTTGCCGCACCGACTGAGCGAGGTAAGTCTGCCCTAATCTGCTTGGCCCGTGTCTTACCGGACTTGATGGAACCACCTTCCAGAGACAGTTGAGAGTTCCGCGCTATGTCTACCACTTGTAGACCAGCGGCATCTGAATTGCGGTCTGTAATGTTATTAGCCATAGGCCGCACATCACGTTCTGCATCCATCTGGTCCAGAGGGTTGATGTCATCTACGACACTGCCATCACCGGCATCAGGACTAAAACCTTTTACAGGTGACTGGGCATCAGGTGTCTGCTGTTCAGCATCATCAGCCTCATCAGTGTCTGTTGCACCTTGTGCATCACCCTCTGCATCTGCATCTGCATCTGCATCAGCATCAGCATCTGCATCTGCATCAGCCTCTGCACTGTCAGCATCCGGTGTTTCAGTAACATCAGAAGACATGGGCTGATTGTCTGTGTCTGGCCGGTCATCATTCTGATCACCCGCCTGACCCTCACCAACATCTGGCTGACCGTCTGGCTCTTCCTGTTGCTGTGGGTAGTAGTCCACAAATTCTTGTGTCAAAGCCCATGCATCCGCTGTTGTTTTACATAGCTTCAACTTGTCGGCCCACATGCGAATGTGTGGGGCCAATGGGCCAGCCTCATCTAACAGGCCATCCGCAGACGGCACTTCATAGCCGCACATCTCTACATAAGCCAGTGTGTTGATGCTGAATGACAAAGACCGTGGATTAGCAGGGTGCCAGCCATTTTCTTTAGAATGACTGACACAGTATTCTGTCAGTAATTCCAGATATTTTCTGGCACCAGCAAAACGGCCCCGTGACACTAGGTCCAGTTCCATGCGTGGGTCTTCAAAAGCATTTAGTATCTGGGCATATTCTTTGCCTTTACGGCACGCCTCTTTCCAGACATCTAAATCTGTGCAGATATTATGTCCCATCTCATGGATGGCGAAGCCTGTCATGGTGTCAGCCTCATATCTGGTAACAGATGCTGTAGCTGGTAGAGTAGGCATATTGATACGACTGCGTAGGTATTTACCGTCCTCAGTGTCATTGAGAGACCAGTTGGTCCCTGCCGTTAGACCACCATGCCATGTAACCTGACATTCAACCTTACCAAAGTCGGGCAAGTGTCTCAGGCTTGTCTGTATTGCAGTGTCTACTGCGTGGGTTAAATCTTGTGCAATGATATAAGACATGTCGAGTTGCTCCTGTCTGTGTCTGTGTCTCTGATTTCATGGTCTCCCAATCATCAGGCCGGATACACATCCGACTATCAGAGTTGGGCAGGGGCAGTAAAAACCGCCCCCACCAGATTTTTAGTTGAAAGGCATTTCATCCTCATCACCGTCAGTCTGCTTTTCAGCATCACCCTCTTCAGCCGGTGGTGTCCATGTCTCGCCCCTAGACAGGGCCATCCATTCATCAGGATTGACATTGGTGTTGAACAACTGGGTCAGTGTCTCTTGGTCTACCGCTTCCAGCGCATTGCCAATCACCCAATGCACAACCTCTGATGGGTCCATGCCATCCATTACCATCAGGGCAATGTTGGTGCTTTCCCTCAGTGAAACTGTCAGGGTAGGGGCCTCACCCCTGTCATGCGCTTTACGGCAGATAGACATAAAGTCTACCAGACTGTCACAGAACGCCTTTGGTGCATTTGACCGCTGACGCAATACCCGACTTTCTTGAGATTTTGAAGGGTAGCCAAAGTGCAGTTTGATTGCACAGCGAGACAGCAAACTGCTATCCATCTGCTTTGCACCGGCATACAGGCCAGATGCATCACCTCGCCCGTTGGTGTTGTCTGCCAGCATAATCTGGACACCCTCAGCCACTGCGATACTTTCACCAGTCTGAGGCACGATATATTCGCGGTCCTGTAGGATACCGTTGAGGGCCACCAGTACATCAGGCCGCGCCCTGCTTACCTCATCAATGAGGATTACAGCGCGAGGCTGTCTGACTGCTTTAAGCAGTAAGCCATCAGACCAGTATGTAGTACCGCCCCTAACTTGGAACCCACCAAAGAAATCATCAACTGTTGTGTCATCAGACACAGTGATGTTCCAGAATGACCGCCCTGTCTGCCCTGCAAAGTAACGGGGTAGCGATGATTTACCAGTACCGGCTGGTCCAAAGAACAGCATTGGCAAAGGCACCTCACGTCTGGCAACCGAAAGAAAAGCATGGGCCAGTTTTGGGTCCGGCACATAGTTGGGGTCAACAGCCGGTGCGCGGCTATCGTTATAGACAGGGATATCCCAGTCTACATTTAGACCTCGAAAGATTTTGCCAGCCTTCACTGTGCCGGTCTCTTCAACATGCTGGACATGTTCATTAACATCCGGCACCTGAATAACTGGTGCAGATGCAACAGGCATAGCCACCACATTATCTGCTGGGCGGCTGTTCAGTTTAGCGATAAGTTCTGCTTTTTCGGACAGCATGTCTACCAGACTGCCCCGTAGGTCAGAATAGGGCTGTTGCAGAATGCTGTCTGCCTCTTCTTCTGGACCAGACATAGACGGTGTCCAATCAGAAACAGCTTCAGCCTTTGCAATTGGCCGTGCCTGTACAGGCTTTGGTTTAGGGGCCGTTACATTCGCTGGCGTACCATAGCTGGCCGCATCTAAGCCTAGTTTACTAGCCGCCTCAATAATCTCAGCCTTGCTGGCCAAGTGTAGTTTGAAACTTTCGCCCAGAATGTGTGGCTGTTGTTTCATTTTTGCCCTCATATCTGTGAGCAGTGCAGTGCGCTGTTGCGCTGTAAGTTTGAAATTTTGCATGTCTGTTACTCCTGTCATGCTGTCTGTCTGTTGCTGATTTCAGGCTTTTGCCCTCATCAGGCCGGATACGCATCCGACTATCAGCATTGTCAGACAGGCAACCGAAGCCGCCTGTCTGAAAGATTGTTTGTGACTTTTCTAATTTGCTAGTTGGCGTACCCTGACGTTTCAACTAGCTGGCCAGACATAACCCAGTCTGGAAGTCTCACTATTTTGTCCCCTGTCAGCATAAGCATGGTCTAGTGCCATTTTATTTGTTGCTATCAAAGCTCGTCCAATAAGGTGCGAGGGGTGTGAGCGGTTTGGCTTGCAAGGCCGGTGTCCTGTAGGTGCTGTAAAATCTCCAAAAAATTCCTGTCCCCCCTAATATGGGGGCAGACACAGACATAATCAACATTTAAATGACGTAAAGTGCAAAAAAAGATGATTTTGTTTAAAACATGCACCTTTCATCATTACATCAGCGAATGTTGGATGCGCCACCCGCGTGGCCAAAAATCCACCGTTTGGGCCAATAAACCGCCACAGTCCGGCCCTCAGACACGCAGACATGCAGACACGCAGACATTGTGACCCACAATGTGACACAGTCTGAATTCAGACACGCTGTAACCGTTGGAATGCCTGACGTTTTGCGAGGCATCCGCTGGTCTGCCAGACCGTTGACCCGTCAATTTGACCGCCCACGGCCCACTGTGCCAAGACACTGTCGGACCCCCGGATTCGGTTCCAAAAAATCTGCGTGTGCGTGTGAACCTCGTGCATGAGTTTTTGAGGGTTTGGAAAGATTACTTGAAAAATAGTGATTATTTTTTTATTTTTATTATAATGATGACAGGGGTCTAGATTATATGGCGCGAAGAATAGATAAACCGGTTCCTAAACACCTACGTAACGCGGTGGAGTTGGAGCAAGAACTAGCTTTGATTGAGAAAGAGGACATGATGCTCCAGCATCCAACCTTTCTTGGCAACCAAAGACAGTTCATAGACCGCATATATCAGCATTTACCAGAGGTAGCCGACAAGCTGGTCAAGTTTATGACGGCTAATCCAGAGCGGGTATACGGTTCTAATGGCACAGTACAGCTTATGTTGCCCGAAGAAGTGGCTATGACAGACGGTCAGCTACAATTATTTAAGCTAATACTACAGAAAGGCTTACCTAATCAGGCTCCAGTCACAATGTCGGGAGAACAAAACCAGTTCGGGTCCGGTAAAGTGGCCATAACTATTAATCAAACCGGACCTAATGTGGATTTGGAGAACATAACGTCATCTGTAGACGGTGTGCGCCGTGGTAAGGCAGAAAAAGTAAATACTATTTCTTTTAATCGCCCGGATATAGTGGACCACGATGACAACTGAAATAACCTTTGAGGCACATCACACTCAACAGCTAGTGTTAGAGGACCCTCACCGCTTTATTACTATGGTATGCGGCAGACGTTGGGGCAAAGACCACCTAGCTTCCATCAAGATACTCTCACACAGCCTTACACACGCAAGTAACCGGGGCGGTAAGATGTATGCGTGGTTGAACCCTGTCTATAATCCGCAGGGTAAAGAAAGTTTTCGGGTGTTTCGTTCCTTTGCTGAAAGTGGTGGACTTATAAAGAAGGTTGTAGAGACCCCACCAATGGAAGTTCGCCTGATAAACGGCGATAAGGTTACATTCTTTTCTGCGGACCAGCCAGATAACTTACGTGGTGGACAGTATGACGGCGTTATTCTTAATGAGGCTGGGTTTATATCTGACCTAGACGAAGTTTGGTCTGGTCCTGTTGCGGCGATGCTACTGGACCGGGCGGGTTGGGCGTGGATTATGGGAACTCCTAAAGGTAAAAACGCCTTTCATAAGTTCTTTCTACGGGGCATGGACCCTGAGACAGCGGACGGTAAGCCTAATCCGTGGAAGAGTTACAGGTTTCCTACGAAGACTAACCCCTTTATACCGCCTGAAGAACTGGACCGGTTGAAGGATGAACTACCAGCCGACATGTTTAAACAAGAGTTTGAGGCTGAGTTTCTCGACACAGGCGGTGCTGTCTTTCGGGGTTTAGACCAGATGCGGTCTAGAAGTGATGGACTTGAACTTATCCCACAGGCAGACAACTGCCGCGTAGGTATAGACTTGGCGAAGCATACAGACTTTACATGTCTGGTAGCTATAGACAATTCCAACAATGTTATTGGATATGACAGGTTTAACCAGCTTGATTGGTCTATTATAAGTCAGCGCATAGAACATTTTTGCTCCAGATACAGAGGCAAGGTAGTTATGGATGCCACAGGAGTGGGAGACCCTATCTATGAAAACCTTGTAAGTAAGGGGCTGGTGATTGAACCGGTCAAGTTTACTAACGACAGGAAGACCCAGATGGTACAGAACCTTATGCTTCTTATAGAAGAAGGTTGTGTACAGATACCTTTACCCGGTCAGAGTTTGGACCCCAGTCACGACACCTCAACAATGTGGGCTGAATTGGAAGCATACACTTATAATATAACCCCTACCGGTAGAATTAGATATGAAGCTCCTCGCGGTTTTCACGATGATACTGTGACGGCTTTGTTCTTAGCCGCTTCCGCTATGCCAATGATGACAGCACAAGCATTTGCAGATGTGGACTTGAATGATGTCCGAGGTGTTGGGGAGCTTTGATAATACTAGCCAGACACATTATTTTATTGTAATATCGTGTCTATGTCTGTGTCTGGAGATACTTATGCCCTATACTGCCAAACAAAAGAAACTCGCTCAGATAGCCCCGCCCCGGAATAAAATCACTAGGGCGGACTTTAATGTTCTTAATAAGAAATCAAAGAAAAAGAAAAAGAAGAAGAAGAGCGCATGAAGAAAAATATTAAACAGCCTGTGCGCCCAAAGGTAAAACCAAAAGGTAAAGTGAAGCAAGGCTTGGCTATCATGGCGAAGAGTGACCAGACACATTTTGCCCCTCGCAGAAATTTAAAGGTTTAGACATGGCACACGATAACAGTGGTAAGGGCGACCAGTCCGGGGTCAATTCACTTGTACAAAATACAGACACCATCTCGGATAATGTTGCCACCAGACGTATGCAAGAAGCCGGTCCAAATGACTTAGGACCAAAAGTAGACCCGGTAGAGGCAATTCAAAATGTACGTAACGATATTCGTAGGGACATGGTGAATGATGCAGTTGTTGCCGCCGAGTATGATAGACTGGCTAATCCAGAACCTGACAAGGTGGAGAGCATGGCCGATGTTCGGGAATCCGCTGTGGTGGTATCTTCAGAGGTACCGACTGGCGCGGATTTCGTTGGTAGTGCTTTGGTTGAACGCGAAAATGCGGCTAAGTTTCTGGATAAAGAAACAGAAAAGAAAATTATAGACTATGTACATGCTCATTTTGATTTGAGTTATGACCGTATGTCCAAGAGGTATGATTACTGGAAGGACGCGGAAGTTACTCATGATATGTATGTGCCTTCACGTATTATTGATGAAAGCAAGCGAAAAAGCAGACAAAGCTATTCTGGTGGCAGAATTATTGACCAAATTAAAACACCCTACTCAAGGTCAATAAGTGATACTATATGTACATATAACTTAGCCATTTTCGGTGGCGCACCCCCATTCCGAATTGAACCAACAAGCCGAGACACTAGCCGTAAATCCGCAAGGATTCTTGAACAGCGGCTTCACCACAACATGCGGCGTGTTGGGTATGAACAGCGGTTGTATCAAATCTTCTTGGATAACAACCGTTATGGTATGGCACCTGTCGCAAACTTCTATGGCAAGGACGGTAATGTACCTGTCAATATTGACCCTTGGTCTTATTTCCCTGACCCCCGTGTCACTGCACAAAACAGACATGAGGCAGACTTTATTGGATATAGGACTTGGGCCAGCTTAACGGCTCTTTATAGACGGGGGCATTATGACAATCTGGATAGGATTGTGGATGCCAGACCTTCACTTGCTTGGTCAGCTAATCAGTTCTTGAAAGACACTATCCGTGACCAGAGTGTGGACCCCACGCTCCCCGGTAACTACGGAACAGACTATAAGAACTATTTTGGCCTTGGAACCGCACACGTTCTCAACACTCTTTATGTTTACATGGACCCACGCCGTTTGGATATTCCAGCACCGTTTGGTCTGTATCGCATTGTTGTGGTGGATGAAAACGTGGTGGTTCAGTTTGACGCTTCACCTTACCCACACGATAGCATTCCTATTATTCACGGTGAAGGTCAGTATGATGCACACAAAACCTTTGCGTCTTCTCTATATGATTTACTTATGCCTTTGCAACGGTATCAGGATTGGCTCCTTCGTACCCGTGTTGAGAATGTTCAGAGTATTGTACAGAACCGCTTAGTTGTTGACCCCAACCGTGTGAATATTAAGGATATCCTAGACCCCAACGCCGCAAGATTAGTTAGAACACTACCCGGTGCCAACCCCGGCGATGCTATCTTACCCCTACAGGTTCCTGATGCAACGCGGAACTACTGGCAAGATTTGGATACTGCGGGACAACTGATGCAACGAGTTGCCGCCGCTTCTGACACAGCGCAAGGCATTCAGGCCGAAACACAGCGCACAGCAACAGAGATTGCACGTCTGACTGCTCTCGGACAACAGAGGCTTGGTATGCAAGCACGTCTGCTGTCTAGCACTACCATCAGACCTCTGGTGCGCCAGATGATTTCAAATCTTCAGTTTTTTGAGGTTGATGGCGGAATGGTCTCTATCCCAGAAGAAAGTACCGCAGATAATCCATCAGGTGATACCAAGTACAGCCGTGGGGATATACTGGGTGACTTTGATTATGTAGTTGTGGACGGGACACTTCCCCAGTCTCCAGAAGAAAATTCTGAGAACCTCATCCGTTCTATTCGTGTTTTGTCTGAGACAGGAGCCGCTCAAAACTATGATATGGATATGTTTGTAGAGCGGTTGATTGAGAGCTTTGGCTTTACTGATGTAGAGAATTGGAAAAAGCAACCCGGTGAGGTAATGCCAGATGAACAGATTATGCAACAACTTCAGGCCGGTAACTTGGTGCCAATGGGGCAAGCCGCTCAAGAGATGGGCCAGCCGGGTGTGGTTCCTAATCAGCCTCAACCAATTACGCCGAGAGTATCATGAGAGCGTATTCAGGCATGACTTCAAGCATATCTGGCAACTCTGAGAACCGACCAGAAAGTTACAGACGTGTGCGTAAAACACGCACCTGTTGTTGTGAAGTACCCGTAGTCAGACGCAGAAAAAGACAGAGGATAAAAATTGGCAAAGGACGTTAAGAGTGAAGAACTTTCCAAAGGTTTTGAAAAGTTAAAAGACAATTTCTTTTGGGAGGCTTACAGGTCTCGTTTACAGGACGAGTACACAAGGGTTGAGTTGGCACTTATCAGTAACGCATCGGCAGAAGCCGACCAGTTACGGGTATGTGCTTCATTGATGTCAGCATTCCGCACTGCATTGGAACTTCCAGAACGAATGATACAGGAAGCCCAAACGCAAGAGGAAATTGAAAGGTTAGAAAAAGATGGCTGAGAATATGACAGAAGCGGAAGTAACCGCACAGAAGAACCCCGGCTCTGGGGCAATCACTGACCCTGCAAAGGCGGCAAATCCTCCAGCAAACGCCCCTACTCCGCAGACAGACGCAGAGGCAAACCCTGATAAGACAGGTTTCTCAGCGGCAGAAAGACTACAGGCCAACGATAGAATGCCTGTAGATTTTGATTTTGAAGTAACAAATAACCCCGACCCAAGGGCTGGCGCAGAGGCCGGTGATGCAAACGCTCAAGACATGGGTGATGTAGAAGCTGATACTATTTCTAGAATGCTCAAGATTAAGTATCGCGGTCAGGAAGAAGAAATCCCTGAAGAAAAAGCTATCACTATGCTTCAGCAGTTCAAGAGCATGGACAGTAAGTATGGTCCAATCATGGAACTTGCTAGGCGTGTGCAAGAGCAAACCGGTATTACAGACCCAAATCAAATAGCTAATGCTATGGGTGAAGGTATGTTGCAGATGCTTCAAGCACAGCAGGGCCAGTCCGAGGCACCAGCCGAAAGCCCCGCCGTAGCTGAAGCCAAGTCAGACCCCCGCGTAATGCAGAGGAATGTGCAGTCTGATGAGCAAGCTACACAAGCGGCCCAAGAATTTTTTGAAGAGAATGGTTTACAGCCAACAGATGCGGCTTTCAAATCAATGGCAAACATCTTCAAATATTCTTCTGCTATTGAGCAAGCGGCTACCGTACTACCGACCTTGATGGAAGATGTTAGCATGTTCAAGCAACAACAACAGCAAGCGGCTATGCAATCACAGCAAACTCTTGTTGACGCTCAAGCATCTGCTACCGCACAGGAACTTGGCATAGATGATGAACAGACTTTTAATGATTATATCTCTTGGGTAGAGATGCAAGAGCAGACTTTCCCCGGATATAAGAATGCGATTGCTACTAATCCATCAGCTATTGATAAGTCTATTCGTGACTATCACGCTATAGCCAGCGGTAGTCGTAACGCGGCTGAACAAGCTCAAATGAAGCAACAGGTTGAAAAAGATATTGCGAGAGCCGGTGGTGAGACTGTAGCAAGCCGTGGTTCAGACGAGCCGGGTCAAGCCGCACCTTCTCGTAGCTTTAACGACCAAATGCTTGACCTTCTCTAGAAGTGAAAAAGCGTAGGTGGTTTGATTTTAAGCGTCTCAGAAACAGAAGAAGACGAGTACCTTACAAATCACCTATTACAGAACAGACCTAGACATAGACATAAACAGTTGATTTGTGTCTATGTCTATATTATTATGTAGTTGACTTTGATGAATGCCAACCAAATGGCGTTGTGTAAGCCAAGACCAAAAGGAAACTAGCTAAACAATGACTAGACGGAGCTTTCAGAGAGGCGAACCCCTTTTAACTCTGGCTATATGAGGTAATAATTATGGCTACTCTCGGTATGCGTGGCACCGGCTCTTTCGCCGCTGACCATCGCCCTGAAAACTATCGTGAGAAGTACCTGATGCTGGAGCCGAATGGTTCGGCCCCGCTGACGGCAATTCTTTCGATGCTTCCATCCGAAGCAACTGATGACCCGGAATTCCACAACTTCCGTAAGGACCTACCGGATTTCCGTTTCACTCACTCCGGTACAGCTACTGCGTCCGGTACTACTCTGACTGCAACTTCTGCGGCTGATTTAACTTTCATTCGTATTGGTATGTTGATGAGAAACTTCACAACTGGTGAGGTTGTCAAAGTAACTGCAAAGCCATCAACCACTACCCTGACCATTACTCGTGGTGTAGGTAACGGTGGTACTGGTGCATCTGTTACTGCTGGTGACATCTTCTTCATGATTGGTAATGCTAACGCTGAAGGCGCGGACGTTCCAGACAGCATCTCATATGATGCCGCAAGCACTGAGAACTTCTGCCAAATCTTCCGTACTCCATACAGCATCACACGTACTGCGATGCACACGAACTTCCGTACTGGTGACCAGTACCTTGAGAAGTCTCGCGATGCTCTGAAAGAGCATATGGTTGGTATGGAACGTGCGATGCTGTTTGGCAAGAAGGACATCATCACCGGTTCTGCTGGTCGCCCAGAGCGTTACACAGACGGCCTGATGAACTCCATCACTACTAACGTAGAAGATGCCGCCGCAAACGCAAACGCTGGTGTGCTTACTGAAGCTGAGTTTGATGCGTTCCTCGCAGAAAAAGCCTTTGCTTTCGGTTCTTCCGAAAAGCTAATGCTCTGTGGTTGGAAGGTAGCTGACCATCTCCAGAAGCTGGCAAAGAACCGCTACCAGATTAATTCAACTGGTACTGGCGATGCCTACGGTGTGATGTTCACCACCTATAATACCTTTGCTGGAACACTTCAGGTGAAAACTCACCCAATGTTCCGTCAAATTCCGGGTGCTGAAAAAGACGCAATCATCCTTGACACTAAGGACCTTCGCTATCGCTATGTAGATGATACACAGCTTTTGAAGGACCGTCAGGGTAACGGCGTAGATGGCGTGATTGATGAATACCTGACCGAATCCGGTCTGGAAATTCTGCAAGAGAAGACACACGCTGTCATCACTGGCTGGAATGCAACCTCTTAATCCAGACACGGATTAACAGTAAAATCTAGACAGAACCGCCTATAGAGATTATTCTGTAGGCGGTTCTTTTACTTAGACAGGAGACAGTTATGCCAGCGAAGAAAGTAAAGTTTTATGCGAAGCGTCCAAATATGGAGATAAGCATAGACGGCAAAGTATATAAGTTTGAAGGCGGCGTACTCGCAGTGGACCCAAAACTGGCTGAACAAGTTGAGCGACATCACTTATATCGCAAAAACCACATCTTCATGGAAAAGGATGCGGTCACAGTTGATGGGAAAATGGTTTCTATGAAAGATGACCCAAAGCTGGTTGAGCTTCAGGAAGCCAAGAAATCAAATAAAGATTTGATATTTTTTCAGTTTAACGGACGTTCCAGCATAGATGTAGATGCCGGTCCCCATAAGATTAGGTTTGAGCAAGGCAAAGCCGCCGTAGAACCTGATGCCGCAGACTACCTTCGCAAGCATGTATTTTTTAGACAGGGACGCATCCAAGAAGTAGTGGTAGGTTAACATGTCAAGTTTCAATCCCTCTGGTTCCGGCACAGGTCAATTCTCAACACTCTCTGAGTTAGTTGATGACATGCTCAAAGAAAATGGTGAGGCCAGCCCCGCCGTCTTGAGGGCATTGGAAGAAAAGAAGTTTCTGAACTACGCAAACCGTATTGTTGCAGACATCAATAGACATCCAACTTTTCTAGACTTGCTAGACAATTCATATGATGACCAAACAGGTTCTATGACAGCCGGTTCTAATGAACTCACTATAGCTTCTGGAACCGTTACATTTGGTACATACACACCTGTTAAGGTATCGGGTGCCGGTCATAGTGGTTCAGACTTGTATTCTTTTGTTGTCAAACCAAAAACTTCAGGGGGTTCCACCGTGAGTGGAACTTATCTAATGGCCGATGAAGCAGATACAACGGTCTCAAACGTGGTTGTATCACACCCATACAAGGTGAGGTTGAAACGATACCAAGCAATTACCAATACTAGACCCATTGATGATGAAGTTCTTATTGAGGGTTTGAAAGCATATTACGCCGTAGATGACATTGATACTAATAACACCGGTTTAATACAGTTAAAGAACTCTATTTATCTGAACACATTAAACAACTGGTTAGGTTCCGTGATTAATATTCAAGGAAATCTAGAGGTTGAGATTAACGAGTATACCTAATGGCTAGGCGTTTATTTCCTTATAATCGTTTTATCGGTCTGGACACAGTAACCAGTCCTACAAATATGTCTGAGAGGTTCTTTGTTGAACTGGATGGCGCATACGTAGATTTTCGTGGCCAGATTATAAGAGGACCCGGCGTTGATAACACTGGTCAGGGCAGTGGTAAGATATACAATATCGCTCATTATGGCTCTGATGTTGTACTTAAATATGAATATGACGGCACAAATATTGATGGCCGCGCCCCTAACAATGTTATTTTTAGTAACATGTTTCTCGCTACCACAGCGGCTATTACTCCAATAAGTATTGTTAACTTTGACCAGAAACAGTTTTCTTTTATGGAAGGACACGTTCCAAGGTATTGGGACGGGACTGCTTGGCAAAGTGCTACCACAACTAACGCAAGTTCTCTTGGTCGTTACCCAGACGGGGGTCATGCCGTCAACATATTAAACAGACTGGCTGTCGCAGGGATACCTAATAAACCCACGGAAATTCACATTAGTGTACAGGATAGTTTTGATGATTGGCGTACTAATACATCGGGCGGTACAACTCCTGCCGCCACAGACGGCCTCATACTGGACGTTAAGAACCAGTTTTCCAGTAATGATGTCATTAAAGGTTTGGCGGTTCTTGAAGGAGACAAACTGGTTGTCTTCGGTCAGAACGAAACTCTGGTCTATCTCGCGGATACCAACATCAACCAGTGGCAAATCGCCAGAGACTTCAGAGTGCCAATCGGTATCTTCGGAAGAAACACAGCGGTAAACGTAGGAACAGATGTTTTTTTCTGTAGTCGTTTTGGCATTCACAGTCTGAGACGTGCGGCTTCAGGACTTACACTTGAAACAATCATGTTGTCCAGAGAGATACAGGATGCGTTTCAGGAAGCTGTAGGTCGTTGCCCTACTTCAGGAGAACGACAAGAACCCCATGCTGTTTGGGATGGTGAACTTGGCCAGTACCATGTTTTCTTTCCTATAGATATAAATAATCCAGCCAATTTAATAGAGACTTTTGATAGACTTACATTTACATACGAACCCGGTGTTGGACGCGGTGGTTTCAGGTCTTTCTCGTTCTCACCCGGCACAAACATTTCATGTGCTTCATTCTTTGCGAGGCCAGATACAAGCGCACAAATTTCTGCTCTACAAGTTGGAACATGGGGCAACGGTACAGGTGATGGCCAAGATTTAACCAGAGCTTCTAAGCCGAGCAGTGCTGATATGAGTATCCGCACACCTCTGTTAAGTTTGAATACACCAGACCAGTATAAGATGTTTAAGCGTCTTATCATTAGAGCAGTAGGCACTGCCGACTTTACAGTCACAGTCTTTGACCAAGACAATAATAGCTTACAGTCTACAACAGTCCGTCCTGAAGCAGATAGCTTCGCGTCAACCGCCGGTATTAGTGGTGACCAGACCAGACCAATTGATATTCCGATTCCACACAGAGCCAAAGCTATCTCTTTGAAGTTTAGCACAACATCCAGTTCAAGCGGTTACAGTGTGGTTGGTGATTTAAGAATTCTAGACTTTGCATTAGTGGTTGACATTAAATAATTATGTCTATGTCTATGTCTAGCCTAGAGATAAAAAATGATGTAGTATTAGGTGACATTACAGAGCTTTGTCTCCGCTCTGAATTGCATAGAAACTGGTACATAAAAGACATACAACGTCTGTTTATTGTGCCGATGGAGATGGACCAAGCACGACTGTTCTACAGGGACGGCAAGGTCATTGGGTTTATAAGTTGGGCTTTTTTGTCTTACGAGGCTGAAAATTCATTTTTAAACCGTACACGCAAACTACAGCCAGAGGACTGGAAGAGCGGAGAGCGGATATACATAATGGATTTAATTGCGCCATACGGAGATGTTGGAACACTAGGTAGATGGGTACGAGAGTATCTTACACCGATTGCTCCCAGCTTCAATACAGATAGGGCTTACTGGGTCCGAAGATATCCAGATGGTTCTATACGTAAGTTAGGTATGGCGTTTGAGCATGTTACAAAAGATAAATCCTTATAGAGATGGTATCACACTGACAGACTGTGTTGATGTGATTGACCCCATCCAATCCAAGATATTTTGTTTTAGTAGTGACGGCGGCGGTAGTAGCTCTAGTAGCTCTAGTGTTGATGACCCCTATGGTATTGGTGACGAGGGTGAGTTCAGCACCGGTAGCAACAATAACTTTAGTTCCGGCGGCACTAGTGACAGCGGGAATGATGACAATAGCGGTTCGTCTGGCGGTACTACCTTTGGCGTAAATGGTGTTTCCAAAACAGGTTCTACAGCGGATGACGCGGCAATCGGTTGGACATCAGGTTCTGGTTCAGGTCAACCCGGTAGTAACTATGACGCATTACAAAACGCTACAACATCAGAAGTAGATTATGCACGGAGTATGGCTGACCAAGGCGCATCTGTAGGACAGATTGCGACATTCCTAAACACAGGCACAGACCCGTTTGCTACCGCACAAGGCGGCACTGCCAATCAAGGCAGTAGTGTTGGTTCTATTATCCAAGGCGTTACACAGCAAGTCATTGGTCAGGCTGGGTACACAGCACCTTCATCGGCCAAGCGGTCTTTTGATAGGACAACAGGCACATTAACAGGTGGCGGCGTGTCCGGTGCCTCTAGCGCACAAGCCGAGGGTTTTGCAAACGAGGCGTTTGAAAGCGGCGTAACAGGCGATGTAGAGTTTGGTGAGATACCTTCACAGAGCCTTGAGAGAAGTCAGCGTCAGCAAGACCTTCAGGAACGTCTAGACAGACGCGGTGACAATACCGTAACTCAAGATTTTAGTAGGTTCTATGGCGCAGACGGTGGCGAACAAGCGTTTAAATCTGAGAACTTAGGTTTGACAGCCAGCGAAGCCGGTAACTTTGCTTTGGTAACTCAAGACCAATTGAAGGACCTCGGCGAAAAGTATGGGGTCCCTAACATAGGAAACATGACCAAAGGCGCACAAACACTTGCCCTTGCAGAACTTATAGCGGCAAACCCAGATATTAAGTTTGGTAGACCCGACCAGTTATTAGGCGGTCAGGGCGTAGTTCGTAATCAACAAGTTGTAGATTACAACCCAGAAACCGGTTCTTTTATGGTTGAAGGTGGCGGCAGAGGTTTCCTTGGAAGTGATATAGGTAAAGCGTTTAGTTTCTTTTCACCGTCTGGAGTATTTTCCACAGCACTAGGTTTTGGTGGCACAGCAAATAGTTTAAGAAATGCTCAGTTAGACAAAGACACTGCGAGTATCTTTGGCACAGTTGGTGAAGTGTTGGGTGTGCCTATCGGTCTTGGTATTAGCGGTCTAGATTATCTTGGAGTAGATGTAAACCGGTTCTTGCCACAGCTTTCTGATAGTAAAGCGCGGAACCGTTCAATGTTTACGGAAGACTCAGGCGGTGATAATAATACAGGCGGCGTGACCGCACCACAAAACATATCTCAGCCAATTAATAATCGGCGTTTAATACCAGACACCGCCCCGACAGGCTTGCTACGCCGTAAGCGTTTGCCGGGTCAAGATGTATACGGCGTAACCACAAACGATTTTCCGTTTCTAGCCATGTCTGATGAGTTGAATGTATCAGGTTTAGGTGGGGGTAAAGGTCGCGGTAGGTCTGGAAGAATTCAGCAGAATAGAGGTAGATAGCCATGAGCATCTTTAAGAAAATTAGAAACTTCCTTGGGAAGGACGAAGTACGGGCTGGACTAGCTATAGGTAGTGGTCTTGCTGGTCTGGGTGCTTTCGATGGCATGAAGTACGGTGGCGCACTGACAACAGGTCTGGGTGGTTTGAATGTCGCTTCTGGATTGTCAGCCGGTGGCGTTTCGGGCGCATTACAAGCTGGTCTTGGAGGTTATGGCCTAGCACAAGGTATGGGTAAAGTTGGCACCTTCCAAGATACCTACAAAAGTATTTTTGGGGGCGGTAAGCAATCGTCTATTACCGGACCCACACCACGGCCTAGTATTGCAGATACATCCATAACTGGTGGTGGACCTCAGTCTTTCACAGACCAAGCACAAGCATATAATTTTGCTAACCGTTCAAGTATTCCTAACTATGCTTACGAAAGCCAAAGGAACTTAAATATAGCTGGTGATTTAGATGCAATGCGTCAGGGCGGTATGAGTGATGCTGATATACAGCAATATCTCAAGGACAGCCCACGAAAGTTTGGTGGTGGCTTCCAGCCGCAGTTTGGTGTGCAGAATACAAACACTAACGCCACGCAGTTTGCAAATGTCAGCGGCGCAGTAAACACCGGTGGTGGTCTTCCCAAAGGTCCGGGCGGTCTAGTTAGCTTTGACCAGATGGCTTCAGGTACTAATCAAACACCTAGTATGAGTAATGCTCAGATATTGTCGGCAAACCAATCGGCAGTAGGTACAGGCGGCGGCGCGAATATGTCTGTACCCGGCGGCTCCGTATTTAGCGGTGCTGGTAATCAAATGGCCGCAAACAGCAACCAGATGATGGTGACCGCTGGCGGTAAGAGTGTTCCATCCTTCATGGTTAATGGTCAGCAAGTCGTGATTGGTGAGAATGGTTTGATGCAATCAGCCGCTGATTGGGTAAAACAAAACACTGAAGGCAGTGGCTTTAGCTTCAAAGGCGTGATGAATAATATTGCACAGAAAGCTATGGATGACCCAATGCAAGCTGTGTCTGTAGGTGCCGCCTTGGTTACAGCATTTGCTGAAAGCCCACAAGAAGAAGCCGCACGTTTATACGCTGAAGAAGTTGCCCGTGTTCGGGCGCAGACTGACCCGAACTCTGACTTCGGCCAAAACTTTATGTCTGAGTACACCACTCAGCGTCAGAATGAACTGAACCAACAATACGCTGATGCGAAAGCTAACTGGGTTAGTTCTATGGCCGCTAGGGGTCTTACCAACAGTACAATTGCTACCGAAGGTATTGCCTCATTAGATGCAAAGTTTGCTGAGATACAATCCAAGCTACCAATGGATGCGATGCAAGCTCTTCAGCAATACCAGAACAACCAGTTCAAGAACTTGAATTTGGGTCTGGGGCCAGCAGAAGCACAGGCAAGACTTATGGCCAGTCAATCTAATCCATTCTCATTAGCCTCGAAAGGCGCAGTCGCAAGCGTAGGGTCTTAACATGTCTAGATTTATGACAACACTCGGCAACCTCGGTCTGTTAGCTGGTCAGTTGGATGCCGCTGAAAAACAGAAAGAAGCCAAGCAAAGAGCGGCGGCTGAAGAGCAACGTCAGTTTAATCTTAATCTTGCATCTAAATATGACATCGCAAGGTTCAATCAGGAACGAGCAGACCAACGTGCAAACCTAAACCTATATGGCACATTAGGTGGAGCCATGATTAGGGCCAATGCAAAAGGTCAGGCGAACCCTTTAACCTTATCAAATATGGCACCTCTTCGGGATATGATTGGCCCAGCAGTTCTAAACTACTCAGGCGCAGACGGTATACCTTTGTTTGGTGATGATAAGTTTGATGGTGATGACTTAGACCCTTTGTATAGCGGTGTCTACGGACAGATTACAGATTTGGTTACAAACCAAGTGTTGTCCGGTCAGGTAAGCAATGACCCTGTATCTATCAATAAAGCAATTAATGATGCGCTTAATTTACTTTCACCTCAAATAACCACTTCTGGAACAGGTATTTTTGATGGTGACCCAACCGCTACTTTAAGTTTTGGTGGGGAGTTGGGACAGTTTGTAAGTTCTTTCCGTCAGAAAGTTATGCAGACACCCGCCGGTCAAAGAGGTCAACTCATCAATGATTTAAGAAATTCACTTACAGGTCGCGGTCTTTCATCGACTGTTGCTAATCAGATTATCAGGCTTATTCAACAAGGCTTATAAAAATGGCACCAAAAGTACCGGGTCTTTTTGCTAATCCAACCACCGGCTTTGGTGGTATTGGTGCAGACAAACTACAACAGGCCAGAGACAATTTATCTAATTATAAAGCACCTCAGATAGACATGGAAAAACTGTCTGGTCTGATAGAGGGCATCGGTGGTTTTCAGCAAAAGCAACAGCAGAGAGCTAAAGGTTTTGATATATCTGAACTCTATCAAGAGTTTGGTTTAGACACAGACATCCCAGTCACAGACATGTCTGGTCCAGACACACAAAGTGCGTTTAGTGAATTTTTAAGTGACACTATGGCGGCGGCTGACCAAGGTTATGGTGACATGGGCTTTGGAGCATCTCTTATCTTGAATGATAATGAGACCAACATGATGGCTCTGGAGCAAAACTTTCAAAGAACTATAACTGCTCCCCCAGAAGAACTGGGTTTTGACCCAAACAGCCTATCACGTTTTATAGACGCTGACTGGTATGCCAACATGATTGGTGGCACACTACCTTCCATTTCTACAATGATTGGTGGGGGTGCCACAGGCTTTGCGGTTGGCACAGCGGTACCCGTAATAGGTAACGTAGCCGGTACTCTAGGTGGAGCAACAGCGGGTGCTGGTGGTGGTGTAGGTTTACAAACTTTAGGTGCCACAGCTAAAGAGGCATACATAGCTTACAGACAGCAAGGTAAGTCTGTTGAAGAAGCCTACGACTTAGCTTATGCAGATGCCAAGGTAGATGGCGCAAAGTCTGGCGCACTAGCATCTGTTGCTACTTTGATAGCACCTCTGCGCTTTGCAAGAGGCGTAGGTGTAACCGCCTCCCCTGCCGTAGGTGCAAAAGCTATAGCCGGACAGTTTGCACAACAGTCCCTGATTGTCCAGCCTACTCTAGAAGTTGCAGACACTATCTCATCTAACGCTATTGCTCAAAATAGTTATGACCCTAGCCGTGTTCTTTCACAGGGCGCACTAGACGCATTCATTGGTTCTATATTCTTTGATGTACCCACTACGGCTGGTGGTATTTTAATTAGCCAGATGAACGGAAAGAATGTCCCAGCTTTTGAACCCGGCACACAACTCGTTCCAGCACCCCGGCTTCTTACTGGGCCTGATGCAGTAGATGGCGAGGTGATGCCACCTTTGTCTGGTCCAGAACCAGTAGCCGCCCTTCCCGCTCCGCAGTTTGTTATTGAACAAAATGAAGACGGTAGCTGGTCTGTTGTTGATAATGCAAACACAGACTTCCGCCAGAACTTTGCTAATGAAGAAGACGCACAGTTTGAGGCAACCACACGCAACGACCAGATAATCAACAACCAAATACCAGCCGGTTTCAATCCAGACAGCGTGTCTAGCCGTGATGCCTTCTTGAAGGCACAAATTGATAGGATGGAGCAGTATGATGCTAACAAGCGTCAAGCAAATGAGAAGTATACCGGTGACGTTAGGATAAGAAACACCGTTGCTTTCTTTGAGTGGTTACGTAAAGCGGACGCTATGAAAGCTCAATGGGACCAGACTTATAATACAGCGGCGAAGCGTAATACACCTTCAGCTATTCGTCAGTTAGCAGATATTCAAGAGCGTATTGAACTGACTAAAATAATTATGAACCCAGTTCGTACTACGAAACTTCCTAACATGATTTACCAAAGCAAAGGCGGTAAGCCTTTCCGTGTAGTCATGGACAAGAACAACAGGCCACTGCGTCCAAAGGACAAGCAGGGCAACCCAAAGATGAACCATGTTTTGATATTTGATAATTCAAGCAAGACAGGTTTCCGCAGTGTAGCCATATCTTCTGGTACTCTGATGGATGTTAGTTCACCTAA
>Ga0160423_10000862_pt1 | contig 25351 bp, 25 predicted proteins | sample CRUFie14St8metaG_FD_108191 | JGI IMG/M metagenome (GOLD analysis project Ga0160423, IMG submission 108191) | Marine microbial communities from the Costa Rica Dome - CRUD Field 142mm St8 metaG | ecosystem: Environmental > Aquatic > Marine > Oceanic > Photic zone | place: Costa Rica: the Eastern...
GATTTCATTGTTTAGGGATAGTTTTCTTTTTCGGCGCACTTTCGAGAAGGTGTCGAAGGGAATTAGGTGGGATGCGTTTTGATGTCGCTCGATTCGGCTTTTCTTACCAGCGGTTGATGAATAAGAAAAAAACTAGCAGAAGTGACCCCCAGTGCTGGTCTTATCCCCTTGCTTTAGTGTAACTAATTTGCAGTAGCGGACAGTCCGTCCCAGTTGAGTTGAGGTCTCTTCAGGTCTGTCGGCTTCCTGTCTACCGCTCCACGCTTGCCACTAGCACTGCCTTAATTAACGTAGCAAAAACTTTCTAGCCGAGCGCCTACAAAACAGGTGGGAAATCAAAAATGAAACTCATTCCTGATCAGAGACCATGAACATGGCGTTGCTATTTTGAGGGCTAAAGTTGGTCAGTGATCGCAGGCTCTTGACAACACGGTCTAGTTTTTTCGTCGCAAATGCACTAAAAATTCAGAATTACGGCAACTAATTCTGAATTACGTCATAGCTATCTTTGAAACTCGATGGGAGATTTACGCTCTCGCACAAACATAATTCAATTTCAGTTAGTCCTCACCAAACATGAAAGTTTTCAAACTCAACCTCACCCTGATGACAGTCTTCGTTCTAGCCGGGGCCCCACTCTGCAGCAAAGAGAAGCGACCCAATGTTCTCTTCATCATCGTCGATGACCAGTCACAGGAGGATTTAAAGATTTATAATCAGTCGTCGAAGCAGGATACGCCTAACATTGATCGCCTCGCTGCCGAAGGCATGACCCTGGATGGGGCTTATCACATGGGATCTTTTAGCGGCGCGGTCTGTACGCCGTCGAGACATATGGTGATGTGTGGTCGCACTGTCTGGCACCTGCCGAATGCGCCCAAGGCGAAAGAAACCTGCCCACCTAGTGTGATCGACAATGTGATGGCCGAGGTTTTTAACCGAGCCGGCTACGACACCATGCGCACCTGCAAGAAGGGGAACAGCTACGGTGCCGCCAATGAGAAGTTTTCTGTAGTCCATGATGCAACGAAGCGTGGAGGAACTCCGGAAACCGGCAGCGCGTGGCATGGCGACCGAGTCATGGACTATCTCAACGAGCGCGAAAGCTCCGGCGATGAAGATCCCTTCCTGATTTACTTTGGGTTCTCTCATCCGCACGACGTTCGCGACGGCACCCCCGAACTCCTCGAAAAATATGGGGCCGTGAACCACACTAATCGCGAGGTGCTTCCGGCGTTGAACGAGAAACAGCCCGCGCTGCCGATTAACTGGTTGCCGGGGCATCCCTTTCACCACGGGCATCCAGGATTGCGTGACGAAGTCAAAGTGAGCGGGGTTTGGGAGAATCGCGATCCGGCCACGATCCGCAACGAGCTAGGCCGAGAGTTTGCCTGCAACGAATATATCGACGACCAGATCGGTCGGGTGCTTGGGAAGCTCGAAGCAATGGGTGAGCTAGACAACACCTACATCTTTTACACGGCGGATCATGGCATGGCGATTGGCCGTCACGGGCTCCAAGGTAAGCAGAACCTTTATCAGCACACTTGGAAGATACCCTTCGTCGTCAAAGGTCCCGGGATCGAAGCGGGTTCGCGGGCCGAGGGGAATATTTACCTGCTCGATGTGCTTTCTACGATGTGTGATCTCACGGGTGTTGATATTCCGAAGACAAGTGAGGGCAAAAGCTTTAAGCCTGTCTTAATGGGCGAGACGGACGTGACGCGAGACGTTCTTTACGGGGTCTACAACGGAGGCACCAAGCCAGGGATGCGAAGTGTGAAGCAGGGCGACTGGAAGCTGATAAAATACGACGTGCTAGATGGTGAAGTGCGCGAAACTCAACTTTTTAACCTGGCTGATAATCCGGAGGAGTATCTGCTGCAGCACCACGACCCGGCGGTGGTGAAGCTGACCGGAGTGAAACCGAAAGCTCATCAGGTAAATCTGGCGGGGGACTCCAAGTATGCCGAGAAGCTTGCTGAGATGGAGGCCTTGCTCCTCGCCGAGATGAGGCGTTTGCATGATCCGTGGCGCTTGTGGGATCAGCCTGAAGATGGGCTAACGCCAGTTGAGAGAAATAGAAAAAAGAAATAGTGTTTCACTGACTCCGACGCTTCGCTTCTTCCTGAGCCTTCTTCATCGCATCGGAGCGATCGGATTTGCCTTTGGCTTGCTCAAGTTCTTGTTTGGAGAGTCCCTCCTTTGCCAGTTCGGTGAATTCTTCCGTGGAAGTTTCCCAAGCTTTAACTAGTTGCTGAAGTTTTTCGGGATGCGTCTGGGCGAGGTCGCTACTCTCGCCGCGGTCGACGGAGAGATCGTAGAGTTCCCACGGCTCATCTTTGGAGGCGACCGCCTTCCAGTCGCCAACTCGGATGGCGCGATGGTTGTCGTGGAACCACCATAACTGATCATGTTCGACGGTGCCGTCTTCTTTGAAAACCGGCGCGAGGCTTTTGCCTGGTGACGGAGGCGCGTCGGGATGTGGTGCCGCGCCTGTGAGTTCCAGTAAGGTAGGCACCACATCGATGACATGACCGGGATTGCCTCGGGTCTCGCCGCGGCCTTTGATCCCGTCTGGCCAGGAAACGATGAGTGGCGTGGAAGTGCCACCTTCATGAGTCCAGGTCTTGTGCCGGCGAAACGGAGTGTTGCAGGCGGTGGACCAGCCCGGTCCGAGGCAAAGGTAGGTCGGTGCGGAACCCATGGGCGCTTCGGGATCGTGCCCGTCGGCGCGGACCATGATTTCGGCGCTCGCGCCGTTGTCGGAAAGGAAGATGACGATGGTGTTTTCCCATTTGCCCATCGCTTTTACTTGGTCAAAGATGCGACCAATCTCAAGATCCATGCGATGGATCATGGCGGCATGGATCGCCATTTTTGTGGCCTGGAATTCTTTTTGCTTGTCGGTGAGTTCGTCCCATAGGACTGGTGCCGCGACTTCGCCGGGACCAAGGATCTCATAGGCGTCGTCGAAGTGGTAGGGGGGTCCAAGCTTTCTCTCTGGCGCGGAAGGTTCGGTAACGGCTGCGGTATCAACGATCCCCATCGCCTGCATTCGTTCCCAGCGCTGCTGGCGAATTGCTTCCCAGCCGGAATCGTAGATCCCTTCATAGAAGGCTATATCTTCAGGCAGTGCTTGAAGAGGAAAGTGGGGTGCCGCAAAACCGATATAGTGGAAAAAAGGGTGATCGCTATGCTTGTCGTTGTGCTCTCTGAGGACTTTGATGGCATGATCGGCGACGGCGATCGTACCATAATAGTTGGAGCCGGGCGCAACAGGGGGTAGTTTTTCGTCGTCGAGATAGTGAATCTGCGGATTGAAGAAACGGCTCTGGTCTTGCAGCAGGTAGGAGCGATCAAAACCATTCTCTAAGGGCAAGCCGTCGATGTGCCATTTGCCCGAGTGATAGGAACGGTAACCAATGGGTTGCAGCAGACGGGGCAGAAGCACCGCCCAGTTTTGACGAATCCCCCGGTTGCCTCCTCCAGACGGAATGTGTGGCAGTTTGTCCCGTCGAATCTGCTGCGCGTAAAATCCGGTGAGCAGAGACGCACGCGTCGGCCAGCAGCGGGCCGTGTTGTAAAACTGGGTGAAGCGCAATCCGTTCTCGGCAATTGCGTCGAGTTGTGGCGTTTCGATTTCGGCCCCGTAACAACCCAGATCCGAGTAACCGAGATCATCTGCCATGATGAGAAGCACGTTGGGCTTTTCACCCGCGGAAATGGTGGGCGTTCCGAGAAACAAGGTAAGAAGAGTAAGCAGGTGTCGTTGCATGAGCAGAAATCGGGTCGGGTAGGGAAGATAATCCCGTTGCATAAGACGTGTCACGGGCGGAATTTGGGGGATTGCTGGACGGTCGTAGGTCTTCGCCCGCGATTGTTGCCACCCCTTTAAGGTAAAGCTTCCGCCGTTTCACTACTCCAGAACTGTCCCTCCTTGTTCTTTAGGAAAAGACGCACCTTGAGGGGCGGTGACGGATCAATATCGAAGACGTACTGATGTTCTCCGTCCTCAGATGCTGACAAGCGAGTGGAATTTTCCCATCGATCCACAAAGGTGAGCCCTTCGTCGTTGCCCCAGTAGAGCATGATTTCCGGGGAGCTTCCTGCACCGCGAAGCGAGTAGGTGACTCGTGCCTTGTCGCCCCGACGCTCCAGCTTCTCGATTTTGATTTCGCTGGGCAGGCCCTTGAGATAGGCAAGATCCTCGGGGTCGAGATAGTTGACCTCGGGTCTTGGGGCCCCCGAAGGCAGCTCAATGGTATCGCCGCCAGCCGGAGGCTCGCGAAAGGTCCACCCTCCGATTTCGAGAAAGAACCATCCGTCGGCGTTCACGCCGCGGTTTGAATGGGTCAGCCCGGTCTCTTTGTTGATGTTCCCATTCTGCATCTGGTTAATCGGATACCATGATTCATTCTCATCCATGACCCAGCCACGATAGCGCATCGTTCGTCGGTAGGGGCCGGTTCGCTGAACCGAGGCTGGTCCGGGAACTTCGACAAAACTGCCGACCCAGAGTGTGGAAAGCGGTTTGTTGTTGTTCCATTTCTTGCCGACTCCAAACAGTCGCCAGCGATCTTCGTCTGCTGCGAAAAAATAGCTATAGTAGGTGTCGTAGATTTTACCTGGCTCCACTCGCAGTGCCAGTGCCTGACGTTGTCCCTGTCGGCCCTCAAGCGGTTCCCAACCTCTAATTTTGACACCGGTCCCTTCGTGATCGAAACCGCCGAAAAGTGCTTCGGGGTTTCCAATAGCGGTGAGGTGAGAGAGCTGCTCGACAGGTGGTTCGGGGGCGCCCCTTCTAAAGGACCAGAGTGAAAAGTTGAAACTGGTATTCACACTACCGTCGGCTTTCCAGGAAGGACCGTAGTAACCAAACGGCGTTGTAATGGGGGAATAGAAATCTAGTTCGCCGGGAGCGGCGTCCATTTCCATAATCCAGAGCCGAACTTTTTCGGGAGACTTGGAACTGGTGAACTTGGTGTGGGCAGCTGCCGGTCGCCAGCGTTTGCGAACGACTCCTGAATTTTCAGCGGGAGGGCCGGAAAGGGTGAGCCGGTCAAACGTAGCTCCAGGTGAAGCGCTCTCAGCTGTCAGTCGAAGGATGTGCAATCCAGGCTGAGAAATTGCCAAGGTCCCTGATTCGCCGCTCAGACGACTAACTTCCTCACCGTTGAGCGAAACAGTGAACCGCAGATTTCCTTCGCTGGAGAGTTTCAGATTTAACTGGCCGGAGCTTTCCAGCCAGAGCCCCCATTCTGCTGAAGCACCTTCTTTCCAACCAGTGATCGATTGAAACGACTCCCCTTTGTTGAGATCAGCTTGATCTTCGATGGTCCCATTTCCCACGCATTTCAGGTTTTTGAGAGGAAAAAATGACTCGTTAGGGGTGAGTGCTAGGGTGCCGTCGGTGGTTCTTTGGACGAGGATTTGTTGATCAGGTTGTTCCGGGATTTTGACCCACTCCAGCCCATTGCCAAGTTGTGCGTCTGCGAAGAGGAGAGGCGCTAAGGCAAAGAGAGTGAAGCAGATTACGGGAGTTTTCATTTTGACTATAGTTCACGAAGACCCGCTCCTAGCCAAGTTCGGGGTTAAAGTGATTGCGTCATAGCGACAAGAAGGCCGAATATCTGACTCGGCCCCGCTGAGCGGAAGATTAGGGAGCCCAGGTGACGACGTCAGAAATCTTTTTGTCCCACGCCATTGTTGCAACGCGAGTGAGGTCGCCGTCGTCTTCGATCCGAAATACCATGAGGGTTCCAGCCCCGAAGCCGGTTACGACGAGATAATCTCCAGCTGGTGATAGCGCCATGCCCCAGGGCACTTCGTCGGCTTTAGTGAGACCAAGATGTTTTACGAGACCATTCTCAAGGATTTTCCAACGCGAAATGTGATCGAGCCCATGCTTGGCCGCGCGCAGGCCGGTGAAGAGAAATTTACCATCGGGTGTGATGACGATGTCGGATGCGCTTCGCCCGTCATCAGGGAGCCTGAGGCCGGTGATGTCACAAACTTGGATATTCTCCAACTGACCATCAATTCCTTTTCTGTAAACCGACACGCCGACGTGTTGTTCGTTGCTGAAGTAAAGGAAGGGTAGGGAGGGGTGATAAGCAAGGTGACGGGGACCTGTCTCGAGTGGAGGATCTGCGTTCAGTTTTTTTAGTGGTGTAAGGGCTCCTGTTCCCTCGTTGAACTGGTATTGGAAGAGAGCATTCGTGTCCTTAACGTAAGGAATGTAAACGAAACGGTTGTCTGGTGAAAGCAATACGCAGTGGGCATTTTTTCGTCCTTCATTCAGCGAAGAGACATGGGTGGTGGGGATGTGGTTTTCGTCGAGTTGATAAACATCGATAACACCTTCCCGGTAATTTGCTCCAAGGAGAAAATTTTCTTTTCGGTCCAAACTGAGATAAGCGTAGCCTTTGGCAATTTCGAAATTTGTGATCACGACCGAAGCGACATCAGCGGTTGATTGGCTGAAGTCGATAACAGCGGCTGCCGGTCTGCCTTCGTAAACCTGATTTCCCGTGACGTAGAAGAGTGGTTGGTTGGACGAGGCCGCGATCGTTGTGGGAGGAAAATCCAGATTAAGTTGCAGCCCTTTTTTGAGGTTGACGTGATCCCCGTCGATTGTTGCGCTGACGGTAATGAGGGAATTCGTCTCCCGGCTTGGAGAGAGAATCGTGAAAGCTTCCTCCCTCGCAGCCACGGAAAGAGCGAAAAGTTGGATGACGAACAAGGTGGTGACTTTGATTATTGGCATGAGTAAAACCTTTCTATTTAGAAACTGATTTCTGGATCATGAAAACGCCCCTAGGATTTGCCTAAATCGCCAGTGCGGTGCCGACTGTTCCGACGAACCCTAGCACGTTGGATCTTCAGATCAACGATGACGACGACTGACTTCTGGGGATCATCGCTCTGGATTGCAATCGAGCGGATTGGGTGCGCGAAAATCGATTGCCGCCTCGTTTTTTGGAAGAGAATTTTTGTAATTTACAGCAAAATTGACGACTTCACCTTGGAGGAAGGATGTGATAGTATTCTATTAGAAACACAAACTGCCAGTTACCCATGACCCCTCGAATTGCATTGCTAGCGTTCTCTGCCTTGTCTTTTTCTGTCACAACGTTTGCTCAGGACGCTAAGCCTGAAGTTCCGTCTCAACCGTTAATTAACGAGGTAAAGCCGGAACCTGAAGCGCCGAATCTTACTGCCAAGCCGGCCGCAAAACAAAGGTATCTAGTTAAGTCGGGTGATAATATTTGGAAAATTGCGACGGCTCACGAAATAGAAATGCGAGCCTTACTCCATGAGAATAATCTAGGCGATGCCAACAGCCTCCAGATTGGCGATATCCTGATTCTGCCGATCGACGTGGTCTCGAAGAATCCACCTCGGTTGGAGAAGGAAGAGTTGCCGTCAAAGACCGCAGCGTCATCTGGGGCTAATAGCGGAAAAAAGCTTGAGCCTGCTGGTGATGAAGAATGGGAGCTTTACACGATTCAGAGTGGCGATAATCCGTGGAAAATCGCTAGGGAAAAGGGGTTGAAGCACCAGTCCGTCGTAAAGTTGAATCCCGGTATCGACTTCACCAAACTTGCCGTGGGTCAGGAGATTAAAATTCCGAAGAAGTAATCCTGTCATTTCTTCTGCGGCGCTTTTGCGGGGTTGCCGAATGTTTCCGCGGTAGACTAGTCTTTCCGACTCATGAAAATCTTCACCTTTTTTCTTTCCCTTTATCTCCTGTTGGCATTGGGTTCGGCTGCGGACAAGCCGAACGTTATGGTCTTCCTTGTCGATGACATGGGGATAATGGACACTTCGGTTCCATTTCTCACCAACGATGCTGGCAAGCCTAAGCGTTATCCTTTGAACGACTTCTATCGAACACCCGGGATGGAGCGCCTCTCCGCTCAGGGGATTCGGTTCAATCAATTTTATGCCATGAGCGTTTGTTCGCCGACGCGAAACACAATCATGACTGGGCAGAACGCAGCCCGCCACGGGGCGACGAACTGGATCCGGCCTGACAGTAACAATGCTGGCGAAAATGGCGCTCAAGAATGGAACTGGACTGGATTGAAACCGGGTGATGTCACCCTCCCTGGAGTTCTTGCCGAAAATGGTTACAAGACGATTCATGTCGGCAAAGCGCATTTCGGGCCGCGGCAGTATGAGGGGCACGAGCCTCTAAACCTTGGCTTCGACGTGAATATTGGAGGACATTGTTTCGGCGCTCCGGGAAGCTACTTGGGACGCAATAATTACGGCTGGGGGACGAAGCGTGAGCATCATGCGGTGCCGCACCTTGAGGCATACCATGGAACGGGCACTCACCTGAGTGAAGCACTCACCCTTGAGGCGAAGAAAGTGATCGAGAAAACGGTGGCCGAAGAGCAGCCTTTCTATCTCTACTTTTCTCATTATGCAGTCCACTCTCCTTTCGAAGTCGACGAGCGTTTCATCGAGCACTACGTGGACTCAAACAAAGACGAGCGGGCCAAGGCTTTTGCCACTCTCATCGAGGGCATGGACAAGTCGCTCGGTGATATGTTGGATCAGTTTGAGGAATTGGGAGTCGCTGAAGACACGCTCATCTTTTTTCTGGGGGACAACGGTTCAGATGCGCCATTAGGAGATCAGCATGTCGTGGCTTGTGCCGAACCCTTGCGCGGGAAAAAAGGAGCCCACTACGAGGGTGGCATGCGCGTTCCTTTTATTGCCGCCTGGGGAAAGCGAAATCCTGATAATGCCTTCCAAAAGCAGTTGCCGATTCCGGCCGGAGGCATCCAGAGCCAGGTCGCTTCAGTGGAGGATATCTATCCGACGCTTCTCAATTTGGTTGGGGCTGAAAACCCCGAAGGCCACAAGGTTGATGGCGATTTGTTACAAACTCTCTTGAGCGGCAAGACGGATGCAGGACGCGAGCAGCAGTTCCTCATGCACTATCCTCACGGCCCGCATCGCAGCAGCTACTGGACCAGTTGGCGTGACGGGGACTGGAAAGTGATTTATCACACCTTTCCGGATACGAAGAACACGGGAGGATCTATCCAGTCGAAGGGGGCTTACCAGTTATTCAATCTTGCTGAAGACCCGTTCGAGTCGACAAACCTGACTAATTCTAATCCGGAGAAACTCGGTAGTATGATGAAAGGGTTAATCGCTCAATTGGAGAGACATGAGGCATCCTATCCGATCGACGACGAGGGGAATGAGTTGCGCCCGAAGATGCCCTGAAACGGTAGGTGGAGATTAGTCCTGAAGGCAATCTTCTGAGCTACAAAATTCTTTTTGTCTTCAGCAGTATAGGGAGAGTAGTTGTTCCGGATTCATTTTTGATAAAGCCTGAAACTCATTAGGGACGCCACAAAACAGAAGTTGCTCACCGCTGATTTCGATATAGCTGATAAGCTTTCCCTCCCTGATTGCATGATTGTATAGGGGTGCAACATAGTATTCGGGGAGATCTTGCGCTCTTTTTTCTATTTCACAGGCATAGACATGCGCAAAGAGTTCACCTGATGCAAAATGATAAAATCCAGTCGAGCAATAGTCCGAAATACGTTTCTTCTCAGTCGTACGCTTGACGGAGTAATCGGTTATTTTCGGATCGGGCTCAATGAAGGACCACTGCTCACCTTCACCGCGGAACACCTCAAGATACCCATCACTTTCTAAAATTTTTCCTTCGGGATGTCGGAAACCAGGTCTGAATGTATCGATATTAAAAATGCTGACCGGATCCTCTCCTAAAGCGCCGATTTGATGTAGTCCTAGGAAAACTGTTTCGGCCTGCCCTTTGGTGTCATGGTGAAGAACTACAATCTCAAAATCTAATATTCCCATTTCTATGCACGACTCCTTCACGAATTGCTTTGTGCCGTGAACATCTCTTAGAACGAAGACAAATTTTTCTTTCTTAAAGTAATATTTAAAACTCGAAACGCTGTACCAAAAAACTGAACGCCCGTGCAAGTCGAGCATGTATTTTGGCTTTTCATAACCGGCATCAGCAAATCTTTTACTGAGCCCTGCCATTGGTAAGACTATCATAACCCAGTATTGATTCTCCTGATCTTACCGAAATATCCCCATGCTTTGCCGGTATTCGCCTTATCTATCCCTCTCAAGCAGTGTCACAATTTCATCGTGACTCAATTCGCGAAATTCACGGGGGCGAATCGACTTATCATCCACATAATACCCGTCCTCGCCGCACCATGGTTTTCCTACTCTAATTTCTTCATAGGGTATCTCGTGTTTTTCGAGCCAGCTTAAGATTACCGGTAGCGTATGCACTTTGATCTTATCAACATCGCCGGCATATGTGCGCATATTTCTAGCAGTATGGATAATGACACCGAATCCTGCCTCGTGACACTCCTTGAGTTTTTCGATAACAGGAATGTTGGGAATGGCGTCAGAATAACCATTTGGTCCTTTGCCCATAGTTAGAGTGTAATCCAAGTCGATAACTAGTTTTTTCATAATATTTGTTCTCGAATATAGGTGCGCACTGGATCGTCGAGTAAACGATTGATCCGCTTTAGAACAAAATACTTACGATGGGGTAAAGATTTAGAATCGAATTCTCCTGCCTGCATTCGATCTACATCTTGAATTGAAGCGACCTCTCCCGGATTGATTTTTCTGAGGCAGAACGGTTTGACATAGTTGGAGAGAAAGGGCTTTGCTAGGGTTGGGAAAATCGTTTCCTCTCTTGGGTAAAATACCCCCTTGAATTGCGCTCTAATTCTGTGACGCCTTCTTAAAATGGATGGTGTTTTTCTGAGAAACTGCTCCATCCATCCCGGGTTATGCTCATCTATAACAGCGAGCATTTCTTCAAGCACTTCCCGGGTGTAGAATGAACCTTCAATCTCTGACCAAATGGGGTTGGTCCCAAATTTTAAATATAAATAGGTCATCAATTTGTCCTTTCGCACGGACTCAATCCAGAAGGGGTCTTTGATCGGATCTTGTTGGCATGCCGCGTCAATACCTTCCAAATAGTCGAACAGGCCGCCGCGAACATAAAGATCATTACTGGCGTGAAAAATACAGCCATCAAAGACTTCCTTCTTCTTAAAGAGATACTGGAGGTTGAGGATATGAGCTTCTGCCTGACTTCCATCTGCCCACGCTGTATCTAGGTTAATTGGATTCACCAACACTTTTGGTTCAGAAGCCAGGCGGTCTGACAGGGTGGGTGAATTTTTAGAAAAGGTTTTAGCGATATGAATTATGATAGAAACACCTGGAACATATCGCTTAAAATTTTGAATTTGATCGAATACAACGTCCTCTCGCTCATGAACAAGTAAGCTGATCATTAACTTCATACGTTACTTTCTAGTGGCCAGGCACAAACCGCAACTCGTCATCTATGAGGCTCGTCGCAGCGCTTCGATATGATGTTTCACAGCGAGCGCCAGTCCGGCCTCGCAGTAGCCACCTTCCAAAACAGAAACGAGACGACCCGCGGCAAATTCCCCGGCGATATCCATGAGAATTTTGGTGAGAGTGGCAAAGTTTTTATCGGTCAATGTGAAATCCCCTAGTGGATCACCTAATCGGCTGTCGAAACCAGCCGAGATAATGACTAGTTCGGGCTTAAAAGTTTTCATTTTCTCCGTAAAAGAACCTCGAAAGGCTGCTCCGATATCTTCCATGCCGCAGCCGGCAGGAAGAGGAATATTTAAGGTCGTATTGGCACCTCTTCCGATGCCGGTCTCATCTTTGGATCCGGTGCCTGGATACCACGGGTGCTGGTGGGTGGAAAAGTAGAAGACGCTGCCGTCTTCGTAGAAGATGTCCTGAGTTCCATTTCCGTGATGAACGTCCCAATCGATAATGACGATTCGCTCGAGGCCGTATTGCTCCTTCGCATACCGGGCGGCAATGGCGGCATTGTTGAAGATGCAAAAACCCATACCACGGTTCTTGGTGGCGTGGTGACCGGGAGGGCGAACCGCACAGAAAGCGTTGTCAAAGGCCCCACCGACGACGCCATCAACCGCGTTGAGCAGGCCGCCTGCGGCGTGGCGCGCCACGGTTAGAGAGGCCGGTCCAAAGTGGGTGTCTCCCGTAGTGAGGATGCCGCTGCTTTTGCCATCGATTTCTTTAAGAACGGTCTTTAGATATCCATCGGTGTGGGCTAGCAAGGCCTCGTCGTTGGTCAAGGCTCGCTCTTTGATCGACGGACAGCTTTTGATCAGGCTGGTTCCTTTCAACTCCGAGAGGATCGCTTCAATTCGACCGGGTGCTTCAGGATGACCGGTTCCTGGATGGTGGTCACAAAAATTGCGATCTATCAGGAGGCCGGTTTGCATTGGAGTCAGTTGCGCCGGAATAGCGCAGAGAGAATCATACCGGCCCCACCGACAATGAACAAGCAGGGGAACCAGATAGAATACAGTCCTGCTTTGGAATCTTTTTTTAGGATCGCAAAGTCGGGATCGTCCGGTTTGACATAGCAGACAGCCTCCGTTCCGACGGGGTATTGTTTCTCCTTGTTCTTAACCTTGCGCGGATCGCTACCCTCGGTGGGCAGTCTTTTGACTCGGTTACTGGTTCGCTCCTTGCCCTCGTGGGAGTAGCGGTAAGTGACGGTGAGAATGTATTTTGGCACCCCGCGCTGGTTTAGTTGGGAATCGTCGATGTCCGTCGCTTCAATGATGCAGGGGACTTCGATCCAGCTGTCCATACTAGCGGCTCTCTCGTAGGAGCCCCACAGGTATTGGGCAAAGACCAAACCGGCGATGGCAATGCCGAGGCCGAGAAAGGCTTTCCAAATGCGTCCGGCCAGATTGAGAGGCGTTTTTGAATGGTTGGAGGAAGAGTCGTTTTTCACGTCGCGAATTGTTGGATCCTGCGTAGTTTAGCTCATGAGCCAATTATCCCAACAGATTACGGAAGACATGAAAATGGCGATGCGTGAGAAAAACACCGTCGCGTTGAATACCGTGCGCATGCTCAAGTCGGCAATCAAGAATGCTGCGATTGAAAAGGGTGGGGCGGATGCCGAATTGACGGACCCTGAGGTCATGGCCGTGGTTCGAAAGGAAGTGAAGAAGCGCCAGGATTCGATCGAGCAATACGAGGCTGCTGGCCGGACCGAACTGGCTGATCAGGAGAAGGCTGAAATGGAAGTGCTCAACGGCTACCTGCCTGAACCTCTCAGTGACGAAGAAATAGCCGCGATTGTAGATGCAGCGGTCGCCGAAGTTGGAGCGACTTCTCGCAAGGAAATGGGGCAGGTCATGAAGCTGGTGCAGGAGCGCACCGCAGGCCGTGCCGATGGCAAAACGCTGTCGCAGGCGGTCATGGCAAAGCTGAGTTGATGAAAGTTTCTGCCATTATTGTCGCTGCCGGAAGCAGTCACCGCATGGGCTTCGATAAGCTCGAAGCCGATCTCGCTGGTGAATCTGTTCTCGCCCGCTCGATGATGGCCTTTGAGGCGACTCCGAGTGTTTTCGAGTTTCGGGTTGTCACTTCCCCGGATAAATTCGAGGCGATCACGGCCACCGCTGACCGACTTGGCCTCAACAAGTTTGTTGAGACTCTCGAAGGTGGAGCTGAGCGTCACCTCTCCGTTCATGCTGGATTGTCCCGTGTTAGCCGCGAAGCCGATCTTGTCGCGGTGCATGACGGGGCCCGCCCGTTGGTAACTCCTGAAGCGATTTCAAACTGTGCATCAGTGGCTGGAGAGACAGGGGCCGCTGCTCTTGCCCACCGGGTGGCTGATACTTTGAAGCTTGGCAACGACCAGGGAGAAGTGGCAGGTGCCGTTTCCCGCGACCATCTTTGGGGGATGCAAACCCCACAAATCTTTGAATTAGAATTGCTGCACGAAGCTTACCAGGCCGTTTTCGAACGCGGTGACCTGGTTACCGATGAAGTATCGGCACTGGAAGCAATTGGACATCCGGTGAAGTTGGTTGAGAATCCGGAGCCTAATCTGAAGATCACGGTGCCTAGTGATTTAGTCGTCGCGGAAGCGGTGTTCAGTTCGCGCCGCGGGGATTAGCGGAACCCCACTTCAGTCGTTACCATGGCGTCGCGTTCATCAGTGATGGTCATCAGCCAAGTGTTTGCTTCGGCAGGCAGTCCTGTGGCGATAACCCGGTCATCTTCGACTCTGGCTGGGAGGTGTTTCCATACCCTGTCGGCTCGGAGGCCGGCATCGGTGGTGAAATGCAGTTGCGCTTTTGTGATGGGTAATCTTGCTGATACAGTGGCAGAGACAACGCCGCCCGCGGTCGTTAGCGGTCCCACTTCGGGTAGGGGCGTACCATTTTTCAGAATGGAATCGATGAATATCCCAATTTCGATTGGTTCCCATCCTGCACTGTGACCGTGCACCATCATGGGTTCGATACGAAAGGTTTTGGCGCCTTGAACGAGAGCATACGATTTGGCGTAGCTGTCGAGTACGTAGTGTTTGTCGTTGGTGCCGTTGACCCAGAAGATCGGTGTCTCACACCTGCCGAGGTGGCTCCCGGGGTCGTAGGCCCGGACCCAAGCCTCGCGGCGGTTACCAAGGTCGTCGATAGCGGGCTTTTGAATGGATTCGCCTTCGTGCAGAAAACCACAACCGTAGACAGGAACGGCGGCCTTGAAGCGATTATCGAGTGAGGCGGCGAGGCAGGTAGTATAACCACCCCAACTGATTCCGGTGACCGCGGTACGTTCCGGGTCAACTCCATCAAAGCTGCGCAGAAGGGAGTGCGCTTTCATCACGTTAGCGACTGCGTGATAGGGCCAATCGTCTTCGACGGTTCCACCGATGCTTTCAAATTTTTGTTCGCGCCCATGGTCTAGTCCGCCCTTCTCCAAGCGGGCGCGCTTTTCACGCTTGTGGTGAAAGTCCTGAATTTTCTCTCCGTTCGCATTATAGGCGGGAGCCGGCGGACGACTGCCAGCGAGGTCCATCGCGATGGCGGCGTAGCCTCGATTGGCCCACATCCAGACCCAGTCGGAAAAAGCGGTGCCTCCTCCCCCGTGAATTAACACAATACCCGGGAACGTTTCGCCATCCATCGCGGTCCCGAGAGTTGCTGGCGAAGCGTAAAACGCAAACACTTCGGTGGCATTATTATCCGCTGGTTCTCCCGTATAAAGGATCGACTGGATCGGTGCTTCAGTGTCCTCGATGTGATATCGAGGAGTCTCAGACTGTAGTTGATCAATTGGCCAATAGCCGGGCTCTGCTGCATAGGCAGCGGAAACAAAAATCGTTGCGAGGATAAGGGGAGTTGAGAATTGATGCATTGTGGAGGTGAATTTTAATTAGAGCGTTCCAAAAGAATAAAACCTACTCAACTTTGGCCGGCCCATAATCGCGTCAGTTCCACTGGTAGACGGTCATTTTATTGAGCGAACGAATGAGGATGCGATTGCCATCGAGTCCGATGTGAGCCCAGGTCGGGTCTTTGGGGGAGATTTTGCGTCGGTCGAGCGGTTTGAATTCTGAGGGTGATGCTTCAAATAGAAGGAGTTCACCTCTTTGATCCAAGGCGAGGATACGATCGGCTTTTTGAACCATGGACCAGTATTCGCCAAATTCTTCGTCGGTAGACCATATTGCCTCGCCGGTGGCCACGTCGATGCAGTGGAGTTTCTTATCCCGTCCATGGAGGTAAATATACCCGTCAATAAGAGCAGGGTTACCCATGTAGCCTTCGAGTTTCTCGTTGTTCCAGACCTGATCAATCTTGAATTTACCCTGATCATTCTGGCTGATTTCGAAGAGGAAGGAGCCGCCACCATAGCTAGCAGTGAAGATGCGATTTTCGCCGACGATAGTCGGCGTTAAAATGTTCATGCCACGGAAGGCTTTGACCGGCAGAGTCCAGAGTTCATCTCCTGTCTTAAGGTCGAGCCCCGCTATGTTCAGGCGGGCTTGGACGATGAGTTGACGCTTCCCTGCCAGCGTTGCGATGACAGGCGAAGAAAAGGCGCTGCCGAACATGGCGCGTCGATCTTCCATCGCCCGCCAAATGGTTTCTCCAGTTTCAGCATGAATTTTAGCAACAGCAAGACCTGCCTGAACAAAGAGATGTCCATCGTCGTAGAGCGGAGAGCCGACCTGGCCGAAGGACGGAACATCAGTGCCGTCACGTTTAGTGAAGTCAATGCGCCAGAGCTCATCGCCGGTCGAGGCGTCGAATTTCACGAGAACGTCTTTCATTCCCCCGGCGTAGACCGCCTCGTTATTTGCTGTTGGGGTGCTGCGAACCCAGCTTCCATTCTTGGCAGCAAAAAAGGGAACTTTCATTGATCCGGCCCAGGACGAGTCCCATATCGGCTGTCCGGAGTCGAGTGAGAAGGCTCTCAGAATCTCGTTTTCTTTGGTCTTGGTTTCAAAAGTGTAGAGTCTTCCATTCAAGGTGATGGGAGCGGAGTAGCCCTCAGCGAGGGGAGCGCTCCAGAGCTTGATGAGTTTCTCCTCGCTCAGTGAATCCGGAAATCCCATTTCCCCTCCAACGACGACACCGTCACGATTCGGGCCGCGCCACTGATTCCAGTCGGCGGAGGTTGTTGAGACCGTAAAAATCGATCCCAGTGAAAATAAGAAAGCGTGCAATTGTTTCATAGCACCAGAACGAAGGCCACAATGGTGTCACTTTAAAGAAGTTTTCGTAAACGCGAAACAGGGTCAGGTGTTTCACCTGACCCTGCTATATCTGCGGGCGGGACGGCTTGCGGGCCGTTTCTAAAATTAGTTTGCTTTGCTGCGAGCCGAAGGCGTGCGATCGGCTTTTTTGAGATTCGCCACGATATAAGTGGGATCGTCCTCTAGCACGATTATGTCGATCATGCTGCCGGCTTTTTCGAGGAGTTGGCGGCAGTTTGCGCTGATGTGCTGAAGATGGATAGTCTTATCTGCGGCGCGGTAACGTTCGGCGAGTTTTTGCAGAGCTTCGATTCCGGAGTGATCCCAGACCCGGGAATCCATCATGTCGACAATAACCTCACTGGGGTCTTCGGCAGGTGTGAACTCAGTACTGAAGTCTGTGATCGACCCGAAGAAAAGCGGACCGTGCAGGTAGTAAACTTTTGTGCCGTCTTCGCGCATTTCGGTTTCTCGATGAATGTGTTGAGCCGATTTCCAGGCGAAGGCGAGCGCGGAAACAATTACCCCAGCGATCACGGCAAGGGCAAGGTTGTGGGTTACCACCGTGACAACAGATACGAGGACGAGGACGAAAGCGTCAGCTTTTGGTATTTTGCCAAGGATGCGAATTGACGACCATTCAAAAGTACCAATCACGACCATAAACATGACGCCTGTAAGTGCCGCGAGAGGTATCCTCTCAATCAGCGGACTCGCAAAAAGAATGAAGCAAAGCAGCAGGATACCAGCAGTAATGCCCGAGAGACGACCGCGGCCGCCGGAGCGAATGTTAATAATACTTTGACCGATCATGGCGCAGCCACCCATGCCGCCAAAGAATCCGGTAACGATATTGGCGAGGCCCTGCCCAACGCATTCGCGGTTGCTCTTACCTCGCGTCTCGGTGAGTTCGTCGATGAGAGTGAGAGTCATGAGGGACTCAATTAAACCAACGGCGGCCAGGATAACGGAGAAGGGGGCAATGAATACAAGCGTGTCCCAGTTGAAGGGGATGGTGAAATTAACCAACTCGGGAAGTCCACCCTTAATTGAGGCCATGTTGCTTACAGTGAGCGTGTCGACACCACCAAGAATGACGATGAGACTGACCACTACGATACCGATGAGAGAGGCTGGAACGGTCGTAGTGAGTTTGGGGAGAAAGAAACTAATCAGCATGGTCAGCAGGACGAGTCCCCCCATAATGAACAAGGCGCTGCCGCCTAGCCAAGCCGCTCCAGGAGTGGTTGGGGCCTCGGTGAACATTGGGAACTGCGCCTGGAAAATGACGATGGCGAGGCCGTTGACGAATCCAAACATGACCGGCTGCGGGATCAAGCGGACGAAGCGTCCCAATTTGAGAGTGCCGCAGGCGATCTGTATAACTCCCATGAGAATGACTGCAGCAAAGAGGTATTGGAGGCCAGCGTTTTCGCCGAGACCCAGTTCGATGCCACGCTCATTACCGATTTTGACGAGGCCGACCATGATGACAGCGAGCGCACCCGTGGCACCTGAAATCATCCCGGGTCGCCCACCGGCGACAGAAGTGATCAGGCAAATCATAAAAGCCGCGTAGAGGCCTACAAGTGGCGGAACACCCGCAATAATAGCGAAGGCTACAGCCTCAGGAACCAGGGCTAGAGCAACGGTCAGGCCGGAAAGAAGATCGTCTTTGGTGTGAGAACGCTTGCCGAATTTACGATAGATGAGCTGGATCACAGGACGCGAGGATAGAAGATTACGAAGCCGGAGTTACCGGGGAAAAGGCCTAATTTAGGCGTGGGCGGAGAACGAAGACCGAGGGTATTCTCCGTCAACTGGGGAGCGCACTAAGAGCCGCGATTGAGGTAAATCGCAAGGGATTTTTGGGAAGTGGTGCCTTCGGGCCTCGGACTTTGTTCGCCAAGGTGGTTCAGCTACTTAAAATTCTTGTCGATGAGACGAGTTTTACCGCGCTTCCAGCGTTCCAGCATTGTCGCTCCCATTTTGATTTGTTCCTGATTGAGAATCCCTTTCATCTCTTTGAACGCTTCCGCGGTCAGCTCAATATCGGCTTCAACGAATTCACGCCTGCGGCTGTTTCGCTGGTCGATGGCAGCGTGAATAATGGGCTTTGCCCCCTTTAGTTGCTCTTCCGTTAAGTCAAGTTGTCTCGCAATATGCTTGGTGATGAACTGCTTGGATTTGTCATCGCGCATTCCTTCGCTCAGCGGAACGACCCACATAATCGTCGTGAACAGGGCGATGGCTCCGCAGGCGAAACCGGCGCCGAAGACCACAGCAATGCCGCAGCCGGCTTTGAGTTTGGTTTTCTTTTCAGCCATAAATTTAGAATCCGCCCGGTAAAAATTCGGCCCAGTGAGACCATTGGGCAACGAAGCTGTCGATCCCTTCGGGAAGCTGGCCCTGAGTTTGCTGTGTGATGATCACTCCGACAACCAAGAGCAGGGGAACAGCTGCGAATGAAAAGCGCCAAGAAAATCGGGCGACGACTTCGGGCAGGGTGGGTGCCTGCTCGGCAAGAGCTGCACGAAGACGGGTCTCGAAGCCATATTCCCTTGACTCGCCAAACGGGAGGTAATCGCAGGAGGCAAGAAGAAGCCGGGTGATAGGATCGCTAGTTCTCATATCTCGATGATCAGTTTTCTAATCCAAGTTCGTCGTAAATCTTTCGCATCTTCTTGCGGGCGCGGTGGGCGCGCACTTTTACATTGGACTCGCTCCAACCGGTCAGCTCTGCCGTCTCGCGCACGCTGTGTTCTTCGAGATCGAGTAGGGTAATAACGGTTCGATCTTTTGAACTGAGCTGATCGAGAAGCAAATGAACGGTTTCCCAAGCTTCACGGCGATTCGACTCCCGCTTGGGATGAGGGTCCTGTGCTTCGCGACTTCTTTCTGGATCGACCAGTTGTTCGCTTTCGCGACGGCGACGGTGTTTTCTGAGAAAGTCGTAGCAGCCGCGAACGGTTACGGTCATGAGCCAGTTTTCAAACGGCGCGTCGGAGCGATAGGTGGGCAGGCCTTTCCAGATCTTGACGAAGAGATCCTGGGTGAGGTCTTCTAGTTCTGCACGGGAGCGGGCGAAGCGGGATGCCGTTCCCCAAACCCGCGGCCGATAGGTGTTGGCTAGATGCAAAAAAGCATCCTCGTCGCCTCTTGCGGCGCGAGCGACCCATTCGGACTCTGGTATTTCGGTTTCCACCACGCAGACAGTCCGCTTTGTATCCAAAATTAGCATGTTGAGCAACGAAGCCCGGCTGACAGCTTGCACTGGGAAAGACGAAGGGGGAATTAAAATAGTTACATCAGCCGTTTTTGGGGGCTCAGTCAGATAGCTTTTTGGCAATAATCTCATCCATTTCCTCGATGATCGCCCCCATCTTGGCGGCGTTGAGTGCATCGGGGTGGGGGTAGGCAAACTGGCCGGAGTCGTTGTCGAAGTATTTTCCAGATGCGGAAGCGAACTCATCGTCGAGTGCGGCGCGCGTGACAATGTTTGCACCAATACTGAGATCTTTGCCTGCTATACCATAGGCTTCCTTCACCATTTTACTGCCGAGAAAAGAACCGGGGTTTACTGCAATAACGGCCGGACCGTTGTCGCCCAATGAGGTAGCGAGAGCACCTGACCACATCGTTAGGGCCAGTTTGCTCTCGGCGTAGGCTTCACCATCGTTAATAGTGCGATGGCCACGCAGTGCCTCGAAATCGACAGGAGATTGAGCTGCCGATGAGAGATTAATAATTCGCCCGTCTGTTTTTAAGAGCGGCATCAGTTTCTGGGTTAGCAGGTAGGGTGCGATAGTGTTGACGGCAAAGCGAAAATCTAATCCGTCTGAAGTGGATGGGAAGGGGGCGTTGTAGACGCCGGCATTGTTGATAACCACGTCGAGTTGGCAGTAATTTTCTGAGACGTCCGCTGCTAGCCCCACCACTTCGACGAGTTTGGAAAGATCCGCGACATAGGTCTCAATGGGCCCAGCAGTCGACCGACCTGCCAGTTCGTCCGCGACGGTGTTGAGCTTTTCCTGACTTCTTCCGTGCAGCAGAACACGATGACCAAGCGAAACTAGCTTTTTAGAAGTTTCTAGTCCAATGCCATCGGTGGCGCCGGTGAGAAGGATTGTTTTCATAGGCGTGTCACTTATTACGGCCGAAAATCGGGCAGGAGATCATTCCCAAAAGTTTTTTAAACTAGGAGTTAACTGATTGCGCCCTTGCTGCGGAGCGATTTCCTTGGCTAACTAGCCGTCCATGAAACAAATTTTAACATTCTTTTCAGCGCTAGCCCTTCTTGGCGGCCCTGCGATAAAGGCTCATGAGGCTGCCGAAGATATGGCTACGGCCGCTCAAGTCTGGCTCGCTTCGCTTAGCAAAGAGCAAAAGAAAACAGCGATCTTTGAGCTTAATGCCCCCGCCCGTGAGGACTGGCACTTCGTTCCCAGGCCGTTTGAGGGTGAGGGCGTTCGCAAAGGGGTTACTCTCAAAGAGATGGAAGCCGACCAGCGTCACCTCGCTTATGCGCTACTTACTTCGGGACTTAGCCATCGCGGTATGCTTACTGCCACTCAGATCATGAGTTTGGAGCAGGTGCTCTGGGAAATGGAGAACGAGGACCCGAAACGTGATACCGAAATGTATTATGTTTCTATTTATGGAGATCCGCTCACAAAGAACTGGGCTTGGGCTTTTGAGGGACACCACATGTCTCTCAATTTTACCATCATCGACGGCAAGGTAGCCTCAGTTACGCCGAACTTTTTTGCCTCCAATCCCGGCGTCATTCACGATGGCCCTCGGAAGGGGTTAAAAGTGCTAGCGAGAGAAGAAGATGTAGCTCGTGAGCTTGCTAAGTCTCTCAGTAAGAAGCAGCGCAAGGAAGCTATTGTTGAGGATAAGGCGCCGCGTGACATCCTTACCTCAGCCGATCCTATGGTGGAGTCTCTTGGTGATGCCGGTATCGCCTACGGCGATCTAAAAGAGGCCCAGCAGGCTAAGTTGATGGAGCTGATTAATGTTTACGTGAAACGGGTGCGCGCTGAAGTGGCTGATGAAGAACTCATGGCGATCACGGAAGCCGGCCTCGATAAGATTGTCTTTGCTTGGGCCGGAGGGTTGGAGCCGAAAGAGGGGCATTACTATCGCGTCCAGGGCCCCACCTTTCTGTTGGAGTATGCTAACACTCAGAATGGTGCTGAGCATGTGCATGCGGTCTGGCGTGACTTTAATGGTGATTTTGGCCGTGACGTGCTGAAAGAGCACTATCAAAAATCCCACCAAGTGGAATAGTTGGAGGGATGTCCCAGAACTATCTGGCTGAAACTAAGGAAGACCTCACTCGCTTGCGGAAAATTCTCTGCAAGGTCACGAGAGACGATGCCGATACGGTGCGAAGACGTCTCGCCAAAAGAGATGAGGCACGTGTCCTCGATATCGCCTGCGGGGACTGCCGTGAGGCTGAGGTCCTAACAGACTTTATTGCTGAGTTGAAGGGGCGTTCCAATGCGGCGATTAAGCTTACGGGTATCGATGTGCGAGCCCGCGAGATTGCTGATGCGCAGCGGCGTTACGGTGGTAAGAAAGAGTTTAAGGATCGTCCAGGCACTCGCGAGTGCGAGTTCATGACCGGCGATGCTAGTAAGTTGGATGAGCATGGCGAGATGGGCGATGACTTTGATCTCGTCTTCATGCGTCACCAAAACTACTGGAACGGAGCCAAGACTTGGGAAAAGATTTACGATCAGGCACTCGCGAAGCTGGGCGACGATGGGCGTCTCATTATTACCAGTTACTTTGATAAAGAACACGAGTTAGCCCTTGAAGCAATTCAGCGACTGGGAGGTGAGCTGATTCAGACAGAGTTTAATTCAGAAACGCGTGAATTAAAAACTGAGGGAAAATCAGTCGATCGTCATGTTGCGATTTTTCGTCGCAAAGAGGACTGAGATTCGGCGCTTGCTAAGCGCAATTTTTCTTTGGAAGAATTCGGTTGATGAAATTGCTTCTCATCATTGTGGTTGCGGTCGCGCTGCTTTTCCTACTCACATTCTACCTAGGGCAGAGCAAACTAATCTACTTTCCGAGGAATTATTCGGCCAATAAGCCGGAACTGGAGAGGGTGACAGCTCACGTTTACGAATCGGGAGGTTACAAACAATGGGTTTACCTTTTGAAACGAGATAATGACCTTCCGCCGGACCGAATCTGGTGGTTGTTCGGAGGCAATGGGTCGACTGCTCTCGGTTGGGTTAGTCTCGTGGCGCAGGTGGATCCTTCAATCAATCAGGCATTCGTCCTTTTTGAATATCCGGGATATGGCTTGAACAGTGGGAGTCCGAGTCCTGAATCTATCTTTCAGTCTATCGACGATTCCATCGGTGTCGTTGCTGGGCAACTCGGGTTGAGAGAACCGGAATTGGCGAAGCGTTCGATCGGGCTGGGGCATTCGCTGGGCTGCGCGGTAGCGCTTGAATCTGCCAATCGCCATGGTTGGAGTGAAGTCGTTGCCATTTCTCCATTTACCAGCATGAAGGCAATGGCACGCCGACAGGTCGGAAGTGTTCTCGCTGCTTTTTTAAGGCACCATTACGACAACGAGGTCGCACTCGATGAACTACTTGTTTCGAATTCCAACTCCAGAGTCACGATTTTTCATGGCGAGAACGATGCGCTGATCCCAATTACGATGGGTCAGTCGCTAGCCGAGAGGGATGAGAGTGGCGAAAAAGTGGTTTTTATCGGGGTGCCGAGAGCGGGCCATAATGACATCATTATGCATCTCGAGGTGGAATTGATGGCCCGTTTCAATCAGCCGTAGAGCAGCGCTCTCGGTTCAAGTTTCGATTTTCCTCTTTGACGAGTTGGGTTGTCGGTTAAGTTGCCCCCTTTGACATGATTCTCTAATGACAGAACTGCTTATTGTTCTCGGTGTGGTGGTATTCTCCGTCGCACTCCGAAGTTTTAATCATCGGATGCTCCGAAAAATCGGCGCTCTCGGCGTCCTTGCGGCATCCTTTCTGGCTTTTTATCTACCCACGGATAGTGTGCTTGCGGGGGTTGGAGGACTCATGATTTGGTTCATGCTGCCATGGGTGGAATTACTGACCCGTGTGCGCCACGTTCGTTTACCTGTGCGGCGGCAGTTAGAACAGCAACCACCTCCAGGGTATTCTCGCTTTCCGGCTCTGACTGAGTTAACGGATGAAGTAGAAGAAGCTGGCTTCGAGTATATCGCCGACACCGGTTGGGAATGGGACGGAATGAATCAGTTTTACCGACTGTTTCAGCATGAAGAGGAAAAGGCCGAAGCTGCGATCTCCCTAATGGAGCAGGACGGCGTGGGCTGGGTCAGCCTGTCTGTCACTTCGAGACTCAGTGATGGACGAACGATCCGGACAACCGATGTCCCGTTTAGCAGCCCGATGAAAATTTCCCCCGACGTGCTGACTTGCCAAAAACCTCTTTCTGAATCGTTTGATGATCTTGTCGGATCTCATCGCGATTGGCTTAAGGAACTAGGAGTTACTGATCTTTTGGTCGAAACAGTCGAGCCTGAGTCCTTGACGGTTTTAATTGAGAAAGAGACCGGTCAGCAGATTCGACATAATCTGGACGCAGGCTTGATCGAACCGGGAGAGACGGCCGAGACCGTCAGGTATTCATGGCGTGGACTTTTTTATCTCTACTTTCAGTTGGTAAAAGATATGGTCAGGATGTGCTGATGCAGGACCACTGTTCCGACGTCACGTTTTACTATGCCCTTTGCTTTGAAATTCCCAGTGCCCCGCGTCGACCAGGTCGGGGTGGAGGAACGCTCCGTAAAGTTCACGAAGCGTTCTATCAAGAATGATGCCAAGTCTGAGGGTCTCAAGATGGCGGTCTCAATGATGGATCTGACGACTCTCGAAGGTGCTGATTCAAAAGGAAAAGTGACGCACTTGTGTCGTAAAGCGCGCCAACCTATGCTGGCAAAATACCATTGCCCGCCTTGCGCAGCTGTTTGTGTTTATCCGAATCAGGTGCCCCATGCGGTGAAGGAACTCGAAGGTAGCGGTATCCCGGTGGCGTCGGTTGCGACCGGATTTCCTTCGGGTCAGTATCCTCTGAAGTTGCGCCTCGCTGATGTGAAGGATGCCGTGAATTCTGGAGCCTCCGAGATTGATATGGTGATCAGTCGCGGAACTTTTCTTGAGGGTGGGTTAGCTGAGGTGTTCGATGAGATTGCTGCGGTCAAAGAGGCTTGCGGTAAGGCGCATTTGAAAGTGATTTTCGAAACGGGAGAGTTGCAAACATATGATAATGTGAGGCTGGTGAGCCAGTTGTCGATTGAAGCTGGAGCTGATTTTATTAAGACTTCGACGGGCAAGGTGTCTCCTGCGGCAACCCTGCCGGTCACTCTAGTGATGGTCGAAACCGTGCGTGATCACTATTTAGCGACCGGTCGAAAAATTGGGGTAAAACCGGCTGGTGGGATTCGAACAGCAAAGCAAGCTCTGCAATACTTGGTCATGGTCAAAGAAACCGTGGGCAACGACTGGCTCACTCCGGATCTCTTCCGCTTTGGTGCTAGTTCGCTGCTCGGCGACGTTGAGCTGCAACTTGCGAAATTCGTCGATGGTAACTATCAGAGTGCAGTCTATTTTTCTAAGGGATGAGCCAAGCAAAACCTCAGTTGAAATTTAAAGATGGGTGGGATTACGCACCTGCTCCTGAGTCGAC
>Ga0160423_10000863_pt1 | contig 25335 bp, 20 predicted proteins | sample CRUFie14St8metaG_FD_108191 | JGI IMG/M metagenome (GOLD analysis project Ga0160423, IMG submission 108191) | Marine microbial communities from the Costa Rica Dome - CRUD Field 142mm St8 metaG | ecosystem: Environmental > Aquatic > Marine > Oceanic > Photic zone | place: Costa Rica: the Eastern...
ACGCCATCCGAGGCAACCGGCCAGTATCTCAGCATGAGTGAAAGCGGGACAGTCCGGGCATCTCCCGGCAGGACCAAGTATCCCTTTTTCCTCCAATGGCACCTCGACGGGAAGAACCCCGGTTCTCTGGAGGCGCAATTACAACGCTTCAACCTCTCCATCGACCAGCGAATTCCCGAATTCCCACCGGGGACTGTTACGAATGGAGACCGCCATTACCTCGTCCTTGAACGCGTCCTGGGGTGGGAAAAAGCTCGGATATTCGCAGAGGAGGCAAATGGGCACCTTGCCGTAATCGGAAATCAGGAAGAACAGGACTACCTCGAGCGCGTCATCGCTACCTGCCTCCCGGAGAGATCAGCAGCATGGCTCGGAGGCTCTTACTCGCGAGGGGCATGGCGATGGGTTACCAATGAGGCTTGGTCGTTTACCTCCTGGCTAGCTACCGAACAGGATTTCGATCCTGAATCGACTGCGCTCTGCTTTACATCTGGTGAGCCGTCAGGATGGGCCAATCGTGATCCCGAATCGGAACTTGCAGCACTGATTATTGAATGGAGTCGGGACCAGTTCTCCGAGCAGTCCGCTGCTACCGGAGACATGAGATCGTGGACCACGCTCCGCAATCAGTGCTCAGTAAAACTTACGACGATACGGGAAAAGTTTCTTCAGCTCTTGAAGGCGAATGGAGCATCCATGTCGACAGCCCTCGACGAGTGGCACGCCGGTCTCTCCCTGCAGAATCGTGGCCGCTACACCCTCTCCTTCCAGCAGGCCAAGGGCAGGATTGCGAAGGACGGACGCATCAACGAAGAGGGCCGCCTGCCAGCCCTTCCCGCCGAGATTGCCTCCGTTTGTAATGCCTGCCTCCGGGAGCAGGGTAGCCTTGATCAGGAATACGCGGACGTCATGGAGAGCACTCGGAAAACCTACATCCAGCAATTGGGCATGCGGCTGAGCGAGGCCAGGGACAGGCGTCAATTTTCCGAAGTGAGCGCGATAGAGGCTGAACTGGAATCGGTAATGACCGTTCAGACCTTTGTCTCACACTTCAATGTCAGTGGAGATGACTGAGAGGAGAATTTGTTAAGTTGGTGTAAAAGAAGTTCTAAATACCTTTCTGAATGGGCAGAATTGAACATGCACTATCCAGACCGAAGGGTCACTCTTCTCCTTCATCTCTTCCTGATCCTACTGAGCTTACCCTCTCTCCACTGCAGTGCAGAGCCCCAGCTCACCTCCTGGTATACCTCGCAAAGCGGTAAGTACGCCCGTATTTTCACCAGTAAGGAAAACGAGATCGCAAGTCTCACCTCAACAACTTGGAGCCGCGGACAAGGGAACCAGTCCTCCCCAGCCTACGCAGGCGTTCATGAGATTCACCATGACGCCAGCTGGGTCTATATCAGAACGAGCGGACTAGGCTTTCACGTCATGGGGCCTTGGTATCTAAACGAGGCAAAGACTCGAAACTTTCCTAACTTCCCCAGCAATACAGCCACTACCTACCGGATTCCCCGCAACCCGACGGCCTTTAATGGCACCGTCACAACAGGCTTTGGGGCAATTGGATATTTTGTGGACGGAGTCGCCCTTTTTGATGCTACCGACACTTTTTCCTATATCAATGGTAGTGCGAGTGATGCTAATCCTCAGGGGGGAGGCCGAGGAGATGGGGTCTGGAATCGAGATGCATATGTCAACGAGGGAGTGACCTTCGACTCGGCTAATGCGCACCAGGCGGGCAATTTGCATCATTATCATGCGAATGCTCCCGCAATCCGCCATCTGCTGAACGACAGTGTCGACTACAATGCCGAAACGAACCGCTATACTGAAAACTTCAATGGCAGACACTCTCCCATCCTCGGTTGGGTTTCTGATGGCCACCCCATCTATGGGCCCTACGGCTTCAGCGACCCGGTAGATCCTGATTCTCCCGTGCGACTCCTGAGCAGCGGCTACCAGAAAAGAGACGGCAGCAACGGATCCACCAACCTGAGCCGGACCGGGCGAACCAGCCTGCCGGACTGGGCCAACCGGCTACAGGGGCGCAGCACTACCCTCGCTACAAATCAATACGGCCCGGCGGTAAACACTACCTACATTCTCGGTCACTATCTTGAAGACTATGCCTACAAGGGAGACCTAGGGCTGAGCCAGGGCGCGGACTTCGACTTGGACGAATACAACGGGCGCTTCTGCGTGACTCCGGAGTTCCCGGAAGGAGTCTGGGCCTACTTTACCACTATCGCAACTGATGGGACCCCGGTTTTCCCCTACAATATTGGTCGCAACTTCTACGGAACTCCGAACGGCGGCAGCGTGAACACCATCCCCGGGGATGCCTCGCTGTCTTTTGTCGGTGGCCCCAGCACCCAGCATCAGGCGGTTGAAGTCAGTAAGAATGGTGGTGTTGTCACCCTCACGTGGTCCACTGTGGAAGGCGGGTCCTACCAACTCGAAAATTCAACAGATCTGGAAACATGGACTGAGGAAGGCGCCGAGATTATCGCAGACGCCACCTCAAACTCCACGGTCAGTCGAGCGGGTAATACCGCCCGTTTCTACCGCTTAAAAAGGACCGGGATTGCGGCATACGACCAAACTGGATTCAATAACCAGTTCGAAGAAGAACAAACCGGAAATGGAGGCGGCACGGGTGGTGGTTCAGACAACTTTGTAGCGACCTTTACGGGCCCTCCTTTGCCCCCCGCCAACATTCAGCAGGAGCTTAGAATCGGGAATCCCGGAGTCCCAGCCGCACTCGTGAGCAGGGACTCCAATACCCAGCTCACAATTTCTTTCGACGCTACGGCTCTTGGCCCTGGCAGCCATGCGGTATACGTGTTCTTCACTACCCCTAATGGAAACCAGCTCACCCTGACATCGACCAATCGCTATTCTCCATAGGTCGTCGCCCTTGGGCCAACCGGTCCCGAGACAATCCTGCCTCTTGAGAAACATCGCCTGTTTGTTTGGCTGAGATGGCGAGAATAACCCAAAAATTACGAGTCTCTCACTCATGCTCAAGTGGCCCATCTGGCTCTGTTTACTCCCCTCGATGATCTCCCAGTCATCGGGAGGAGCCCTTTATCTAGACTTAAAGCATTTCTGGAAAGGGCAGGCTCTCTCAACCCCGAGCAAAGAGCTTCTCACCGGATCCGGGGAGACTATTAAACTTTCCCGCTTTGCCTATATTCTCTCAAGCCCCCGCCTGCTTAGCGATCGCACGGAAACATCGTCCGGGACCTGGCTCCGCCGCAAAGACTGGTTCGGCTACGTTGACGCCTCCCGTCCCGGAGGACTGAACCGATTGGAATTGGGATCCCTCCCCGCCCGAAGCTACCGGACCCTGCAGTTTTCCATCGGACTCAGCCCCGAAATCGATCAGGCCGATCCCAGCCAATATCCTGCAGATCACCCTCTCAATCCAAATTACAACAATCTCCATTGGACGCCTCAGGGTGGATATATCTTTCTCGCTGCCGAGGGCCATCTTCCCGACGACAAAACCACGGGCGGCTTCGCCTACCATCTGGGTAAGCCGCGTAACAGGGTAGTAATTTCACTCCCGATTGCCCTGACGCTGACCAAGCCCACTGTCCTTGAAATCGATGTCCACATCGACCGGATTTTCGGGGGCGAACACCCTCTCAAGATCGGGGCAAATCCCTCAAGCCACTCGAGAGAGGGCGACCCGGTCGCCCGGAAATTCAAGCAACAACTCCCAGCAGCATTCGAATTGCGAAGCATCCGGCAGGCCCAATCCGCCGCCGACCCGAAACCTTCATCTCATCCACAGCTCATTGGCACACCCTATCGCTTTGAAATCGCAAGGGGATTCCCTATCCCGGTCTTACCAACTTCTCCCCCCCTCACCAACGAACGCGTTACCTTGGGCAAACGACTTTTCAACGACCCTCTCCTCTCGAGCACCAATCAACAGTCGTGCGCCTCCTGCCACCAGACAGCCCACGCCTTTTCAGACCCCCGTCGTTTCAGTGAGGGTGCCACTGGGTCTCTAGGGACCCGGAACTCCATGCCTCTCTTCAATCTCGCCTGGAAAAATTCGTTCTTCTGGGATGGAAGTTCCCCCTCCCTGAGAGAACTGGTCCTTCACCCAATCCAGAGCGCTATCGAAATGCATGAATCGCTACCCAACGTCATCGCCAAACTTGAATCCGCCAGCTACGGCCCGCTTTTCGAAGCTGCCTTTGGAAGCTCAGGCATCACAGAGCGACGTCTGGGAATTGCTCTCGAACAGTTTTTACTGACCCGGACCTCGTATAACTCGCGTTTTGACAAGGCTGCCCGGGGAGAGAGCGAGCTCACCGAAATGGAAAAACGAGGGTTCGAACTCTTTATGACCGAATATGATCCACGCCGCGGCCTGAAAGGCGCGGATTGCTTTCACTGCCACGGGGGCGCACTCTTTACCGATCATCGGTTTCATAACAACGGGATTCCAGATGACCTCGATCTGGGTCTGGAGCTCGTTACGGGGAGGGAGACTGACCGGAATCTTTTCATCACCCCTTCGCTTCGCAATATTGCCCTGACTGGGCCTTACATGCACGATGGGCGCTTTGAGACACTCGAGGAAGTCATCGAGCACTATAATTCCGGCCTTCACCGGAGCCCCAGTCTGGATCCAAATCTGGCCAAGCATCCGCAGAAAGGTCTCGGGTTAGCCACGGAAGACATGCGGGCTCTTGTGTCCTTTCTCCGGACCCTGACTGACCCTCAATTCGTCCCGACCGCGAAGGTCAGGCAGGCCGAGAGCCCCCAACGACCCTGACCTGATCAAGGCAAAATGCTCCCCGATAGATCGCTAAAGGTGTTGGACTCCAGAGCCTCTTGCCTCCACAGTTCCGCCCTTGAATCTCCCAAACTCCCTTACAGTCTCGCGTCTGGTTCTCACTGCGGTCTTTGTCGTCGGCTTCATGCAGGGAAGCCAGATTGGCTATGGAGTCGCCCTCTTCGCTTTTACCTTCGCCGCGATAACCGACTTTCTCGACGGCTACTTCGCACGCAAGATGGGCCTTGTTACCTCTCTTGGCAAACTGCTCGACCCCATTGCAGACAAGATTCTTACGGCCTCTGCGTTCATCTTTCTCTGCGCTCATGAGCAACGCCTTTGCCCGGTATGGGTGGTGGTAGTCATTCTTGCCCGTGAATTCCTCGTCACCGGTCTGCGACAGATCGCCGTCGAAAAGGGTAAGGTTATTGCCGCCGACTGGAGTGGGAAATGGAAGACGACTTTTCAAATCGGCTTCTGTTCTACGGCCCTGACCTGGCTTTTTCTCGAAGCCCTCGGGCAGCAGGGATCGTTTCTGGCACAACTCGCCGATCCAGAGAGCTGGCTCATGCCTACCTTTCTCTGGCTCTCGTTGGCTCTCACCATCCTCTCCGGCCTCCAGTATGTCTGGAACAGTCGGGATCTGCTGCGAGAGGGCTGAATTTCAGGCAGAACCTCTGTGGGCAGGCCTCGGATGAGGCCCTGAGCGATCCTGACCTTTTTAAGGCACCCTTTTTCAGGAGTTTTTTCCCGATTCGATCGGTTGAAACCCTGAAATCTTGGGTTGCCTTATTCGGTTAATGCAATTAAACCTTACCGAGTTATGAAACAAACTACCCTACTACGATCTGCGATTCTTGCAGGATCCGCCCTTGTCGCGGGATTTGCCTTTGCCGGCGACGATCCCGTTCCCGCAGCCCCATCCTCTGGCCTCGATGTCGAGTTAGGATTCGGATACAGCAGCGAATACCTCTTCAGGAGCATCAACTTTGGCGATGACCTCTTCTACACGAATATTGGGCTGTCTGGCAGCGGTTCGCTTCCCATCGTTGGAGACGTTGACCTCTCTGCTGGTCTCGACCTGCGCACAGTGAGCGTGGATGGAGAAATCTCAGACACCGCAAACAGTACTGTTAGCGGTCAGGAGATGCGGATCAGCGCTGCCGCCACCAAGGCTCTTGGTAGCCTTGACCTGACGGTTGGAGTCACCAATTACTCTTACTTTGGCACGGCAGGCGCCGGAACAGCGGATGTCTTGGAGCCGTATATCGCATTGGGAACAGAGCTCGCCGGCCTTAATGTTGGTATCGCTGTCTACGATCAGGACTGGTTTTCAACTCTTGACAACTACATTGAAATTACCGCTGGTCGCTCGGTAGACCTCGGTGGTCTTGGACTTTGCGTCAAGGGAGTGATTGGCACTTGGAACGAGTTCGACGACACTCACTACGGTATCTGCGTTGGATTACCCATCGATGCCTCTGACAGCATCACCGTCACGCCACATGTATCTGCGGTCTTCGGTGACACCTTTTCTGGTGATGACGAGTTCAGCGCCGGCGTGAATCTCGGTTTTGGATTCTAGAAAAATACCAAGAATCATATTTTACAGAAAAGGGGAGCCGCACGGCTCCCCTTTTTTCGTCCGCTTGATCATTCTTCACACTGGTTCGCTGGCAGAAGATCGGGAATCCTCGAGGATTCCTGCCTCTCCCTCGCTCTTGGCAACCACTACTGCGGCACAGGAATCTCCCAATACGTTGACCGCAGTCCGGCTCATATCGAGGAGCCGGTCGACTGCAAGAAGGGCTACGATGGCCGCCTCTGCTCCCGGAACTCCTGAATTTTTGAGGATGATGAAGATCGCGACCAGGCTCGCGGAAGGAATACCGGCCACCCCTACGCTGGTCAGCAGGGCGGCAAGTACGACCACGAATTGCTGAGCGAGGTCCATCTGAAAACCCACTACCTGAGCGACGAAGATAACCGCCACGCACTCATAAAGGGCTGTCCCATCCATATTGACCGTGGCCCCCAGCGGAAGAGTGAAGCTCGCTGTTTTCTTGGAGACTCCGGCATCGTCCTGAATGCACCGCATGGTCACCGGAAGGGTCGCTGAGGAGGACGCCGTCGAAAACGCAGTAAGCAGGGCGGTTCGCATGGCCTTGAAATGGGCCAGCGGGCTCACTTTACCCACATAGCGAAGAATGAGAGGCATGATCACCGCGAAGTGAATGAGTAATGCCGCTAATACGGTGAAGAAATACTTCCCAAGAACGAGAAAGATCTGGCCTCCCGATTGATAAACGACCGGAACGAGGAGTCCAAAGACTCCAAGGGGAGCGAGGGCCATAATCCACCGCGTTAGCAGGATCATGACGTCATTGAAGGCCTGAAAGAACTCCCTCAGAGATTGACCCTGAGACGAGGGCAGCCGCGCGATGGCAATCGCAAAGAGCACGCTGAAGAAAATGAGTCCAAGCATTTGTCCATTGTTGGCCGCCGCCTCCACCACGTTGACCGGGATCATCCGCAAGGCGAAATCTGCCAGCATGGCAAATAATCCTCCGGTCCCTGTTCCGATCTCTGTGGAACGTGCCTGCGCCGAATTGACCTTGGCGAGCGCTGCCTCACTGGCCTGCTGTCCTTCAGTCTCGAAGGCCTCCCTGATTTCCATGTTTGGTTGTCCATCCGCTCCAAGACCCGGAGCAACCACATTGACAAGGACCAGCCCCACGACGATGGCACACAGGCTGGTCAGAGCATAGAATCCCGCCGTTTTGCCGAGGAGCCGACCAAACCCGGACATCCCTCCCAGGCCTGCAATTCCCGCCACCACCGAGGAGACGATCAGGGGCACGATGATCATCTTCAGAAGGTTCATGAAAATCGTTCCTACGAACTTGCAGCTCTCCACGAATCCCACGATGAAACCTCCCTCCGCCTGTGCATCAATAGAGCGGAGAATAAGTGCTGCCAGCGTGGCCAACACCAGCGCACCGAGAATCTGCCAATGTGGCTTGATCTTTTTCATCGTGGTTCACGGTCACGAGTGAGCAATTCACGGTCAACTGTAAATCTGCTCAATGACGCTCATCTTTGGAGAATCTGCACCATGCGACCTTCTGACCGCGAGGATAGGCCCCCCGACAGTTGACTGCCTACCGCTGCTCACCATATACGGGATTGATGTCAGAACCGGTTCGTACCCGCTTCGCCCCCTCTCCGACCGGTTATCTCCATGTCGGCGGAGCACGAACTGCGCTCTTCAACTGGCTTTTTGCCCGTAAGCACGGGGGAAGTTTTATTCTGCGGGTGGAGGATACGGACCAGGCGCGAAATACGAGGGAAGCTCGCGAAGCCATCTTTAGCGGAATGAGGTGGCTTGGACTGGACTGGGATGAGGGCCACGAGCAAGGCGGCGAGCATGGCCCGTATTTCCAGTCCCAGCGAACCGGGATTTATGAGCGCTGGTTCGAAAAACTTCGTGAATCAGGACGCGTCTACGAAGACGACGGAGCCTGGCGTTTCAAGTTTGAGCGTAAACCTGTGACCATGAAAGACCTCGTTTGCGGGGAGGTCACCATTGACTATCGGAATGAATCCAACACGCCCGATATGGTGATCAGGCGCTCGGATGGTTCGTTTGTTTTTCACTTCGTCAACGTGGTGGACGACATCGAAATGAAACTGAGCCATGTCATCCGTGGGGAGGATCATCTCATGAATACGCCTAAGCACCTGCAACTCTTCGAGGCACTCGAGCAGAAACCTCCAACCTATGCCCATATACCCCTGATCCTTAATGCGGATGGCAGTAAGATGTCCAAGCGAGATCAGGGGGCCGCGGTCCATGAATACGAGGAGCGTGGATTTCTCCCTTCCGCAGTCAACAACTTCATCGCTCTCCTTGGGTGGTCTCCAAAGGACGATGACGAGATCTTTTCTACTCCAGAGCTGGTGGACCGGTTCTCGCTTGAGTCCGTTAACCGCTCGCCCTCGCGCTTTGACTGGGACAAGTGCCAATGGCTCAACCAACAGCATCTCATGGCGCTCTCTCCCGCGGAATTTGCCGCTGTAGCCAAGCCTCATATCACACAGTCCGGGCTTGCCGTTACTGAGGATTATGAGGCGATGGCCGCCAGCGTTCAGGAAAAGGTCCAGACCCTCACCGAGGTTCCTGAAATGATCGACTTCTATCTCAAGCTCCCCCCGGTAGACGAAGAGATCATGTTCAAGCTCCGGAAGAACGGTGATGCACCCACCCAGCTCGGCGACCTTGCTACCCATATGGAGAACATCACCGACTGGGTTCAGGCCAAAGAATCCATCGCCCTCACCGCTGAAGCGCATGGGATCAAACCCGGAAAGCTTATGTTCCCTCTGCGGGTAGCCCTTTCCCAGCGCTCTGGCGGACCAGGCCTCGACGAGATGCTTGCCATTCTCGGCAAAGAAGAGTCCATTCGTCGTATCAGGATCCTGAGCGAGCAACTTGCCGGGAGCACGGAAAGCCAATGAAGGAACTCTATAACCTTGATGACCTGTCCAGCCGCTCCCTCTTGGACGAGGGGGCCAATCAGCCTGCGCGCCTTGCCGTTCTCGGTTGCCCCGTTGCGCATTCCCTGTCCCCTCAGCTCCATCAGGACGCCCTCGACGAAGCCGGTAGTGGTGCTCGTTATATTCGACTTGAGGTTCCTCCGGGAAAAGTATCCGAAGCGCTCGAGCGGCTTGCGGCCCTGCAGTTTGTTGGCGTAAATGTCACTGTTCCCCATAAGTTTGAAGCTCTCTCTGCCGCTGACGAAATTGATGATTCCGCTGCCATGCTGGGTGCAGCCAATACCATTCTTTTCGATGGCGGCCGCAAACTTGCCTTCAATACTGACGGACCCGGTTTTGTTCGGGCCATTCACGAGGAGTTTCTGGTCGATGTGAAGGACCTCCGAATCATGTTGGTAGGAGCCGGAGGTGGAGCAGGAAGGGCTATCGCCGCCCAGTGCGTTCGGGAGGGTTGCGAAAAGCTGGTCCTTGTCAATAGAACCATCGAAAAGGCGGAATCCCTGGCCAAGGAACTTGCCCCGTATCTGGAGAGCGATCGATTAGAGGGCCCCGGTGACCGCCTCAAAGCCTTTTCCCTCACCTCCCCTGAAGTAATCTCTGAGGCAGATCAGATAGACCTTATCGTGAATAGCACGTCGGTTGGCCTCAAACGGTCTGACTCATCGCCGCTGCCATCATCATGCCTTCAGCCCCACCATCTGGTTTATGACACCATTTACAACCCCTCCCAGACACGCCTTTTGCACGAGGCGGAACGGATCGGGGCAAGGGCGGCAAACGGGTGCTCACTTCTTCTTCACCAAGGAGTCCTCTCCTTTGAGCTCTGGTTCCCCGGAAAACAACCGCTGGCTACGATGCGCAGATCTCTGAGGAACACTCTGCCCCCCCAATAGCAAGGCCACTCAGGGAAGAACCCACTCTCCGGCCAGAAGTTCGACAATCTCAACCTGATTCTCCTTCAGGTTTCCCTTGCCTTTTCCGACCCGGATCACAGCCCGCACATTTTCCTGGCGGTCGAGGATGAAGTTACCGAAGTTGAACAATGCGAGAAGATCGCGGTCCACGGGCGACCCGGAGGGAGCAAAGCCCCAGACCTGCTTCTCTGAACCGGGAAGCATGACAAGAAACCAGGACCGTTGCTCGTCTACCTTACTGTCGTAGTGAGGTTGCTTGTCCAGACTACAACGAATCATCACCTCTCTCTGCTCGACAGCCGAAAAGAGGTCTGCTGGCGGCACTTCTCCCCATGCGGTAGACGCCGCCCAGTCCATCCTGAGTCCTTGCTCGGAATTCACAAAGTAAGATCGAAAAGGGCTCTGATCCTTACGCAGACCCTCCAAAATGAGAAATCCGGTATTATCGGTATCCCCAATAGTCCATTTAAAGGTCCGAGGATCCGCCGTCATGAAATCTGAATCCCACCCCAATCCATGATCCCTGATTTCCCCCAGCGCAAAATCCCTGTGCCGAAATACCAACTCCGGGATCTTTCCCCCCTCAACTTGATTCAAGCGGTCAAGAATATCGATCGCACCTACATAATGAACATGCGGGTTCTCCTCGAACCAAGCTCTCGGTCCTGTGAAATCAAATTCATCCTCTTTCGATAGATTAAAGTTGAAGTTGAGCTGCCCCTCGGAGGGCGTCTCTGGTGGGTCCTGATTAATCAGCACAAATGCGGTGACGATTGCCAGCACAGGAACGATAAGTGCAAAAGCCCAGAGCACTACTCGCGCGCCCTGCTGACCCGAGGGCGCATTACCCCAATTCTCATCAACAGCTTTACCATCGCTCTTAGGATGTTTAGCTGTCGTAGCAGGCGGCAGCTTTTCCTTCACGGGAATCACGCTTGCTCCTTCATCAGAGCTCATCTCATCAGGCACCTTTCGTTTCTTCAGCAATAGCGTCTGCCGGGCGCTCCCCTTGCCGTGTGCGCCTTTTCGCACACCTCTCGTTCCAGAGGGAAGATTGCCCTCGGTGTCATTTGGCGGGAGAGGATTGTCAGCCATGAGCGTGGAGTGGAGCAAAAAGGATCCAGATCAAGAGCACAACTCCAATTCACTCAGCCTCGCCAGCACCCAGATTCGGGCGCTTTTCTTCCTTCTCGGAATCCCCTCTGATATTGGAGAACCTGTCTTGAAATACTCGTTCCCCGGCTACACCAGACAGCCAGTTTCCAGCGAGAACCTTGTCAACCACCAGATAACGCTCGTCATCTTTACCCGTTTTCCATCTTAGCTGAACTCGAACCCGCCGAAGATTCTGGGGATCGCGGTGCCAGAGGCGGGGGTCCCCAGGGCGCGACCGGCTGGGATCGCGTTGAAAAATCTCAAGGAAACGCCTGCCGTTATCAGAGTCTCTCGCCACCACGACGGGAGGAGTATCCTGCTTCCACATCTCCTCAAGATCTTCCCGGAGCTGATAAAACTTCAGGACCATTACAGGCGTTCCTTCCTGAACCCGGGTCATGATTTTTCTGGCAAAAAGTCTGAACTCAGCCGGCTGGTTACTCCCCGCAACGTCCGCATAAAACAATGACCACGATTGAGGAGCATGTCTAACCAGAGCCTCCCAATCGATTTTCCATCTGTTTCTCTCACGAACAAAGACCACTTCCCGCAAATACGGTTCGCCCTGCGCTTCCCGGTGAGGCTCTACTTGGAATACCGTCTCGACGATTGGATTACCCCCGGGAACCCTGATTACGTTGGCGCTCATAGGGGTCAAGCTGCTTCCCGGACTTAAACTCCACATCCTGCTCGACCGGTAGTGCCTCTGCATTTTTGGAGCAACGTCCGATGAATTACTGACAAACTGGGCGCGTCCGACCCAGCTCGCCTCCGCGAGGTAAGAAAGCAAAGTCGTTCTCACGGAGGGAAGCTCCTGCATGAGGAAACGCTGCATTCCCTCTTCCATAGAGGCATCACTCTCAGAATGCTTTGTGCCACCTCTCGTGGATTCTGAATCCGTCTTACCCATCCGAAACTTCACCCCAATCGCAATCACCATGAGCAAGATCGACCAACCCCCAAGATGCAAGAGAAGCCTCGTGGGATTGACTCCACGCTTCTTCGCAGGCCTCCGGAGATTTACCTGATCAGCCGAGGGTTGAGGACGACTCGGCGCTGTAAAGGATTTCGGTTCTGGTCCAGCGATAGATCCTTCCCTCGGAGTGGGAGCAGGACGGGCCCACTCCTTGGAGCTCCTGGTGGTAGCGACATCCCGCTGCACCATTCCCCCTCCCGGATCCGCCACCTGGTTGCCCTCTCCACGCGGAGTAATCGCAACCGGCTTGCCAAACGCATATCCGCACTCTCCACAGACCCGCTCCGCATCAGCAGGCAGTGACACCACCTTTCCACAGGCAGGACAGCGAAACAGTTCCATGGGTGACTCAGCCATGACTCCTCCTGCAGAAGCTACATGCCACCAGACCCTTCCTCCATCACTTTCTGGAGAGCCCCTTAATTCAGGGAAAATCACTAGGAACCAGAACGACCCTGAGGGATAAACCAATCGGAATTGACAAATTCTACCAGCTCAAGCTGGTTGGCTCGGGCTCCCTCGGGACCCTGCTGGACCCTCACCGTCACCCGGCCTCTGGTTAACTCGGTCATTCGGAGGGAGAAATGCCCTCTCATCCGCTTGTTCGCCTCACTTCCGCGCCGCGCGAAAGCCCAAATGAAATTCCCGGCATCACGGTGATGAATCACATAACACTGGAATTCGAGTTCCGGAAATGCCGGGGGATAAAAAGTGGAGGGGGTCACAATTCCACGCATCAGTTGGGGGTCCTTACTCACGAGCTGGCCCTCTTCTCCGGGGAGCAACTCACTGTAACCCTCGCTTGCTTCCCAGTCATATTTGAAACTTCCAGCAGCGTCCGTTGTAAAATAGGCCACCGCCGCTACATAGTCCTTATCCAGCCCCATTAGCATCAGGTAAGGATTACCCATCATGGTGGCCGCATTAAGCTGAAGCTGACTTAGTGGATAATATCCTCCGGAAGAGGGTCTGCGATCCTCCCATGCCTTCCTCCTCTCCCACGAATTCTTACCGCCCCGCAGGAGCCCGGCCACCTCGGGCCCTCTATCAGAATGAGCCTCCTCCAAAACCTTAGTCACCATAGGCATAATCTCCTCAGCCCTGATCACAAAGTCCGCGATGGGAACATCACTGATATCGTCACTGATCACCGCTCGCTGCGGCTGATCAATACTGGAAGACCTGACGGGATTATTGAAGCTCTGCAAAAGAAAAACCACCACGATCCCCACACAGAGAATCCCAGCCAGAACCCACCACAGTGAGCCGACATGAAGGCCAGTCCACGCAGCCTCACCCTGCAGCTCCCATTCTGAGCGCTCTCTCTCGTCTGTTTCCGTTACGACTGAAGGAACACGGATTGATTGTATCGGTTCCCGTTCCCTGACCGCCTCGTGCGGAGACTTCGCCACGATTTCCCCAACGGGAATCCGGGACATGACCTTCTCATCCGAAGCGAGCTCAGAATCTAATTCGTCCACTCCTTCAAGGTCGTCCTCAAACAACGACTTCTCATCTAGGGGAATCTCAACCTGGGAAAACCCCTCTCCAGCCATGGCATCTCCACTCTTCCTGGTCCAAACCGGGTCCCGCCCCGAGGGCTTTCCCCGAAGGGTTCCTCCATGCTCACTCTTTTCAGGAAGAATCGTTTTGCGATTCGACCTGCGCGGTGGCGGATCAGGTTCTGTCAGATTCTGAGCCAAGGCCCCGGAGGTTAGTGGGAGGGACAAGCCGGGCAACTTAATTCGCCTACGTCATACTCCCGCTATACCTCCTTGATCGCTTTCTCCACAAGGCGAGCAGCCAGAGCCTCCGTAGCTTGATCCAAGCGCTCCACAGCTCTCTTAAGCACATTGGCCTCACTCCCAGTCAATGCATGCTCCACGGCACGTTCGGCCAACCGAATCTCTTCCTGCTCCTCCTCACTCAGGATGGATCCGATCTCAACAAGAGCGACGCGCACGGCAGGAAGAAGTTCCTCCGCCTTGAGCTGAGCCTCGGTAAAAACCCTCGCATTCATATCTTCAAAAGCGTGCTCCACACTTTCCTCCACCATTTGCTCGACCGCCTCTTCGTTGACATCTACAGCCGCACTTTCGATACGAACGATGACATCCTCTCCTGTGCCCTCTACGTCACGGGCAAGAACCTCAAGGATACCATTTTCGTCCAGCGACAACTGGACACCCACTCTGGCTTTTCCCCTCGGCGCACTCCTGAAGGAAAGGTCAAACTTTCCGAGCTCCCAATTGTCCCGGGCAAGCTCCCGCTCCCCCTGTAGCACCCGTACTCTCATCGAGTCCTGACCATCTCTGGCATTGGTAAACATCTCCCCCACCTTACAGGGAATTGTGGTATTACGTGGGATCAGAACGTTCATCAGTCCCCCTAACGTTTCGATCCCGAGACTAAGCGGAGTAACGTCTAGAAGAAGAACCTCCCGCCAAGTTCCTGCAATGATACCGGCCTGTATCGATGCCCCCAGAGCTACCGCCTCGTCAGGGTGTTGCGAACAATCAGGTTCTCGCTGAAAGACCGCTTCGGCCAGCTTTTGTACTGCAGGCACTCGGCTGCTACCCCCAACCATTACCACTGCCCCAACTTCATCAGGCTCCATCCCCGCATCAACGAGAACCTCCCTGCAAATTCTTTCCATTCTGGAGAGAAGAGGCTCCACTCCTCTCTCCAGATCGACCCGGCTGACTTCCACCTCGAGGCTTTGCGCCCCATCATAAAAAGGCACCCGGAAGACAACATGATCCTTGGTGGAGAGCTCGCGCTTGACCCGCTCTGCCTCCTGAATCAGCCGGTCTCCATCAGCCTCCGGATCTTCTAACGCAGACCCTGACATACCGGCTCCCTGCTTCACCAGATCCAGAATGACCGCATCAATATCATCACCTCCCAGCCGCGTATCCCCACCCGTGGCAAGGACCTCAAAAATCCCATCGCGCAGCTCCAGAATCGAGACATCGAAAGTTCCGCCTCCGAGATCAAATACAGCGACGCGGGCACTCTCTCCCAATTTGTTCATCCCATATGCCAGAGCGGCAGCGGTAGGCTCAGCCACCAGCCTGAGCACCTCCAGCCCCGCCTCTTCACCAGCTTGTTTGGTGGACTCACGCTGTGCGTTATTAAAGTATGCCGGCACCGTTATGACCGCTTTCCGGACTTCACGCTCTAAACGGTATTCCGCAATACGCTTCAACTCACCAAGCAACACACTGCTGACCTCTACCGGTGTACGAGGGCCCTCCAAAGTCTGGAACGCAACTCCTCCATGGGTGTCGCCTACCAATGGAAGCCCCCCTTCCACATGCTCTCCAAAGCGGACTCCCATCTGACGCTTGGCGCTCCGCACCAACCGGCCCGCAGGTGCCTCTCTGAGCGCAGCTCGTCCCGCCTTCACTCCCTCGGACCCGAACCATACCACGCTTGGTGTCAACCTCTCACCCCCTTCGTCGGCGAGAAGAATCGGGAAACCCGCCTCCACAATCCCCACTGCCGAATAGGTGGTTCCAAGATCAATCCCAATTACAGGCTCAGCCATGGTCCGCAACCTGACCGGGCTCCCCTCGAATGCAAGCTTACAAGACTCTTACCAGCACCCCGCCTGGGCCCAAGCCGCCCTTAACTGAGCCTCCCACCTCTCAAGAAATGAGAGGGACCGGACAAGCTCCATGGCCTCTTCCCTGATCTCGTGAGGATCGCTTTCGTCGAACCGTTTGAAACCGGATACCATTGCTGTAATCGCATTCTCTAACTCGCCGCGGGCCTCAACGATTCGACCCTGCAGGGAAATTCCCTCTGCCTCGGCCAGCGAGCGCACCAGCGTGGAGCGAGCCTCCCGGTGGCGCTCCGCGATTTCACTAGCCTTCTGTAGCAGAGCATTGACCGGGCCAAAACGCTCCTCAACCGCCGGAGGCAGGCTGCCATCCTCGACCACCCTGATTCCAAAAAGTTCCAGCCAGTGACGCAACCTCCGGGCGGGGCTGCTGAGGGCTTTATAGGCCTCTGCAACGGCATCGAAACCCTTTGCGGTCCCTCCTGCATCAGGATGAGCCTCCTGGCATCGCCCATCATAATGGGCCCGCAGCGTTTCGGGAGAAAGATCCAGCTTCCTCTCCATCCCCAAGACTTCGAAATGATCGCTGCTGGTCACCATCAGGCCGCAAAGCTTTCCCCGCAGGAGCAGGTTACCACCGCGTTGGGGTTACTCACCTTAAACCCCCCATGTTGGAGATCTGCTGAGAAGTCCAGTTCGCTTCCCCCGACAAAAAGAGCACTTTTGGGATCAATTACCACGTTCACTCCATTCGATTCCACCAGGATATCACGGTCCAGAGGACCATCCACGAGGTCCATCTGATACTGGAGCCCACTGCAGCCTCCCCCGATGACCTTGATACGGAGAGCGCCATTCGGCCGGCCCTGGCGGTCGAGGAGAGTTCGCAACTGCTTCGAGGCTCCATCCTCGACCGCGATCAGTTTTTCCGTGCCTACAGTGATTCTCGGCTCCGTCATCGTCTTCGTATCTCCAACATCTTAGAGCGCTCCCGGCAACATCGTAATAAAATTGTGCATGAGCCCTGTCACAGGCTTCGGATGTGTGCCCTCTTTCAATCAAGAAGAGCCCGCATATTACCAAAGAAGTCGCTCACGTCATCGTCATCGGCGAGGGCGTTCATCTCCTCCGTGTAATCACGCTCGAGAATCCAATTCGCATCCAGTTCTCTAAGAAAGGAACTAGGGTCGCACCTCACCTGCTCGCCATACTTGATCCTCAAGGAACAATAGCTGAGGTAGAGATGCTGCCGCGCTCTCGTGATTCCTACATAAAGTAAGCGACGCTCCTCATCCTGAGTTCCCTCCTCCTTGCTTCGCCAGTGGGGCAGCACTCCCTCTTCCAAACCCACTAAAAAGACTACCGGAAACTCAAGCCCTTTGGAGGCATGGAGGGTAATCAGGGTCACCCCGGATTTTTTCTCAAGTTCTTCCTCCTCCGGCTCGGCATCAAGGGCCGCATCATCAAGGAACTGCTGGATCGTTCTCCCCTTCCGGAGAGCATCCGTCAACGCGACAACCACCTCCGCCACGGCCTCTCCTCTTTGCTCCCGCTCCTCGTCCGTTCGGCACGACCGCATCAGCCACGCGGTGTAATCTATCTCCTTCAGGAATTCGCTGAGAGCCTCTCCTGCCCTGCCAGCTGCGATCCGAGGCGCGTACAACTCAATCAGCTCAACGAAATTCCGGATTGCCCCACTTCCCTTCCCAGAGAGCTGACTGGTGAAGGAGGGATCTTTCATCGCGTCCCAGCCTCTCATTCCATGCTCCCGGCAGTGTTCAAGTAACAGCATGGCGGTGTTGGACCCGATTCCCCGGGGAGGAGTATTCAGGATCCGCAGGAGACAGACGTCCGCCAGGGGGTTGGCCAGAACCTGAAGATAGGCGAGAACATCTCGAACTTCCCTCCGATCATAAAAACTCTGGGCTCCAACCAGTCGGTAAGGAATCTCCTCCTGCCGAAAGACCTGTTCGACTTTCCGGATGTGGGTATTGGTCCGGAAGAGAACCGCGAAATCTTCCCAAAGCTTATTGTCTTTCGTCCTGGCACGCCGGATTTCTTTTGCCATCCAGAGAGCCTCCTCCTCATCTCCGGGCAAGGCCATCAGGGTGACCTTGTCCCCTCCCTTAATCGTTGCTCGCAGGGTCTTTTCATGCCGCGCAGGGCTATTACTGATGAGTTCGTTGGCCACACTCAGGATGGCCTCCGTGCTCCGGTAGTTATTCTCGAGGCGGACAACCTTGGGATCGGGGAAAAAGTGTCCAAACTGCAGGATATTGCTCACCTGTGCCCCTCTCCACCCATAGATACTCTGATCATCGTCTCCCACCACGCAGATATTGTGGGGTGGCCCGACCAGCTGCATCAGCAGGTCCATCTGTAGACCGTTGGTATCTTGAAACTCATCCACGGTGACATACCGGTAGCGCTCCCTCCAGTATTCCCGGGCCTCCCTCTGCTCCCGGAGCACTTGCTCCGCCAACACGAGCAAATCATCAAAGTCTAGCGCGTTGCGAGCCCTCAGCTCCCGCTGATAACTCATCGCTACCGTTCTCACCAGATCATCAGGAATCTCCCCAAGTGACATCCCGGCGTTTTTCTGGCGAGAGACTGCCGCCGTGATGTCCCACGGCTTGATCTTCTCCTTCGCCCCCCCGTGCTGGACGATGAGCTGCTTGACTAAGCCGTCTCGGTCGCCTCCTGCAGCAATACTAAAGTTGGTGTTGTAGCCCAATAACCCGGCATGCACTCGCAGGACACGCACGCAGAGGGAGTGGAAAGTGCACACCGTCATTTCCTCCGCTGCTTTCCGCCGGACCATCTCTCCTACCCGTTCCCGCATCTCGCAGGCTGCCTTGTTGGTGAAGGTCACTGCGAGAATGTTTCGGGGGTCGACGCCCCTCTCCAGAAGATTCGCAATGCGAAAGATCACGGTTCTGGTCTTTCCCGTTCCCGCGCCAGCAAGGATAAGAACCGGTCCCTCAGTGCTTTGCACCGCCTCAGCTTGCGCCTCGTTTAACCCTGCCGCTCTCGTTCCCCCACCCATTTCGTATGGCGCAATACCCTACGAAAGCTGCGCGCCGGGAAAAGGCGAATATCAACTGCCGACGCGAATTCTTCTGCTGCACTCCGCCGCTCTTCTTGCGCTCCCTGTCAACAAGGATTATATTTCCCGTAACGAAAGAACCTTTTCATCCATAATCATGTTTGAGAGCTACCAGAACCCTTACGTCGTGGCCGCTGCTCCCGTGGACGTCCGTGCCACCTTTATTCGCCGGACCTATGGACACCTCGCCGCTGCCATCGGGGCCTTCATCCTGATCGAGCTTGCCCTCTTCCAGATTCCTGACATCGACTCCAAGGTGATGGGGATTCTGGCACAAAATCCCTACAGTATGCTCTTCGTCCTCGGAGGATTCATGCTGGCCTCTTACCTGGCCAACAAATGGGCCCTGACCTCTACCAGCAAGGGAATGCAATATGCGGGTCTTGGCCTCTTCGTGATAGCCGAGGCTATCGTGTTTCTTCCTATTCTCCTCGTCGCGGCCAGCCCCCAATTCCTCAATGCTCCGGATCTGATCGGACAGGCTGGAATAATCACAGCTGCCATGTTCGCCGGATTGACCTTTATTGCCTTCTCCACCAAGAAGGATTTCTCCTTCCTCGGGGGGATTATCAAGGTCGGCTTCCTCGTAGCCGTCGTCACCATCGTACTCTCCCTCTTCATGGGCTTTACCCTTGGTCTTTTCTTCTCGGGCGCAATGGTCCTTCTCGCTGCCGCCTCTATTCTCTGGAGCACCAGTAACATCATCCACCACTACGGCACTGAGCAATATGTTGCCGCCTCGCTCGGCCTCTTTGCCAGCGTGGCGATGCTCTTCTTCTACGTCCTGAGAATTCTCATGATCCTCCGGGGCAGCGATTAGATCCTTTCATTAACGGATACAATAGCTGCTAGCGTCGGCGGGGTCCCCTGCCGGCGTTTTGCGTTGACCCCCCGCGGGGCCAGCCCTTCCCCGCAGGGCCCCGCCCGGCTTTACGCGGACGCCTCCCGGGCCCGCCGCGCCGCCTTGAAGGAACGGATCGCCATCACGGTGAAAAACAGACAGATCGCGGCCATGATGGCAATTAACACAGGCCCTGGCCCAGTGAGTTCTCCTTTAATAGCACCCGGGATCAGACGACCTAGTCCTGCAAGTGCCCCTAGGGCGGAGAATAACACCGCGATATGCATCCCCGCCATGGTGCTCTTCAGTGCCACCAGCCCCCCAAGGAGCATCGGCACCCCGACAAAGGCCGGAATCAGCGCGGTAACGGACTGCTTACTGGCCCCGATGGACTCCCAGCCCAAATACCCTACCAAGCCCAGAACGATAAGAGCCCCCGAACACAAGAAACAGAGATTGCGCATGCAGGCAGCCTACCCTGCAAACGTGCAGGGTCAAGAGGGGTGCTCGCTTTGCCCCCATCTACTCTTTATCAGCCAGTTTTGTGGATGAACAACTCCACATCCTCCCACTGCGCAATGAGATCTCGCGCTTTCTCTTCCTCAAGAACCGAACACGCCGTGGAAAGAGCATCGGCAAGCCAGGCCTCGGGAGCGGTCACTGCCACGACCTTCCGGGCCTCCACACAATCCCCAGTGCGTGGATCAACAATGTGATTCCGGCGATCTCCTGTTCCAAAGTAAAGCCCGGCCCCCGACGAGACCGCGAGCGCGCGATCCCGTAAGGCGATTTCCTCGCCCTCCACGCCCCGTAGACCCACAATCCAGTCCTTTCCAGAGGGCTGAGTCCCGAGGCCATAGAATTCACCAAGATTCACGAGGCAGTGCTGCGCTCCCCCGTCACGCAGGATCTCGCTCGCCCGATCGGTGATCCATCCCTGCGAAAGGCCATTCAAGGTCAGGGCCATTCCCTCCCGGCCAAAGCTCAACTCCTCCTCGCCGCAACGCACCTGCCGGAAGTTCACCTTCTCCAGGAACTGCGCTTGTGCTTCGGGATCGATAGCTCCAGTAGTTTCAATGGTCTCACGTAACCAGGTCCAATAGGGCTGGATAGTGGGATCAAAGGCTCCTCCCGAGCGTTCCGCGACAAGGAGGGCCTTACGCACAAGGTCCACAAGTTCCGGGGGAGGATTGTCAAGGCGCCCCGTCCGATTAAGACGAGAAAGAGGCGAGTCAGGTAGATAGAGAGAAAAGAGTTTCTCCAGCCTCTGCATCTCCAACTCGCAGTTCCTGATCAAAGGCTCTGCAACTGCAGGCGGCATTGCGTGCACCGCCATGTCCACATCAGAATTGAACAGGACCCCCCGCCAGCGGATGACTTCTTCACCTCCCCTTCGCTGGCAACCACTGCCCCCCACAGATGCTGCACTGGATGCGGCAAAAAGAGAGAGACACCGGCGGCGATTCATGAAGCACGATCATTTCCCCCTGAACAGGAGGCGGATCCCGAGCACCGTAAGAACAAGAACCGCTACCCCGCTCAGATCGACAAGGAAGCGCCCGACAGTTCCAAAAAGGCTTCCACTGTGCAAATCCGTAATCACCCGTGACCACGTAAATTCGGAGTCCTCCACCAGAGTTTTCTGTAGCGCAGCCCTTTTCTGGGGACTCTCCTCCAGAATGCTCCACACAACAGGAACCTCCGCGGGTGCTGTCTCGAATTCAAGAAACCCTTCCCCAAAAACATGCTGTCCAAGGGCTGTTTCTAGATGGACTCGATTGGAAGCATCGAGCCCGACTTTTCCTAGAGGAACAGCCGGGAGAGACTCTTCCCCCAGTCGATCAAGATAAAGCCCCTGCGGATCGTAGATAAAGATTTCTTCCTCAGTCGCAATCACCAGCTCACCCGGCAGAGCCACAGCGCCGATGAGAGTTCCGCTCTCACTAAGAAGGCTATCGTCTATGAAGATCTCCCCATCCCACCCCGAGATCATGAACCGACCCGCCTTTGTCACTGAAGGAATACCTTCTGGGATCTGTTTGTAGCGCTTTAACAACCATGCTGAACTCACTTTTTTCTCCGTGAGTCCGAGTCGTTCTCCATGCTGGAGAAGGAGTCCGCTGACCACAAGCCACAGGAGAGGAAGAGCGAACACCGCCCCAAGATACCGATGCCATAGACGGTGCCACTTCCGTGGCCGCGATTTTCGGCCCTTCCTTCTGGGCCGATCACCACCCATTTCTACTCACTAGGGACGAATCTGGTCCAAGTAGAGGGCCACCCGACCCATTTCCATCATGGCGCGAGTGGAGAGAGTCGCGCCCGCAATATTATTCACCTTCCGACTCAACTTTCCACTTGTCCCGAGCACCGCGCCTTTGAACTGATTGGTAAACGAGGTCCGACGCACTTCCGCTCCAATCGATTCGCGATAAATCAGCATTTTCACATGCTCGATCTTCCCCTTATTCACCACAAACCCAGTAGTGATTGGGCGCGTCTTTCCAATTTCGTCAAGAATGACAACCATTTTCCCATTGTGTGTCCAGTAACGAACTCTCGCAGGGCGATATTCATGCCCCATGAGCTGTCTGATCTTGCTTTGGTGCGACGACGTCAGAGTCAGGTATTTACTGGTGGGTAGTTGTCCACCACAGGCAGAGCGAATGAAATCCGATGGTTTCTGGTATACGGTCGTTCCCGCTTGCGCGATTCCAGAGGCCGCAATCAAAAGAATAATGGAGAGGAGATGGTGCATTGGATGCAATTGAGATCAGTTATCAATAAGATACGGAAAGCGTCTGGTCGCGCAAGTTTTAAGAATACCTATTCTTACTTACTTGGAAAGCTGCGCTGATGTTTTCAACCTAACCCCTTAAACCGTAGCCGCCGCCACCCCGTGAGGAGTGGCGGCGACTAGAGTTATGAGTATGAATACGCGTAGCGGTCTACGCGGTAATCAAAGTTTAGAAGCTGTATCCAACACCGAGGTTGAAGGACTCAGCGCCACCGGCGTCATTGTAATCAGCTTTGAAGACAACCTGGTCGATAGGCCAGTAATTCACACCGACGGTTACCACGTCAGTAGTATTACCGGTGTAATCCTGGTATTCAGCGTAGCGAGCAAAGACTCCCAAGTTGTCGTTGATCTTGTAGGAAGGCTCAATGAAGTAACCCCACTGCTCATCAGCGCCGGCCGCTGCAGCAGCTGCACCACCGATGTCCCAGCTGGACACAAGGCCACGAAGGCGGAAAGCGCCCATGTTCGCGTCAAGAGTGGCGCCAAGAAGAGTGGCGTCGGCTCCGTCTCTTCCCTGAGTGATATCACTCTGGTACTGGGCGAAACCAGCAACCTGGAAACCGTTGCCACTGTAGGTGACGCGACCAGTGACGGCTGCGTCCTCTGCAGGCGCTTCAGCAACCTTCTTACGTCCGCTACGGATCTTGTAAGAATCAGGAACTGACAGTCCGGAGTGAACTGCAACGTCCCATTTGATTGCCTCACTACTTCCGCTCAGGCCAAGACCAGCCTCCCACCAAGTGGTAGGAATGATGTTCTTCTCAACCGGATTCCGCTCCACACCGTAAAAGGTATCGGGCTCATGAGTCTCGTTAAGCGTTCCTACAGGCAGGAGGAAGAGACCAGCCTTGAAGCTTGTTCCTCCGTCCATTGCAATGTCGATGTAGGCCTGCTCGAGCTCGACCTCACCGGGCTTGCCGTCTCCCGCAAGGGAGTGCTCAAGTTCAAATTCAGAATACAAGTTAATCTTGTCACTGAAGCGGTGGTTAATAAAGAGAACCCAACGATGGAAATCAATCTCGTTGTCGTCGTCTTGATTCAGGTTTAGGTGCAACTCGCCGTAACCGCCGATGGATACGTTGTTGAACCATTCGCTTCCAACACTGCCGTTGTTGTAAGCAGCGTCGAGATCCTCTTCATCTTTCGCAGCCACTTGCGCGGCAGACGCCAGAATTCCAAGGCCAAGGATGAGAGACCCGGAGGTCCTTCTGATGGTAGTAGCTGTCATTCTCAGTTTTTGGAGTTAGTGCCTTAAAGGTGTGTGTAATTACGGTTTCCTTAAAGGTGCGCAGGTTTTATCGAGAATGGGTCTCAACAACAACTACATTCCCTAATCTTGCCTATTTTTTTCTTAACTCACTAACAATCAGATTTTTGTGAGTTAATTTCTACTCCGTGATGAGGCATTTTTTCTCGAAATTACACTGCGAAATAGGTCTTAACACCGCTCCCTGAACCTTTCAGAGCCCCTCTTAGACTCTCCGTCAGGCGAAACAGAAGTCTCATCAATACGCCCCTGAGAGCTTCTTTCGCTTTTCGCTCCGCCAGCCCGAGCTCAGGGTGAGGCCATGCACCGTCTCCTCATTTTCGTCCTGTGTGCAAGCAGCCTGTGTTCACCCTCTCAGGCGCAAGATCGGACCTCCCTCCGGCAGGGAGGGTATTTTAAACCCGCTGCAGCGCTCCTCGAACTTAAGAGAATTGCCTCCAAGGTGCCCGACCTCCCTGCATGGACCAAACGCCGTGCAAGCGTGCGCGCAGGCATCCTTGAAGGGGCTGGCCTTCTCCCCCTTCCAAAGAAAACCCCACTCAACCCCCTCCGTCATTCAAAGCGCACGCACGATGGATACACGGTAGAAAACGTGGCACTCGAAACTGCACCTGGGCTTTTCCTTTGCGGAAATCTCTACCTCCCCTCCGGGCAGCAGAAAAACATGGCGGCGGTTCTTTGCCCTCACGGACACGCCCGAGACCCCGCCTATGCGAAAGAGGGGAGGCTACGACCGGAGATGCAATACCGTTGTGCTACCCTCGCGAGGATGGGGGCCGCCGTTTTTTCCTACGATATGATCGGCTACTCGGACTCGCGTAAATTGGGATGGAATCACAATCACGGAAAGCAAGTCCTCGGTTTGCAGTGCTGGAACAGCATCCGCGCTCTTGACTTCATTCTTTCTCTCCCGGGAGTCGACTCCTCCCGGGTTGGAGTCACCGGCGCCTCGGGAGGAGGCACTCAGACCTTCCTCCTGACTGCTCTCGATGACCGGATTACCGTCTCCGCACCCTGTGTCATGGTATCGGCGCACTTCTTTGGTGGGTGTGCCTGTGAGAGCGGGGTTCCGATCCACGTGCGTCCATCTCACATCACCAACAATACCGAAATCGCAGCGCTCTGCGCTCCGCGACCAATGTTACTTATTTCGTGCGGGGGCGACTGGACCTCTCATACGCCCCAGGTTGAATTTCCTTTCGTGCGACGTATCTACGGAATGTATGGCCGGAGTAATCTTGTCGAAAACGCTCACCTCCCAGATGAGGGCCACGACTACGGAGTCTCCAAGCGGCAGGCAATGTATCGGTTCTTCGAAAAACACCTCAAGTTGTCACAGGGACTGCAGTGGAA
>Ga0160423_10000864_pt1 | contig 25327 bp, 34 predicted proteins | sample CRUFie14St8metaG_FD_108191 | JGI IMG/M metagenome (GOLD analysis project Ga0160423, IMG submission 108191) | Marine microbial communities from the Costa Rica Dome - CRUD Field 142mm St8 metaG | ecosystem: Environmental > Aquatic > Marine > Oceanic > Photic zone | place: Costa Rica: the Eastern...
ACAGAAGTATGGGGATCAGAAGTGAGCCTACACTATCCAGAACTGTATGCGGGCACCACTGACCTTGTGGCAGTGTACAAAGGCGAACCTGCCATCTGTGACTTCAAACAGTCACGCAAACTCAAAAAGAAAGAGTGGATTGAAGATTATTTTTTGCAGTTGGTGGCCTACTCTGAAGCACACAACAAACTGTATGACACCAACATCAAGACAGGACGTGTGTTTATATGCACACAGAACAACGAATTTCAAACATTTGAAATAGATCGTTACGAGCATTGGACCAGTGAATGGTACAAAAAACTGGAACAATACTACAAGCAAGTTTTATAACTTACTTCTTTTCAATAAGTCCTTGAATTCTTCAATAGATAAATCACCTCGCATTACGTTGGCCCTTCTTGATATAATCCATAAATTGTCAGGGTGTTCGTCTTTGCTATTGTCAATTCTGTCTAGGCTTGGTCTAAATCTATGATCGTCAGTAATTACATTTTCTTTCAATCCATAATCTAGTACAGTATCAAACACAGGACATCTATCAACTGCTTTTGGTAGTAAACGTTGTATAAATTCTAATTTTGAAAAAAGTTTTCTTGATTGGTTAAGTTCTTTCCTACGTTGAGAAACGCTTTCATCTGAATTACGATTCCATTGTTTTCCTAAAAACGTTATTCGTATCGCTGTTTCAACATCTATTTCTTTTCTTCGTGCAGGATAAAATGCAATACGTTTACAAGACCCCCAAGTGAGTGAATCAGTATTTTTTATTACAGTAAAAAAGTTATTTCTTTCCTTGATTGCTTGTTCAATTCTTGCGTTTTCTAATGTGATATTCATTCCAAATTTTAACACAGATTTAAAATCTGTCAATGCCAGTAGTATAAATAAACTATATGTACTCTATATACAAAACTGTTAATAAAATCACGGGTAAATTCTATGTTGGTAAACAGCACAGGAATTATGATTATTATCTCGGCAGTGGTAAACTCCTAAAGAAGGCCATAGCCAAACACGGCAAACACAATTTCACTAAAGTTATATTAGAGGATGGACTGACTGCCAAACAGGCCTCTTACAGAGAACAACATTGGATTAAAGAAACAGGCGCCTTGACTTCACAGGGTTACAACATGAACCTAGGTGGTGTAGGCGGTGACAACAGTCAGCATATTAATTATAAGAAGAGAGGAAACCCAAGTGATAATTTCGCTGGTAGGCAACGCTGGTGGAATTCCTTGACTAAACAACAACAAAAAGCACAGCATAGGAGACAAGGCATGGCTAGATCAAAAGTGTGGTACGTCAGCAAAGTGGGATCTAAAAAAGAAAACAAAATAGTGAATATACACGAATGGTGTAAAAACAACAACATTCAAACAGAAACAGCAACTTGTATCGCTACAATTGGATCAAGGCTCTACGGTAAGCAAACAAAAGGATACAGGTTCAGAAGAGCAGGCGACCCTAAACTACCACCTTATGAGGATCGTAGACACATTCCTACAGACAACGGCTGTAAAGGCAAAACCTGGCGTTTGAAGGACGGCAAGCGTGTTTGGATCACTGTATAAATACAGTAAATGTTAACAAAATTTAAAGGAAATTATTAATCGTGCCTATAGTGAACATCTCCCGAATTCAGCATAGAAGAGGTCTAAAGACTGATCTCCCACAACTTGCCGCGGGTGAATTAGGGTGGGTTGTGGATGAACAACGTCTTTACATTGGAAACGGCACAGTGGCGGATGGTGCTCCAGCAGTGGGCAACACAGAAATTGTCACAGCAGGATCCAGCAGTTTCACCACAGCACTCAGTTATGTGTACAAAGGTTATTTGGGTGACAGCACAGTGGTTGGCACAGGTGCATCGGGTGATGTCACAAGAACACTGCAACAGAGATTGGATGACTATGTGAGTGTAAAAGCCTTTGATGCCAAAGGTGACAACAGCACAGACGACACAGCGGCCATACAGAGAGCATTGGACGAACTGTATTCAGACACAGATCAAGACGACACAAGGGCAAGAAGAATTTTATTTTTTCCAGCAGGCATATACAAAACCTCATCAGCATTGACCATTCCACCATACGCACATTTGGTAGGAGAAGGACCAGACAAATCAATTATCAGCAACACAGGGAACAACTTGATTGCTGTCACAGAAGACGATGACGGCAATGGTTTTGGAAGTATAGGTGCGGCCAGTGCCACAACTCCAACACAGATTCAATTGTCAAATTTAACATTCAAAACAAACTCTGCCAGTGGTGGAATGTCATTTGATTGTGTGTCTAAAGTATATGTAAATCAGTGTAAATTCATTGGTGACTATTCCAAAGATTCTGTGACCACAGACACATCAACATCAAAAGGTATAAGTGCCAGAGCACAATCAGGTTTAAAAAGTTCACATCTAGTGTTCAACCAATGTCAGATTACAGGCTTTGCCAGACTGGTTGATTTCAGTTACAACATTGACAATGTCACATTCAACAACTGTGATTTCAGCAATGCCTACTATGGCGCACTGTTGGGAGAAACACAGGACGGAAGCACAGCAGGTTTGGATGTGGGACCAAGAGATATCAAATTTTCAAACTCCACTTGGGAGAACATCAGCCAACAGGCCATCTATGTGAAACTGAGTAGCAGTACCACAGGACCAGGCACAAGAAACATCATCAGTTACGGCAACTGGTACAGTTCAACTGTGGGCAACAATTTTGAAGGTGTGGGTTCAATCAGAGAAGTGCCAATCATACAATTTGACAATGACGAATGTTCGTCAGTGATGGACTTCTTTGAAAGATCAGATCTACGTAGATCAGATGGCAGTTCAGAATTGAATGCCGCTCCAGAATTACAGGGTATTGGGATACAAACCAAAGCAATAAAATCACAAACTCTCGCAGACAACACATCGTCGGCCACTACGATAAATGAATATCCAGCACTAGCAGGCAAAGGATTGAAAATAACTTACAAGATTGTGAGAGGCACACTAGACAGAACAGGTGAACTGGTTGTCAGTGCAAGTACCAATGGTGTCAACTACGATGACACATTCACAGAAAGCGGTGCTGATGTGGGAGTAGAACTTACAGCAGTGCTTGACAACAAAGACTCCACAGCAGGTTCAGAAACTGTGGCGTTGAAATTCACAACTTCCAGCACAGGTACAGACGCCACAATTGACTATCAAACAACAATTATAGCATAAACAACTTTATGTTATTATTAAATGGTTGCAGTTTCACGGACCGATGGATACCATCACAAAACTTTTTACAAGCAGTTGACTGTGCCAAAACAATGAATATTTCTATACTGGGTGGCAGTTTTCAAAGAACCCTAAGAACCACAATAGAATACTGTGCCTTATTTGGTAATCCTAAATTTGCTGTGATTCCAATAACACTGGCCAGCAGATGGGAATTGGCACTTGCCAGAGAAGATGTGATCATAGACGGCACTTGGTACAGTATGCAACATCCTGAGTATATTGATTTTGACAAACTGGACAAATCAATACCTAAAGAAAAAGTAAAACAGTTGGTTGAAAACTACTACGGCATTATTCCTAATGTGAGATCCACTTGGGACAAAATGTTCACTGAGATTATTGCGTTGGCATCATTTTTTAAAGCAAACAATATCAAGTATTTGATGTTTGATATGTGTAATAATTTTGAAACAAAACATCTCACAGGTTACAAGGGTTTTGAGAAATTGGATCTTATTAAAAATAACAAAAACATAATTGACTTGTTTGAATTCTGTGGTAATAAGTTTATGTACGATTCAATGACTGCAGAACAACAAAAAGATATAGACGCATATATGCACCATCACCATGCCACAGAATATGTTGCATTGTAAAAATATCTAATAGACTACTTAAATCGCAAGTTGTGATAATTAATCCGTAGACAAAAAACTTTTTTTATCATAATATTAGTATAAAATAAAAAAGCAAAACGACAACCTAGTTTTGTTCTTATGAAGGTGACAAAAAAATGGTAAAAACTACAAAACAGAAATTTAGATAAATATGGATACACAAAAAACAAAAATCAAAACAAAAAATATAAAAGGCATAATGACAACAACCAACTCTAGTACTATTCAAGTTCAAAAAAGAGATGGTAGGCTAGAGCCGTTGGACATCAACAAGATTCATTTCGTTGTTGAAGAGGCGTGTGAAGGTCTTCCTGGAGTATCCGCATCTCAGATAGAAATGAATGCCAACATACAATTCTATGATGGTATGACAACCAAAGACATTCAACACGTTTTGGTGAGATCCGCAAACGATCTTATCAGTTTGGAAGCACCCAACTATCAATATGCCGCGGCAAGATTGCTTTCTTATGATGTAAGAAAAGAAGCACACGGTCAATACGAATACATTCCGTTATTGAAACTGATTTTGAGAAACATCAGACTGGGTGTGTATGACAAAGGCATCGTAGAAAAATACACAAAAACAGAATTGAAAAAGTTAAACACTTGGATTCGTAGAGACAGAGATTTGAATTTCACATATGCAGGTTTAAGACAGGTGGTGGACAAATATCTTGTGCAGGACAGAAGTTCAGGACAGATATATGAGACACCACAAGATATGTATATGATGATTGCGGCCACTCTGTTTGCTGAGTATCCAACCAAAACAAGGATGAGTTATGTTAAGAAATATTATGACGCAATCAGTCAACACAAAATCAATATACCTACTCCTGTTATGTCTGGTGTTAGGACTCCTATTCGTCAGTTTGCCAGTTGTGTACTTGTGGATTCAGACGATACACTCCCTAGTATATTTTCTAGTGATATGGCTATCGGACTTTATGTCGCACGTAGGGCCGGCATTGGAATCAACGCAGGTAGGATTAGAGGTATAAATTCTAAAATCAGAGGCGGTGAAGTTCAACACACAGGTGTGATTCCATTCCTTAAAAAGTTTGAGGCCACTGTGAGATGTTGTACACAGAATGGTGTGCGTGGTGGAAACGCAACTGTTCACTTCCCAATATGGCACCCAGAGATTGAAGACATACTTGTTTTAAAAAACAACAAAGGCACAGAAGACAACAGGGTTAGACGTATGGACTACTCCATACAGATATCCAAACTGTTCTATGAGAGATTCATAGACGACGGTGAGATCAGTTTGATATCTCCACATCAAGCACCAGGCCTGTATGATGCTTTTGGTACACCAGATTTTGACGATCTATATCTGAAATACGAAGCGGACAAAACTATTCCAAAGAAAACTGTGAAAGCACAGGATCTATTTTTTGATCTTTTGAAAGAGAGAGCAGAGACAGGTAGACTCTACATAATGAACATTGACCACGCAAACTCGCACAGCAGTTTCAAAGACAAAGTGTCAATGAGTAACTTATGTCAAGAGATCACACTGCCAACAACACCTATCCAACACATAGATGACGACCAAGGAGAAATTGCTCTTTGTATTCTTTCCGCAGTCAATGTTGGACAGTTGAAAGACGTAACAGAATTAGAAAACTTATGTGACCTAAGTGTGAGAGCATTGGATCAAATCATTGACTATCAAGATTATCCTGTAAAGGCCGCAGAAGTTTCAACCAAAGCCAGAAGAAGTTTGGGCATAGGTTACATTGGATTGGCACACTACTTGGCCAAAAATGGTGTGCAATATTCAGATCCCAAGGCTTGGGAGTTGGTTGATAGACTGTCAGAAGCATTTCAGTATCATTTGTTGAGAGCAAGTTGTAATCTTGCTGAAGAAAAAGGCAAGTGTGAAGGTTTTGAAAGAACCAAATACGCAGATGGCCTACTGCCAATTGATCACTACAAAAAAGAGATTGATGACATAGTGCCGCACAAACAAAGAATGGCTTGGGAAAGTTTGAGAAAAGACATTGCCAAACACGGTTTGAGACACAGCACACTGTCAGCACAAATGCCATCAGAAAGTTCTTCCGTTGTTAGTAACGAAACCAACGGTATCGAACCTCCAAGAGCATTGCTGTCAATCAAGAAAAGCAAAAAAGGTCCACTGAAACAGATTGTTCCAGGGTATCCTAAATTAAAAAATGATTACACACTGCTTTGGGATATGCCAAACAACGAAGGTTACATCAATGTTGTGGCAATGATGCAGAAATATTTTGATCAGGCCATATCAGGCAACTGGAGTTACAATCCATTGCAGTATGAAAACAACGAAGTGCCACTATCTGTGATGGCGCAGGACTTGTTGAACACATACAAGTATGGTTGGAAAACATCATACTATCAAAACACTTATGATTTCAAAGGGGAGGAAGAAGAAGTGCAACCAGCAGGTATAGGTGCCACACAACAGGATGACGAGGGCGAAGACGTTATATTAGAGCCTGAAAATCCAGAAACGGTAAACGGTGTAAATGGCTCACATCAGATAAGTACAACCGCAGACGAAGATGGTGAGTGTGAAGCCTGCACAATTTAACGAAACAACTGATATGACAAAAACTGTGTTTAACCAGAACAATATTGATTTCTCCAAAGAGCCAATGTTCTTTGGTGCGGATCAAAATGTGCAAAGATACGATGTTTTCAAGCACCCACAGTTTGACAAGTTGAATCAAACTATGCTTGGATACTTCTGGAGACCAGAAGAAGTCAGTTTGCAAAAAGACAGAGCAGACTATCAAACATTCAGACCTGAACAGAAACACATATTCACAAGCAATCTAAAATATCAAACACTGTTGGATTCAGTGCAAGGTAGAGGACCAAGTCTGATGTTCTTGCCGTATGTTTCAAACCCAGAGTTGGAAGGTTGTATCGTTACTTGGGATTTCTTTGAGACTATCCACTCAAGAAGTTACACACACATCATTAAAAATGTTTATCCAGACCCCACAGAAGTTTTTGACACTATCTTAAATGACAAAGAAATTATTAAAAGAGCAAAATCAGTCACAGAGAACTATGATAAGTTTGGCAAAATGGCGCAAGACTGGAGAGCAGGTAAAAAAGTGGATATGATTGATTTGAAAAAACAGTTGTATCTTGCCATGATGACTGTGAACTTGCTGGAAGGATTGAGATTTTATATTTCATTTGCTTGTACTTTTGCATTTGGTGAACTAAAACTAATGGAAGGTTCAGCAAAAATACTTTCATTGATTGCCAGAGACGAAGCCACACACTTGAACTTGAGCACACACGTGATCAAGGCTTGGCAAAAAGGTGATGACACTGAGATGACCAAGGCTATGAAAGGCACAGACAAACAAGTGATACAGATGTTCAAAGACTGTGTGGAAGAAGAAAAAGCCTGGGCAAAACATCTATTCAAGGATGGTTCTATCATAGGATTGAACGAGAGACTGTTGGGATCATACGTGGAATGGACAGCAAACAAAAGATTAAAAGCATTAGGATTTGATCCCTTATACGACATACCTGCCACACAAAATCCACTGCCGTGGACACAGCACTGGTTATCATCAAAAGGTATGCAGGTGGCACCACAAGAAACAGAAGTAGAAAGTTACATTGTGGGTGGTATCAAGCAAGACGTCAAAAAAGGCCAATTCGCTAAATTTAAACTATAATCCTAGCCGTTTTTTACTCCTATAAATAATCGTATGCCAGGCGTATCACGACAAGGAGACAAAACAACCACAGGTCACACGTGCAATAAAATTGCACCTATCAGTGCATCTAGATCAGGAGTTTTTGCAAATGGAAAAAGACTGTCACATCGATCTGCACCTGTAGGTCCCCACACCATATTAGTTTGTTATCCAGGACCTCCACCTTTTTGTGTCTGTGAAGATCACAGAACCACAGTGAAAGGTGGGTCACCCAATGTTTTTGTAGCAAACAAACCTGTGGCTCATTTTGGAGTGAGAGCAGACCTAGGTAAAGTTTTTCAAAGTTCTTCAGATGTGTTTGTAAACGGTCTAGGGGGTGGATTTGGCAAAGGAAGAGATACAAGTCTAAGAGAGATGAGAGAGCGTATAATGAGAAGACGCAGAGACATTGCGATTGACAGAGGTATCCAGGCCGCGGAGGATGATGCTTAATGTCAAATAAAGGATTAAAGTCACTGGCAGAAAACACGCCAAATTTCAGCAATCAGGCATTGGAAAATTCTGTCAACGATTTAAAAATTGGTTGGTTTGCCAAATCAATTGATTTAGACACTGCAATAACAGACAGCACAGTTTTGACTGCTTCACAAAAAAATGACCTTAAAGATGAAATAAACAACGTTGCATATTTGAACGCAGGAAGATACATCAATGATATGTTGCGACACAGTCAATCTATCATAGACGGATCAATTTTGCCGTCAACAGATGATGCGGTAAATCCAGAGCCAACAACATTTATAGACATTTTACAACTTATTGAATCAATACAAGGGTTGGTTCCTTCGTTCTATGATGTGCCTGCCAAAGAAAAAAATAGAGGCGTAAACGATCACGTGGGAATTCTGAATGGTATATTTTTAACCACAGAAGACAGCACACAACCTGTGTTTACATCTTTACGAGAATCAATTGTGTTTATAAACAATGCTGGACTGGCTACAGATACAGCATATCAGAATGCTCTAGATGATCTTAAAAATTTCATCAACGGATTGGCAGGTGATTCAACTGACTTTCAGACCAGTCTAGACAATAGATCGACTGCTGTGCAAACAGCGGCCACAAACTTTGACACAGCACTTCAGGCACATCCTTACAGTGTGAAGAGAACACAAATGATTGCTGACCGAGATGCCATCAACACACAGGTCAATCTAGAAAATTCAAATATCACAACAGCACAAACATATATTAAAACACTTACCGATAACTTAGCATTCACCAGTCTTGCACAAGACAGTGATTTGAGATCTTTGCTATCAAAAACCGCACAGAATGCCAGTTGGCAAAACTATTTCAACACACTAGAAACAAATGACAACAACTTGAACCCCATATATGACGTCACATCTGAAACAGAACGTGAGTATGTGATAGATGAGGTGTTGGCCAGCAGAGGCTTGCCAGATGTTGAAGATTTCAATGATTTAGATGCTGTGGTCAACAAAGCCAAACAAGACACCAGAATTGATTCTAAAGGTTTTGATTTCAACACTGTAGAAAAAAATATAGAGTTGTGTTGTGTGCAATTAGGAATTATTACTTTTGGAACAGTTTTCAATCAAAGCGAAAGACTGCTGAACAATTTAAACAAAAGAGATAGAGATCTTGTTGCTGAAGAATTAGATCTCAACGAAGACTCTAATACAATCAGTTAACCTTGGCTTTTCTTTTTTTTCCACCCATATAGTGATCGCCTGGATCGTAGTTCCAACGCTTGCCGTGGTGTCCACGTACATCAGCATAGAACATTCTTAATCTAACCAGCAATTTGATCAACGGATTGTGATTCACTTTCATTATCTTCCTATCTTTTTGCTTCTGCCCAATGGTAAAGGTTGTTGTTTGGTATAGTACTCGCCTTTTTTGGCCTCCCACTCAACCGTGATTTCTTTACTCTTGGCATTGCCTTGATAGGATTTCACTGCTCTTTTGAATGATAACGCTTCTACCTCGCTTGACTCACCACCATCGATTATTGTAAATTTTCTCATTTTTGGCATAATACAACTATTTTATCTATTTTGAAAAAAAAGTCAACCAAAAAGAGTTTGACACATCAAAATTTCTGTGCTTAAATATTGGCAAGTTTGTTGACTGACAAGAAATAAACGGACAAGACCTCGGTGCAAATCCGAGCACCTCCACCAATTATTACTAGGTGGCTTATGAAATCCCTTCCGGGGGTGACACTAGGTATCGATTGACGTATAAAGTTGTCACGAGAACTTGGTGATGGCACTGACCTAAACAGGCCAGTTTTTAAATGCAAACAAAAAAGCATTAGGGTTTGCTGACCTAACAGTTGGTATGCCTGCATTGAGATTAGCGGCGTAATATCCAACAATCTCGGGGCACGGGCAACGCCTGGCAACAGAAGTTGCCCATAAGTACTAGTATGTATAAAGTGTTTGCAATAATCTGTATCCTAGTCCAAGATCCTTTGGGCATTGAGCGTCAAGACTGCAATGTGTTCTATGAAACAAACAACACAGTGTACGCGACAGAAACAGAATGCCTAGCAAAAGCAGAGGACAAAGCCTACGAAATGGTCAATGGATTTACCACATTAAATCTGCCTTTTGAAGCCATGCAGTTTGGTTGCACAGACAAAGAAATAATATAAACCAGTATAATATCACAACCAGCGGTCATTAAATAATTTACCAACGGGGGAGGTTTATGTTCAAATGGGCACAGAAGCGGACAAACTATTGGTCCAAGTTACGCAAGAAAGCACCCAAAGTGCCAGACATCACTTGTCCAGACATAGACAAGGTGTTGGACATCTGTGAAAAAAGCATAGGCGGTAAACTTACCAAAACCCAATACAAAAGAATAGAACGTATCATGGAACGCCTGAGAAGAGACAACGAACTGCTACGAGAAGCAGGTGTTTACTGGCATCACACTTGCCGTGACACAGTGAGAGATCTACTGGGCAAAAAAACACAAGGTTGACATATTTCCATTTTTGTGCTATAATTGTAGTGTATTTGTAGACTTTGTTCTATTGTTGAACGCCATCTACTGATACAACATATATTACCATAGGAGGATTTGTATATGTCAAATGTAAGAATGCTTCTTGACGTTGTAGCAGAAGTCAAGAAAGAAGCACCAGAAGATGTACCCAACTGGACAAAAAGGTACGACGAAGCAAAAATTAATCTCAAAAACAAATTAGATCAAGGGTTTGAACTGCCCAAAGGTGTTGAAGCACATCCATTGGAGGATTTCGCATTCAACTATTCTGTTCAACGTGATGTAAGACCCGGACACGTGATGAACATTATGAGAAAGTTTGATCCCAGAGTGTGTTGCCCTGTGTCAGCAGTTCGTAGATCAGACAGTAAAACTCTCTACATATTTGATGGACAGCACAGAGCAGTGAGTCTAGCACTGTTGGGTTACAAAAATATACCTGTCACTATAGTTGAAACTGACGAACCGGCATTTGATGCCATAGCATTTGAAATTGTCAACGACACAGGTATCTTGAGAGCAGGCACAGAAGAGATACACAGAGTTCTCCTACACAGATATAAAATGGGCGAAACAGACACAGAAGGCAGACCTTGGAAAGCAAGACAGGTTCAAGATGCCTTTGATGCCGTGGGCATAGATCTCGAGCCAAAGCGAGTGAGAAACAGTGCCAACAAGAAAGGACCAAATCCTTTTTACTTTTCTCATTTTGATTATGCCTACAAAGGTTTGACCATGTCAGGCAAAGACGGATTGATAGATGCCTTACAGGCCATTAAAGATGTGTTTCCAGACGAAGAAGGTGGCGAAATCAATCAAGGTATCTATATTGGCTTGATGAAACAATACGAACTGTCAGCAGGTAGACTACACAGACTGCCAAAGGATTGGATGAAGCAGTTGCTATTGAGTGCCAAAGCAGTTTGTCCAAGTGCCACACTGTTACACACAGCCGCAAAAAGACAGTGGCAACACGCAAATGGTACAGGTTGGGACGCACCAGTGGCAATGGCACACGTGTTGAAAGAGATATACGAACAGGAACAACCAGAGGGATTTGAACCCAGTTTCATTCCACAGGTTAAAGTTGGTATAGCAGAAGGTAACATCAGCGAAGAGTCTGAGGCACAGACTGCCTTTAGAAAATACGTGGCCTAATGGATGATTTTTACAAGGTAACTATCACTCAAAACAATCGTACAGAAATATTGTTTTATGGTTATGTTTCTTATCATACAATTATGTTAGATGTTGAATTGTTTTATGAAGAAGGCGCAGATGCTGTGGAAATGGAAATGATTACTGAAAAGGAGTTCAATGAACAATTTTAAAAATCTTACTAACCTACCAGAGATCACATTCAAGAGCAAAGGCAAGCCACAGTTGGCAGAGTTGGCACGTTACGTGGATCATATGAAACAGAGTCTGTTTGATGATCAGTGGAGCCACAGTACCAAAAAGCACATCAAGACAGCAATGACCCTGTATATTAGGTCAATGCAGAAACAGTTGGCTCCAATGGGTGCTCACTATAGAGCAGAAAACATAATTGGCAAACAGCATCTGGAACACGTGATACCACAGAACAAAATCATTACGGCCTACTTACACAACAAGATCACGGCAGAGGTGATGTTGCAGATGCCGTTGTGTATGATAGATGATGCCGACAAACATAAACTTGAAGGTGACTGGCAACAGGCTGGAGACTGGCAGTACCCGTTCCGTAGATATCGATCAGCAGGCTTTACTAACACCATCAAAGATGTCACAGGAAAAACTATTGACCTACAAAATTACACTTTAAATAATCATTTTGATATGTTGGGTTACAAAATATGAATATTTTATTATTAGGCGATTGTGCATCTTCTGGAAACAATACTCTTTTGCCATCAATTTTACAAAACAATAACTTACATATAGAATATAGTATGCCATGGAAAGGTGATAATTGGAAAAAACTAATGTTATGGTATCTAAAAGAAACAAAGCATATCAGAAATAAAATTGTTGATCAAAACGACATTTATTTCAATGCTTTAAAATATTTAGAAGAACAGGAATTAGCAAACAGTTATTTTAAACATATCTCACATAATCATCACTTAACAAATGTCAGTAAAAATGGTGCAACAGCATACTCATATTACAAAAGATTACAAAAATATGAAATGGAATTTAATCATAAACCAGACATTATTTTTGTGACAGATTATTGTCCGGCACACAATTGGCAAAGAATTAATCATAGTAATTCAAAATATTTTCTTGAAAAACGATTTGATCCTACAAATGATAATTTTGTTTACAACAAATATCTGAAAGCACCAGAACATATACAAAAATTAGCCTACGCAAAAGCAAAAAAATATTTCTTAAAAGGAGAAAATTTTATCATAAAACGTAATCAAAAAATAATGACTTGGTTTTTGAATTACTTAGAATCTAACAATTACAAATACTACAAATTGAAATTTTACAGAGGATTCAAAGAATTTGATAATGACTCTTCTGCGGTTGATTGTTCAAGTTTTGTTGATCAATATACCAGAGGAAGACAAGATATTGTGAGTGAAAAAATAAAAGTAAGTAAATGGATTGCTGACAAAATTGCACAGCAACATCCATGGTTGACAGATAACCAATAGTAATATATAATGGTAAAACAACGCACATTGAGTAAATGGTGTAAATCATTTGTAACCTCAATTCCAACACCCGCCTTAGGGTTTATGCATTGTAGCCAAGGGGAGTGACAGCCGCCGCGGCGAGATACATTGTTTACTCGTGTGTTATAAAATTATGAGCAAGACAAAAGAATTACTAGAAGGATTAAGTCAAATAACAGCCAAACCATCGGCACCAGATCCAATATATACATCTGTGTCAAATCAATATGGCGAAACAGCAGATGGCAAACCTATCTACATTGACAGATTGTATGGTGGATTGTATGGTGATACCAAACTGATCAACAAAGACCACACCAGGTACAAAGGCAAAATATATAGACGTAGAAGATTAATATCCAGAAAAACAGTGGGTGGTGATGTGAATAATTTTTACAGTGTGTGTTATGAAACAGCAGATGGCAGATGGTTTGACAACTCAGGTATGCCCATAGAAGCACCCAAAAAATTAGAACCTGAAAAGGTCAAAACAGCAGAAGAGATTGAAGAAGAACAGCAACAAAAGGCCGAGATAGCCAAACGTAAAGAAGCGGCCATCCTAGCAAATTTAAAATGAACAAGCAAGAGTATGAAACCTTATTAGCGACCAAGCCATGGCAAGAAATGGAGCAACACTTTGACAATTTGCCTGTGGCCACTGTTGAGCCAATTGCATCTTTAGATATTAACACAGAAGATTGGATACAGTTTACTATTGATAACTTTGACCAAGCACAGCAAAAATGGGAGTCACCAAAAGATCACTATGCAGATTACAGTAATAAATGGGCAACCATAAACAACCAATTAGGTAGAAACCAACACAACACATTTGAATTAAATTACGGAATGCTAGGTGATAGCAATCAAAAACTTGTGAACTTGTTGGGAGAAAAAAATATAGAAACACTTGGTGCAGATCCTGAATCTATCCTGATGAGATTTATTGTGAAAATGCCTGGGCACGGCATTGCTTGGCACGAAGATGATGCAGGCTCTTACAAAACCAAGTTTCCCAATGCAGATACTAGCAAATTAAAAAGACTTTGGTTTAGTATTCAGGATTGGAAAGACGGTCACGCATTTCAAATTTCAAAAACTGTAATTACAAATTGGACAAAAGGATCTGTATATAACATTCCATTTGGTTTAGGACACGCATCAAGTAATTTTGGGTATGTGCCACAGTACACTGTGTCTTTTACAGGCATCATAAATGATTAACACTCAAAACTTTCATAGACGTTGGCAAGAAATCAAAAACGATGTGCTTGAAGGTTTAGAACAAATACATCAAAACGAAACAGTGGTGAATGGATATTTTACTCAACAGGTAGAAGAAAAATTGAAGTTGTTGTCTGGTAGAAAATATGCTGTGCTGTGTAGGTCAGGATCTCACGCAATCTCAATGAGTTTACGAGCATATGATTTGGGATCTTGGGACAAGGTTATTATTCCAAATTACAGTTGTCCAGCAACCTTGAGCAGTGTGAATGTGATAGGTTGTGTGCCTGTGTTTTGTGAAGTGAACGAATTTGGATCACTAGACAGTGATAGACTTTTAACTTTGGCCAATAGCGATGCCAAAGCAGTGTTGGCCACAGGTTTGTATGGTGATGTCCACGATCACGCCGCAGTCAAAGAGTTCTGCATTCAAAACAAAATGATTTATGTGAACGATGCCGCACAATCACAGTTTGCATTGTATAACGGCGCAAATTCTTTAACTTTAGGCGATGTTGTTTGTATGAGTTTTGCTGACAACAAAGTTATTCCAACCAGTGGTACATTTGGTGCTGTGTTGACTGACAACCAAAACATTTATGAAAAATTACGTGTGTTGCGAAAAAATGGAAAACCTGGTAGACTAGAAGATTATGAAGTGGCAGGATTCAGTAGCCATCCTGAAGAAGATAAAGCAGTACAGATACTAGCATCAATGAAACACTTTGAAAAATGGAAAAACAAACGTATTGCAATTGGCAAAATCTATGATGAGTTTTTTAAAGACAAAATTGTTGTGAGACCCAGTCCTTCTTATTCTACTTGGAATGGGCACAAATATTCAATCTTAGTTGAAGACAAATTTGAATGTTACAAAAAATTAAAACAACAAGGCATTGAAACTGAACAGCATTACGTGGACAGTTTTGTACAATTATTATGGACACCTAAAGAACAACAAGATGAAGATTTTTCCATATCTAATAAGTTTATACAACAAAGTTTGACTTTACCTAACAATCCTCATATGACAGACGAAGAAATTGAACGTGTGGCCAAATCTGTGCTGATGGTAAATGGTATAGATAAATAATTTTGTAACGCCACATATCTTGTGACGTCGGACAAGTACAGGACCAATACATAAGAACTGGCCCTTCCGTATGCGGACTCTCGCTAACATTAATCTAGTGTAGTATAGGAAACAATATAATTGACTCCTATTGCCTTTCTATGCTACACTTACAAAAGGATTAAAAATGGCTGATAGAAAATTAAAACCTAGTGAGGTAATGTCCAATTACAAGAACATACCTGCAGACATAAACATTTACACACGTGAAAGCGAAATGAAAGACTATCCTGAAGTTACACTTTGGGACTTTATAGATCAGAGACCTGATAAAGACTATGAAAAGTGGGCCTATGATATTGGTTCAGATCTTACAACTGAGTATGAAGCAAATCCATTATCTAAATTAGATATAAACGAACAAGACTTCATAGACTTTATGATGAATAACAAAGATACTTGTCAAAAAAAATTCTATGAAAAACGTCCTTATCATAATGGCATAAGTGAACTTACTTTAAATTTGCCAATGAAATGTGGTTACAACTCTCGTAACACTATAGAATACAATTGGGGCCTGTACGGCAACAGCAACGAGCAGGTGAAAGAACTTTTAGGCACCAGAAAAGTCTGGGAAGACAAAATTGGCATTGATTATGACACTGCTCTAATTAGATTGTTGGCATACTTGCCTGGACAAATATTGCCTTGGCATCATGACAACTTAGGAAATTGGTGTAGAAATAATAAACATTTGAATCCAGATATAGATGCTCAGATGTGTGATTTAGGACCAATCAGAAGATATCTTGTGATGATCACTGACTGGCATTGGGGACACGTGTTACAGTTTCAAAACAGTTATTTTCCTAGATGGAAATCTGGTGAGGTGTATGACTTACCTATACCACAACCTCATTGTTCTGCCAATATGGGTATGAGACTGAAACTGACTTGCAGTATTAGTGGAGCACTCACAAATGAAATTAAATCATAAAATACCCACACAGAGATTAGATCCAAAACCAACTGTTCCAAAAGAAATCTTAGAACAGCATCCGTGGCATTGGGATCCTATGAAAAAAGATCACAGTGACGAAACCTGTTATTTGAAAAACATCAAATTCGATTGGGCGGCTCTGGCCAAATGGTCAATTGAAAAGTGTAATGAGCATCTGACTCCACAAAAATATTGGTGGTACGATTACAAGAACGATGTGGTGATGCACGCCAAAGACAATGTGAACAATATGCCAATCAGAGAGCAGGCAAAATTGGCTTTGAAAAATAATACTCATAACAAAGATAACAGCCAATATTTTAAAATTGCAAATGAAGAATTTGGCCATTGGTATGAACCTTTAGCGGCTATGTTTCCAAACTTGAAAAAGGATAAAATGGGTATCAGTCTTTTTATACAAATGCCGGGACACACAATATGGAGTCACGTGGACACTTACAGCAGTTTTATTAGAAGAACAAAAGGACCAGCAAATTATTCTGTGTTGAGAAGATATATGGTTTTTGTAAAGGACTGGGATTGGGGACATTTTTTCCATTATGGCAATCACTGTTTTAACCAGTGGCAGGCAGGTGATTGTTGGGATCTACGTCCAGGTATCTATCACGGCAGTGCCAACGCTGGTGTGAATCCAAAAATAACAATACACTGGAGTGGAGAAATCAATGATTAAATTTTATAAAAAAGTTTTGGTTTGGTGGAACAAGCCTATTGAATATAAAAAACCAAAACACGATTACACTGTATTTTTTAGATAATGACAGACATTTACGATAGAAAAGACTACTACGAAAAGTATCTTACGGAAAAAAAAGTAGATCTAAAAGACGAATTAGATCTTGCAGGTTTAGAAACACAAATAAATCTTGATACAAAATCTTTCACTGACTTTATGCAAGAGCACAGATCAGAAAGTCTACAAAAATCGTTCAAGCCGAGACCGTTTTTTGATTTTGACAGTCTAAGACAAACCACGTTTTTGAATGATTTAGGTTACAACGAACACAACACATTTGAATATAACCTTGGAATAAAAGAAGAACATAATACATCACTCAAAAATATGTTGGGCAACGGTGCTTTTGATCATCTGCAAATAGAAAAATCAACTGCTGTGGTTAGATTATTAGAATACAAACCTGGCAATGGAATTCCGTTGCACACAGACAGTTATCACGCATTCAGAGAAAAAAATAAAAACCGCAATGGTTCTATTCATAGATATTTTATTGCGGTCAGCGAATGGAGTTGGGGTCATTTCTTGCAAGTACACAATCACATGATACATCACTGGAAACCAGGATATGTCTGTGAAATTCCAGAAGGTGTGTTTCATTTATCTGCGAACTTTGGAATACAAACTAAATTATCTTTAACACTCACAGGATTTAGGCCCATATGATTTCAAATACAGCAGGTGATAGACTCTATAAACAAATACACGAAAGATTAATGGACGCATACAATGAAATTCATTTATCTGGCAATTGGATTGATGACAAATTTACAGAGTCTGTTGAAAATAAATTAAAAAAAATTACTGGTAGAAAATATGCTAAACTTGTTACATCGGGTACATCTGCTTTGAATGTTGCATTATTATCTTGGAATATCATTAACAAAAATGTGGCCTGCACCAATTATAGTTACGTTGCAAGTGTAAGTCAGGCCTCTTTAATTAACAAAGTAGATTTTTTTGACGTAGATAAAAATGGAGTAATTGATTTAGAAAATAAATTTACACAAGATGCTGTTATTCCTGTATCACTGTACGGTAACACTATTGATTATGATAAATTTAAAGTTTCAGACCACACAAAAATTATTGTAGATTGTGCTCAAAGTTTGGGTGCAAAATACAAAAATAAAGCAGACGGAAGTTTTGGTGATGTTGCAGTTTTTAGTTTTGCAAGAAATAAACCTGTACCCACAGCAGGAACTCACGGTGCTTTGGTATGGGACGACGACTCAATGATGCAAAGAGTTAAAGCAGTATCAAATAATGGCAAATTAGGAATGAACAGTCCTATTGAAGCATTTGGGATAAACGCCATACCAATGGAAATACAAGCGGCGTGGATTGATATAGGATTAGATCATATGGGAGAATGGCAGGTCAAAAGAAAACAAATACATGATTTCTATTGCGATTCTTTTGCTACTTTACCCGTTAACATAATACAACCTAATGAACATTGTGAATCAAATTATCATAAGTTTGCGATGACCACTGGAAAAAGAAAATCATTATACGAACATTTGAAAGATAATAAAATTCACGCACCACTTCATTATGTAGATAATTTTGCACACGCTTATGGTCATAAAGGATCCTTTACAAATACTGATTATTTGTGTAATACCATCATTACACTGCCAAATCATGCTTGGTTAACTGATACAGAAGTGGAGACTGTGGCACATACAGTCAAAAAGTTTTTTAATGGATAACATTTGTATAATTGGTGCTACAGGAAAATTAGGACAACAATTATTGCAGTATCCTAACACAGTTTCTTGTCCTGTACGTTTTGAAGATTTTAAAAATTATCAGCAATGGTTTGACACTCATCCCAAAATAGATACTGTGTGGCACGTGGCTCGTACCTGTAGAAAAATATCTCCGAGGAGAGATTGGCACACATTAAAGTTGGAAACCACAGCAATGAAAAATCTTTTACAAACTAGAGCAAAAGATTGTAGATTTGTGTATGCTTCAACAAAAGTAGTTTATGGTATCACCAACGAAACCACACCATTACCAAAACAAAATGTTGCTGAAGCCTTTGTTGATAACAAAACAGGCGTATTCAATTGGCCAGAGTGGAAAACCAACAGTATCGTCTCATTAAATGGACTTTCTGAACAGCACACCACTTACGCAATAACCAAATTAATTTGTGAAAGATATATCAGTAAAACCTGTTCAAATTACAAAATTTTAAGGATCTGGGATATCATCTAATAAATATTAACGGAGTCAAACCTTATAAGGAGACAAACTATGTACAAGTTTGAAACTAAGACTAACGAAGCAGGTGAGATCCAAGAAGTGATCAATCACCAACCAGAAGGATACAATCCTCAAACTGGTATCTATGCTTCAAGTTACATTTTCCAAGGCGACTGGGAAGATGAACTGAAGGCTCTGAACTTCACTAGAAGAGGTGACAAGTTCAAAGAAACTTCTAAAATTGATGCAATGAAAGGTCAAGATTCACAATACCTTTACAATTCATTTAGAAGTGCTGATGGTAAGGACACAACTCACGATCAGTTACAAGACTTCTGGACAGAAGAAAATCCAGCAGACTACAAAGACACTAATTCAAAACTTTCTTCACCAAAACTGGCCGCAATCTGCGATTGGTTCCAGTGTGAGAAAACTAGAATTAGAATCTTCCAACAACAACCAGGTGCTTATATGCAAATGCACACAGACTTTGATAACCAAAGAGGTAACCAATATGGTGAAACTTTGAGAATCTTTGTGCAATTGACAGATCAACCAGGTGGTGCTTGGTATAGATTCAAGACTGCGGATTCAGAAGTAAGCATCAATTTACAAAAAGGTCAGTTTTTGATTTTCAATCCAGATCACACTGGACACCAAACTCAAAACTTAACTGACGTTCCAAGAAATGCTTTCATGTTAGTTGTTAAAAGAAACGCATGGTTAGATTCTTTAACCAAGAACGAGACTATGACTTTTATCGATGTAAATGAACTTGCAGAGCAAAAGAAATCAGCATAATCATTGACAAACTTATAGCGGCATTTTATAATGTCGCTATAGGAATTTACTATGTTAGAATACGCAAAACAGAAATGGGACGAAATTTCTAAGGTCAAAGATTTTCTTGCTTTTGTTGAAGATCCAAAAGTTGATGTAATGGAGTTTTTTAAAACTCAAGCAGATACCTCAAAAAGTGGATTTTGGATTGCTGGCAATATTAATTTTGATATAGACATTGGAAGGATTCTCAAACAAAAACCTCAAATTAAAAACGATGAAATATCATATCTGACTAGAACTCCTAGTGAGATTGAACACCATAAAAAATTTAAGTTCACAAACGGTTACGATAGACACGTGCCCAATGATGAAGTAATGCAGATAGTGTCAACATTAGGTTTTAACGAGAGACCAAGTGTGTACATCAACAATCAAACACCAGGAACCTTAATTCATAGACATATTGATTTTGTATCTTGTTATACCTACGACAGAAGCGATGACAAAAACTTTTTAGAACTTCCATATGATAAAGAGCGGAGACAAGCCACTGGACACAAAGATATATGGAGATGTTTTGTAGCATTAGATGATTGGAAACCAGGACAGTTGGTAAACTTTGAACCTGGCTTTTGGAGCAATTGGAAAAAAGGTGACATAATGTTTTGGGATTGGAGAAACACACCTCACAGCACAGCCAATTGTGGTATCAATGATCGACCGTTATTAAAAATTACAGGAACAATTGACAATGACGAGTGGGTCAGACAAGCAAAACAGTCAGGTACAATCAAACAATTTTATGTATAATTGGGTTTACCAAGTTGGAGAAAAAAAGTTTTCAAGTAAACTTCTAGCCATAAATCATAGTAATCAAACAAGTAAACCAATCTATTTTAATTGTCCACAAGATTACAACACCTATGATTTTTCAAATGAACCCAAAGAAAGTTTACAAGTTTTATTCAAAAATCAAGCACAGAAAATTAGAGATTCATATAAAACAGTACGACTGTACTTTTCAGGTGGATCTGATAGCCATTTGATATTAAGAACTTTTCTTGATAACAACATACCTATAGATGAAATAATTTGTTTGAAGTCAGGTTTTGCATCTGCTGATTTTGAAATTGACAATTATGCTATTCCTATATTAAAAAAATTAGATTTAAAAAATACAAAAGTCCATATTAATTGTCCATCTTTAGAAACCTATTACAAATATTATAAAGAAGGTGTCACAGCAGAAAAAATACAAAATAGTTCATATACATATCATACACATTTTAGACTACAAGAAGCAGTAGAATACCATAGTGAAAAAAATTACAATCCTCTTACTGCCAATATGAGAGGTTTTGATAAGTCAACCATAATCTACAAAGACGGACACTGGTACACATATTTTCTTGATGTAAATTTAGAACCTTTCCCACATATGATCAATTTTTTTAGTGATGATACAAAAATTCAAAGCAAACAAGCACACAAATGGAAACGTGTAGTTGAAACTCTCACAGACAAGCAAGGAAATAAAACACATAATTTTCAAGACAAGGAAATTCAAATGATGTGGAACCAAGCCACAGGTAGAATTTATGAAACACCTCTGAAAGATTGTTTTTATGATAAGGGTGATAATCATATTTTAATTGATAATAAAAAATGGTATTACAGGAATTTCAAAGAAAAATATGCATTTGAATCTGTGATGCTCAAGAACAAAGAACTTTTATATCTTTGGCAATCAAATCTACAAGATCTTGCCAAGTACACAGGAAACCATTGGTGGAATCAAGGATCCCCAGAATTAGGTTCCATAGGAATTTTATCAAAGTTTTATTGTTTAACCAAAAATCAAACAAAAACTGTGGATGAATTATATCCCAACGGCTTCAAACCCTAATAAAATAGCCACTTTTTTGCCAGTTGACGGAAATACCAAACTATGTTATAATAGTGGTAATTTAGGAGGAACAATTATGTATAAATGTTCAGCAAAAGCACAATTAGTAATGGATCAGGTTAGATCAAGATGTCAATCTGATACACAAACTAACAACAAGTGGACTGGTAGATCTGGAAACTATATGTATATCATGGGCAGAGAGAATGCTGATGGTAAGGCAACAGGTGTTGTACACAAAATTTCAGAAGACGGTTCACACAAATTATGTGGATCATTCAAGATCATGAGTGATGGTATTATCACTAGATTCACAGGTTTGTCAAAAGCAGACTGGAATTCATTTATGAATTCAGCAGAAGCAGAATACAAAAGAAAATATTCTGAGACTGCCACAACAGAAGAAACAACAGCAGAAAAAGTTGCTGTTTAAATATAGACAAGATAGCAGGTTCGCAAGTTTAGGCTAAATTTTCGCGGCCTGCTGTCATTTATTATGCAGAAACACGTCTTTAATAATTTGAAACTTGTGATTGCCACAGTTGCTTTGGTGGCATTTGTGATCGCATCTGCATTCTTTATTGGCACTTTCTACCCAAACAAATGGACCACACAGGACATCCAAACAGAGTTTCACAAAAAAGAAGTGAACGAAGTGATATATCTGGGTTTGGTACAACCTGAATTTGAGTTCAAGGACAAACAGAGTTTTATCACTGCCACAGGCAAGTGTATAGATTATTTGAATTTTACCACAGACAGAATGAGCAGGGTGCCCACATCTATGATCATTGCAATGGCCGGCATAGAAAGTGGTTGGGGCACCAGTAGATTTGCCCGAGAAGGTAACGCACTGTTTGGTGTGAGAACTTGGGACAGCACAGTTCCACAAATGAAACCATTGGATCTACCTGATGCAGACTTTGGTGTGAAAAAATACAACACCAAATGCGACAGTGTGAAAGATATGGTCAGAATACTAAACACTCATCCTGCCTATGAAAAATTTAGGACAGAACGTGAGAGACAGATAGATGCTGGATCTTGGGACTATCAACTGTTGTTAGATGGTATTACTGCTTGGAGCACCAATCCAAAATACAAAGATATCATATGGTCAGCCATAGTTGACAACAATTTACCATAATGTTATAATTAGATATGGGTTTCATACAACTGAGATTAGCAAAGCGAATGAAGAAGAAAGCAGAGAACACAAAACGTAACCGTGACGCACAGGCCAATCACGAAGAATGGTTGCAGTCACAGGGTTTGGACAACCACACTCTAAAAAAGAGTGCCAAACGTTTTCGAGGCTACGACATTCCTGATTACTCGCCTGACCCCACACAACCCAAAACTTCTGATAAAATTCCTGTGAATGGATCTGGCAACAAAGCACAGCCACAGGCCTATTCTGGAGAACGTAAATTGTTGGGCATAGGACTTATGCACAAAAGCAATCTTGTGCCTGTTTGGGACGAAGAAGGTGCCAAAGAGATCACCCTAATGAAGGGTAACAAATAGTGAAGATCAGATACTACCAAAAAATAGACGGCTGGAGATGGACAGGGTTTATCTTGGCTATGGTGAGTGCATTCACTTTGAGTGGTGGTAATCCCAGTGTGCAATGGTTGGGATGGGCAGTGGCATTGGTATCTTGTTCAATTTGGATATGGATGGGCATCAAGGACAAAGACACACCAAGAGCACTAATGGAATTGATGTACCTACTTTTGGCAATTCGTGGTGTATACAACTGGTTGGCATAAATTACCCCTCAAAAAAGTCAATTAAATCAATGGTTATAGCAAGATCAACTTTGGTTGACGCATTTGGAAAATGTGTTATAATTGTAGTATGATTAAATTAATAATACTATTTGCAATCTTTCTTGCAGTGTATCCTATGATTGGAGACGGTTGGGCACAGTTCAACGCTGATTTTAATGTTGAAGGTATCTTCCATTCACTGTCTGAAATTATAAGCAAATTGAAAGGATAGGATAATATGAAAAATCTAAGTAAATTATTCCTTATCTTGGTGGCCGGTGTGTTACTGGCAAATTGCAGTGGCACATACAAAGTAAAACCTGATCTAGGTAAAGCGGGTGTAGTGAACAAAACTCCCAAGTGGTACGTGAAACACGACAGAGACACTATGTTCAAATATCAAGAATCAGGCACAGCAGTATCACCTGATATGGAACTGGCAATGAAAAAAGCAATTTTACTTGCCAAAGCCAAACTGGTTGATAGAGTGTATGGTGAAATGAACAACCAAACTGTAATCAACAAGACTGAAACAGGCGACAACGAAGACCTAACAGTGACCACAGATAGCACAGACACAATCAATAATGTGATACAGGACACTGTGGCTCAAGGTTATGTGGTTACAAAATCTGAACTTTATATGACTAGAAATAAAAGTTACAGAGCCTATGTTTTGATTGAAGTTAAGAAAAGTGCATTTGACATCTAAGGCAATGAACTACAACAACATTATAAAAGTCATTGCCTTGGTAGTGCTCACATTGGTTTGTGTACTGACCTGGGTCACTCAATCACACGCAGGTGGCCCTTGGAACGATCAGTATTGTGACATAGAAGTCACTAAGATCAAAGTAGTGGATGCAGATGGAAACTTGATTGAAAATCAAACAGAAGAAAAAATGGTATGCAACGACGGAGCCAAAGACTTGTTACACGGAATGGGTATTGCAGACAGTTGTCACATTTACACTTGGCACATACCATTAGGTGGAGAACTTGTGGAACAACGTTCTATCGCTTGTAAAAAAATAGAGGGTGGATATGAAATTGTTAAAGGTTATCATAATCTCAATTAGTTGCTGGTTGATCAGCACACAGGCCTACGCTAACAAACTGCCAGGAGAGACCAACGAAACTATTGGCAAGTTACCTGATCCTGTGTGGATTGACGATCCGCAGATAAACTTTCCGCAGTTTTTATGGAGATACACACAGTACGTGGGTATGCGTCTCAAGAAAGCAGAAAAGCAACAGCATCAGAGTGCGGTGTTCTTTATGCTGGAC
>Ga0160423_10000865_pt1 | contig 25322 bp, 53 predicted proteins | sample CRUFie14St8metaG_FD_108191 | JGI IMG/M metagenome (GOLD analysis project Ga0160423, IMG submission 108191) | Marine microbial communities from the Costa Rica Dome - CRUD Field 142mm St8 metaG | ecosystem: Environmental > Aquatic > Marine > Oceanic > Photic zone | place: Costa Rica: the Eastern...
CAATATGGCACAACGTTGTATGGATGCAGGAGATAATGACCACTTACTAATATCAAACGATGTACATCAGTATGTATGTGAAATGGATATACCTGGCTTACAATTTGATGATTGGGGTCCTGTTATAGTTAAGCATGGAACTACAGTTCATATGTGGACTGCATATGGTGATCGTTTTGGTAGAAGAGAGTTTCCTACATGGCGTGGTACAAAGAAAGCGGAGTTTAAAACATTAGATAACGAAGACGAGGAATGAATTAATTACAACACGCACATAAAGAACATATAAACGAAGAAAATAAAAGTTAATAGCCATACAACTTTATCTACCCATGAGCGCATTAGCTTCATTAATACTATTTATGATTTACCGTATTTGTTCCTTATTTCTTTTATATTTTCGTATATAACCTTAGACGGTAAATTAGGAACACCAACTGGCGGGTAACCATGTTTACTAACAAAATGTCTTCCACCTGTTACAATGTTATCTTGCCAATCTTTTCTTGGTCTAATAGTAGAGTTATCTTCACTACAAGCTTGTTCATCTATATAATCATATGAGTTAGCTAGGTCAGGCCAATACCAGTAACCGGGTATATAACCAGCTTTAGCTATCATATAAGAATGATCAACGTGTTCCCATGCATTATTATATTGTTCATCGAATATACCTACATCAGATAGAACAGAATGATGATAATAACAAAAGGAACCGACGCAATGTAAATTAAAAGCAAGTTCTACTTCCTTATTATAAGGAACTTTAAATCTAGGTATAGGATGGCCGTTTTGTTTATTAGCTGGACCATGGTAACCAAACATAAGATGTTTAATACCCGATACTTCTGAAGCTTCAACATACTTATTAAACACATCTTGATCTTTGATAAGCATATCATCTTCTATAATAAAGATATGTTCGAACCCTTTATTCATTAGAATACGGAACAAAATATTTTTGGATTTACCTACTCCAAGGTTTTCTGGGTTATATGTATAGTTATCTATCCTACTATGTTCAATATCATTCCATCCTAATTTGTCTCCGTCATTAACTACAGCTGTATAATGATCGCTAGGTAATGATTGTAGTAAATTTTCTAAAAACTGTTCCCTATTACAGGTAACAATACCTATACCTACATGTTTACCTATCTTATTCATATATAATTTCTCTTTGTTAACCAATTAACTAATTTTATTTTAACTGAAAAACTTAAATCATCAATAGTAAAATAGTCTTTATAATTAGTTTTACCGTTACCTATATGATTTTTAAAGTACTTTGACTCATCATCATACACAGTTTTAATGTTATCTACTATAATTTTTTGTTTGTTTATATCTAACTTATCAGATATTTTATTAACCAAATCTATATCATAAGGAACCGATATATAATCTAATATTTTAGTTATAGCTTTTTTATTATCATATAAAATATCATCCTCATATTTTAGTTTTAATATATCATATTCATCTAATTTATTATCATAATCTATTAATTCGTTAATAAACTCTGATATATTAAATCGTTCACCACTTACTTTACAAATACTCTTATCGATAAAATCACCGTGTTTATCATACGTCATATTATTCATTCGGATAATAGAAGCGCATGCGTTTCGAACGTCTCTATATGAATAAATTGTTAATGTATCATCTATATCAGCTCCATGTAGCTTAGTTATATCATCGGTAAACTCTTTTACTACGTTATATATAAAAGATGAACCGCTTCTATACATTCCATATACATTAACTTTCATTAACTTATTAATAAAATATATACTACGAACCTTACTGTTCCAGTAAAGAAGAAGTAATATTCAATATCTTTCATTATACTTCCCATAAATTATTATATGACATTCAAACAAACAGTATTATTAAAACACGAACACGGTATAACAGCTCAATGGCAATCAGATGATTATTCATGGATGGCAGTAGCAACATATCAGCAAGAAGAGAAAGAAGGCACTAATACAGATGGTGAAAATGTTAAGTTCAAATCTTGGGTTATGACTAACTGTTCAGGTCCATGGACTGGTATATCTGAAGATAAAAAGAGTTTAACTATCATACCTGGTTATGAAAAAGAGAAAGAAAACGTATCTGGTACTGCTACAGTTATATTAACATGTTTAAATGCTACTGTTGGTGGTGAAGAAGCTCTTAAATCTATCTGGACAGGACCAACTATTGGGTTTTAATCTTGCTAATATATATGCGCGGAGCGCAAAAGCGTTCCCCTTAGCTTACCGCGATACTCTATAACTATCTTTATCTCGGTGATATGTAGATGTCTCTATTATCTTAACATCTTGATATCTAGCTATCAGTCTATGCGGCTGTCCCCGTGGTATCTCTATAGTCTGACCCTCTGCAATTACTAATTCACTTATACTTGCATTACTAGTATCTATAATACTAAGATATAAGGAACCGGATAATACATAAAACGTTTCATGCTTAAGCATATGAAAGTGCATATGTGTTGAACCGCCATGTCTTATCTCTAGTATCTTAGAGCAATAGTCTTCTTCTTCATTATTTGCTAGCCATAGTTCCCTACCCCATGACTTCTCAACGATCTTCGGTTTACATGTTACCATGATAAAAGTTTTAATCCGTTCACCTTAGGACTCAACCACAAACCTCTTATAACCCCCCAGCGATCGCGCAAAAAAAATTTCCCGAGATATCAGAGAACCGCCATATTGGGTAGTTTTACGAGATCAAAAAAATTTTTCGGGCATGCCCCTCTCCCTATATCCAAACCCCGCTCGTATAATTCGTTCTCCTTTACCCGTCATCGAGAGAGCGGGCCCTCTCTCGCACACCGGCCCGCTCTCGAACGGTTACTTACTCTCAGAATGGGTTGTTATTCTCTGCAACCGACTCTTCTTCACCCCACACCTGCTTATGTATACGCTCTAGGTTATCCTTTCCAATAATCTCTTCCTTCTTTGCCAAGTAAGCTTCCGTTTCGTCACTAAGCTTGACCTCCTGCACTACTACAGACTCTGTAACCGCATTAATGTCAGGCTTGTCAGCAGTAACCTTACGCTTATTAGTCTTACCACGGCTGTTCATTGCTACAATATCATCAAAGGCCTTCTCAGCAGTCAGCTTATCGAATGCTTCTCGATCTTTGACCAGGTCATATACGTCCTTACCCTTATTCACTTGCGTAATAACCTCTCGGCATACGTAATACTTCTTCAAGTCTTCTACAGTCGTACCTAGCCTCGTTGCCTTATTCTGCAAGTAGGTATAGGTAGTAGGTCGGCTCTTCAGACTCACTTGACATACAATAGTTGTTCCATTACTCATATTATTAATATCTTTCTCTTAAATGTTATCAGTTAATCTAACTTACTCTCTTATTATAGCTTCGTTCCGTATCTCAATCAACCATTATCTTCAACTGCTTCATACAGCCAATGATCTGGGTTGCCTGCATCGCCGCCTTCTTTGACGAAACTGCGCACTTTGCCTTCTACAATAAGCTCACGAAGAGCTTCCATCAATTGTTGTTCAGTCATTTCTGTCATCTCTATTATTATATGATTGTTCCGTATATCGATCCACTCAATAAAGTGGCTTTGACCACCTCTTGTTTTGCTTAGCTCGGGCATCGGCATCACGCTTAGCCTGCGCCTGTAGTTGATCATATTGGCTGCAGCGATATGCTGCTTTATTTGTTGATGTTTGCTGTCTCGCTCGCATGATCTGATTATATGCTCGTTCCCTATTCTGATCAACTGTTGATTTATTCTGATGCCCGATAAGTAAATTTGATTGTTGATTTTTGAAGAGTGAGCGCCTTTATCTAATACAAATCTGCTTTTAGATTCGTTTACTAATACTAACTGACTTCTACTTTCTATCGTATTATCTGTAGTATTATCTCTCACTTACCTCTATCTATAACTCTCAATAAACTTTTATTTTCTTTTTAACGGCTTTCCATCTCTCTTTAATGGTTTATCTATAGAAGGTCTATCAATTTTGTTTGAAGATCTAATATTTCCATCTGATACTCTCTTATCTCTTTTAGTATCTTTACGTTTATCTCTTTCAATATAATAATAATGATCATGAAAGCTATAATAAGGTCTTTGCCAATATTCATAAGAGTGATGGTAATGATGATATTGATATGTTCTATTAGGATAGTTATTGTTATTACTGCAGCTAGTTAATATAATGATAACAGCTATTAACAATACTTCATGCATTTTTAATAACGTCATCATCTATATCATCATCTGATCTGTTCATATAAATCTCTTTAAATATATTCTCTAGGTTAATACTATCTTCAGCTTCAAATGAAAAGACAATATCATCTTCTATTTCAATATGCCAACAATCATCATCAAACTTTACTCTTAATGAATTACCGTTATCGTCATCTAGGATGTACTCACTTACTTTATTAATTTTCATAATTTTATTCTTCTATTTCTATTCTATCTCTTCTTATTTTCTCTACAGTATAATAATTAGTAGACAACTTATTCATATTATACCATACCTCATATTCTACAAACTTATCTAACTGTATAAAACTTGATTGTTTATCTGGAAGCTTAACAGTAATGTACCAATCATATTGTTCATCATTTAATTTAGCTCTTTTAATAGCTTCATTTACTTCTCTGCCTCCGAAAGCTCTAATTGCATGTTCATAAGATACACCATCTCTTCCTACTTGACCGTATTCACCAGGAGTATAATGATCTTTAACTATTCTACCTTTTGGATCTATTTTAAATATAGTCCAAGGTCCGTTTGTATATTCACTAACTTTATAGTTAGGCTTACCTCCTTTAAATGTATGAGCTGGTATATCATCTCCTGCTATAATATTAACAAACATAACCTTTTCTTCTTCTGAAGCTTTCTTTATAGCTTCTTTAGTTGCAATAGAAAGATTACGATTATAATAATTCAGCGATTTCATGAAGAATTCATCTGCTCTTTTTTGCGGTATGAATATAGTCTTTTTACTAAAATAATCGTTAAGAATAAAATATTCAGTATTAGAAGGGTTGTTAAATAAATCTTCTCTTATCTTAATACCTTCATCAGCAAAAGAATTAAATGCTACTAATAACAATAATAATATCTTTTTCATATCTTTAAAATCTTTTTAACTGAAAACCAATAACCTCCAAAACTACTACTAAAAATAGCTAAACCGCAGAAAACTTGAAAGACAAATACCTCTTCTAATGCTTCATCACCTAAAGGAGTTAAACCCATTATTGCACAATAGAAACCATAACACATTCCTACAGTTATACATAACAATATAAAACCTACAAATGATAATACCTGATGAGTAATCCAACCTAATATAATCTTTTTCATAATCTTATTATAAGAACAACAACCAATAAAACAAATACAATATACCAGCTACTATACCTAAACATAACATACAGATCAATCCAATCATTACCGCTCCACCATCTGTTTGTATAGAATGAATAAAGGTAGCTATAGCAAATGACCATGCTGCTAATCCTATTCCTCCTAACCATGGCTCTGCTTGTCCTAATACTGCACATATTAAGGTAAACAATCCAGCAGCTAATACTCCAAATACTAAAAAGTCAAACAATATGTCATTAACCGCTTCTGTTACTCTATTCTTCTTACCTTTAACTAATTCGAATTCGCTCATATATCATCCTCGTTAATTGTTTTAATTGGCTCTACTCTTTTATTTCTAATCATTTGTATGTTACCGTATATAGAATGAACATGCTTATGCCATTCCGGTTCTTTCAATCTATCCATCTCTTGATCTATTCTATATAACTCATCTTCTATCTCTTTAAGTTTTTTCTTGATTTGATAATCGATATCGTTATAATTCTTTTCATGAACCTTCATTTGCCAATAGCTCGGTAATGGGTCGTTTATATTATTTACCGAACGTGTTGAACAAGCAGTTAAGGTAGTTAACAATAAAGATACCAAGTAAATATTCTTTTTCATATATACAGGTTACAAAAGTTAAGGTCAAAAGGGATACCTTTAATCTCTTAATCATCTTTTGATGCCTCAATCATTCCTAATGCAACTATACCCATAATAACTACCCCGAACATGAATAAAGCAAATAACATAATCACTTGCCTTCCTTTAATGATAAAGTTACTTTAATTCCTACCCAGAAAGTTAATATGCTCGGTACCCAAACGCTTACATACTGACCTTCAGCTTGATAACCAAAAAACCAAAGGCCAGTACTCATCATAAAAGATAGATAAGCTGCAATTAGAAAGAAATAATCTACTTTATCAAATTTCATAATATAATAATATCGTTTATCTATAACTATCAAGAAGGGTTAATAATATAACTACCGCAATGCTCATCAGCATATTTCTCAAACTCATCGCCAAGAGTTAATAATAAACCGCCTTCAGTACTAATGATATCATCTGCAACCATACAATCAAATACATCTCTAGCTGATCGTTCGAATATACGCCATTCTTTCATCAAACCTTTTTCTTTAGTATAGTTATATTTCGACAATTGAACAAAATCATCTTGATCGTGAATTACATATTCAATCTCGTGGTCATCGAAATCGTTAATCGATTTCACATAATTATCTTATTTTAACATAATCATATTATAAAAGGGGCTAGTCATTTTCTAATAGTTTTTCTATTACTGATACTATAGATTATATACTTGAAACAATAATAAACAACCTTCAACACATAATCATTTAATCTTTTGAATCTTTCGATATCCTACCCATTTCTTAACTTGTTTGGGCTTGTAAACTTTAAACTCTTTAACCAACATTTTTTCTTGCATTTAAATCAGCTTCATTATCATCATACCCTCTCCAGTAATCGGCAATCTCATCTGCAGACATATCGTCTTTACCGATTCGTTCGCTCGCATATGTATCAGCCTCGTAATAATGCGGTACAGCTTCTCTTCCATACCAACTATCTGCCGAACCTCTATCGTATGGGCTACCGTGATTTCTATCTAATCTCATTTGTATGTATTTCGTTTTTTAACAGACATTCTCTTCCACTCTTCCCAAGCTGGCTTTGGTTCATTCAAAGCCTCCCATTCGCGTTTCAAACGCTTCCTTTCCTCTTCTATCAAATTACTCGTCATCTGAATCTTTTAAAATATCCAATTCAATACCCCAAACACGCATACTATATTCCAAAAACTCATAAAACTTCTCTTCGCCAAAATATGATCTCATCTCGTTCACGATATTATAATCGCCAATCACTTCAGGCAACAATCCGCGTTCTTCCATCTCAAACAATACATCATCAATATCTTTATCTAAATAACTAACTTTCGGCACTTCATAAGTCATTTTAGTCTTGCCCAAAACAACTGCTGTCTTGATCTTGTCTATATATTCAACACTCATATTTGCTTCATTAATTATATGCTCGTTCCGTATTCTGATCCATTAAAAAGAGCCCCTGACTTGCAGAGGCTTGATACTTTACTTGACGCGAGGCTGGCCTTTTGTGTAAGACTTGGAGTAGTAATGAGTCATTCCTCCATCCTTACGCTTACGACTCTTCCACTTGCCTTCTGTATAACCTTTAGGTTGTTTGATCTTTCCCATAATGTATTCCTTTCTATAATTAATTAGTGTTTGATGTAATCGTAAATATCCTCAACAGCTTCAATAATCAATTCACTAGCAGCACTAGCTTTATAATCACCCATATCTTCAATCTTATCTAACAATCTTCTAATCTCATCTAAATTAGTATCAAGCTCAGCAGTAACATCCATATTATCATCATCATGAGCTTCTTTATGATTATCAATCGTCATTACAATCGTTTTAGTATCTAATATCATATCTGCTTCTTAAATTATAAGCTAGTTCCGAATGCCGATCAACTAAAGAATCTCGACAAATTTGACTTCATTAACGCTATAGCCGAATCCTTCATCGCCATCAACCAGACTGACAAAACCATCAGTAACATCAATAACAGTCCCGGAATCGACAAAATCGCCTTTCTCAATAACATGCACTCTCATGCCAACATTTAGCTCATCAACACTTAAGCCATCTTTCTTCATCATATCTTCCATGCTAATATTATATGCTAGTTCCGTATCCGGATCAACTTATTTATCTGCTTAAATCTGAACCATATACAAATCCTTGTCGAACATAAACTCACGCAAATCTTTCAGATCATTATAAAGATCTTCAAACGCGTCTGCATAAAATTTCTTATCAAGACTATCCAAATCATCATTTCGCATGGATTGAATATTACCAGACATTCTTCCAATAACTTCTGCCAATACTCCAGTAGGGTAAAAAAACTTTTCTGTTTTATGATTTTCAATTAATTTATTCATATCTATTATTCTACAATTGTACCATCCTCATACTGCAAATAATGAATCAATACCTGTCCTTTTATTCTATTTTTAGCAATACCTTGATAAATTAAACTAACCCATTCATCCATTATATATTTTTGAATATCTTCTGAATAACTAGTAATCTTTTTACGCATTTCTAAAATTGTCTCTGCTCCGCTATACATAATTTCCTTTCTTTCAAATATTATAAGAACTATCCGTATATAGATCAAACTCTTGCGCCAACATCCCACCAATCTGGATAATTAACCTTACTCATCATATCAGCCCTGGCATGCTTATCAGCATTCATGTAATCATTTACATTCAATTCAACATAAGGTACATCATTTCTAACTTCTTCTGGAAAACCTGATCGAAAATCATTAATAATTTCCTTGTAATGAATATTGTTAATCGTTACAATACTAGCAACAAACGCAACAGCATCACTCAAACGATCTAAACCATTTACAATATAAGTAGTACCGCATTTAAACTTCCAATAGTTCTTTCCATCCTTGAACTTACCCGATTCGCAATGGGCCCCATAATTTTCAAGGCATTGCGTGCTTATCGTAAATGTTTTGCTTTCTGTCATATCATCTAGCATGCTATTATTATATGTTAGTTCCGTATCTCAATCAATTATTTTTTTCCGAAACATGATGGGCAAGATTCATAAAACTTGCACCAGCACAAATCATCTCCTTCATCATCTTTATCGAATCCGTTTGGCACAGACATATGACTGACCCACGAATCGCTAACTTTTTCGTAAACCTCTTCACAACTTACATCTGCAAACCTCATCATATCTTCCATGCCAATATTATATGCTAGTTCCCTATTCAGCTCAACTGAAAATTTTATGTTGATTGTTTAGAGAAAGTACTATAATGAAATGTATGAATAGGAATGATCCACGAATGGGACTTGGTGATAAAAGATTCGAATTTTGGAGATGGACTGGTGAAATATTAGTAGTTTACCTTTCAATATACTTCTTGTACCTAATTCTGCAAATTATTGGTGTAGCATGAAGATTAATATGCATACAATTGGATGGTTTATTATCTATATTCAATTAATATATATTTTGTATTTACTTCTTTTAATTATTAAGTAATGAAGTGAGTACATCTACCTTAATCTTAATAAAGTTTGCAGTACCGTTATTTGCTCTCTTTATTTTATATTGTTTAGTTAATGTTAAAAATGACTAGTTTTATATTATACGGGTTGCTATTTTTAGTGTTTATGGCAATGTTAATGTTTTCCGGAGGAGTATATTGGATATTCTTCTGTTATTATTGGCTTATAGATAAGTTCAAGAAGATGCCTAGGTGGCTTAAAATTACGACAATAGGTATTATAATAGCATTATGTTATAGATATGCGAGTAACCTCTGAGAGCAACGTTAAAATAATATCTACGTAGTTATATTATAATCATCCTTGATTAAATATCTTTATGTCTGATAAAGATAACAAACTTATTTCTGAAATATTTTTAAATGAAATAAAATTATATGACCCTGAAGATGATAAACCCCCGCAAGGCAGTTCAGGAAGAATGGAGTTTGATCCATATTCAAAAGACGAATACAGACGTCCAGATAAAGTTAAGAAAGCTAAACTGAGTAAAAAAAGTGGTACAACTATTGATGGTAGACCATTAGAAGAATTATTAAAAGCCACTGAAGATTATTATTCAGATCCAAATAATATATTTCAAGCTTCAGTAAATGATAAGTTGGGAGATAGAGGATATATTATTGCAAAACTTCCTACTACATATACATCATTTATACTAGCAAAATATATATTAGACGAAGTAATAGAAGTATTAGGAGGATATACTGAATGGGATCAAGCATTAAGTCATGCAAAATCATTACCTGATAGTGGAGTGTCATAATGTCAAAGCCAATTATATTCTATGAAGGTATTATTACTCCTCCATCAGAAATAGGCGCTATTAGAAATATAATGGTATATGCTGAAGTCTTCTTGAAAAGAGAGGAAGAATTTTTACTTGAAACAGAACAAGATAATAAAGACATATACTATAATTGGTTAAAACGTACTTATCTTATTGACTATATAAAGGAAATCGTTACAATAGAAGAACAAGTATTAGGTAGACGCATTACTGAAGCTGAGTTTGATAGAGTAACGTTCAATAACTTTCAACATATCATAAATTCATTATTCGATTAAATATTAATGATGACAAACTATAGTGGCCATAGGAGATCTCATAATGCTTAATTATGGAATTATTTCTTGCTACTATACTACTCTTCTTACTCGTTCCTGTTCTATACTTCATGTATAGAAATGATAAATAATATTGTGCCTTTAATCGAAACATTTGATTCATCTTATACTATATCTCATGGTGAGGAATATGACCCGCCTGAAATGTATGCATATGAATTTGATACTGGCTCTAATCAAGATAGTGTTAGACATGAGGATAGTGATGGGTCTAAGTATGTAGTTAATTTTGAGGTATCATCATTATCTGACGAACCAGGAGGAAATAGAGGTGTGTACCACTTTCAGTTTTCTGAAGAGAAGGATCAAGATGCTGAGTTTCCAACTGATGAACGCTCATATGATATAACGGGATCAGGAAATGAATTTAAAGTATTAAGTTCAGTTATTAATACAGTAAGAATATTTTTAAACGAATATAAAGGAGAGTTAAAAAGTATAATTTTTACTGCAGAAAAAAGTAAACCATCCAGAGTTAAATTATACAATAGATTAGTTAAAACTTTATCACAAAATAATAATTTAAATTATAAAATAAAAGAAGGAAATAAATTAGTAAGTTATTATCTTTACCCAATGTCATTTAAAAACGAATATGAAAGACTTTAAACAATTTTTTACTGAATCTAAAGAAATAGATAATCTTTTGAAATGGGCAGAAGCTAACACCCATCAATATACAGATACCGGAAAAGGAGCTAGAGTTTTATCTAAAAGAGGTAAGGTACAAATATTGCCAAATTCTAAATATTATGCTAATATTATTAAACCCGAAGCAATGAAAGGACAAGAAAATGATACTGGGTTTATTTTAAATTTAGATGATTACATTTTATATGCAGTAGAAGTAAGTATGGATGATGAATTTGATTCAAAAGGAGTTTATCTTCATATAGATAAGAATGGAAAGACATTTAAAACTTTGTTAATATCTGGTATGAATTTAAATGCATTAAAAAGTAATTTTTTTAATAGCTAAAAAATCTATATACGCCATAAGCAGCTTTAGCCAACTTTTGTTTAATTTTATTTTTAAAACCTTTATTACTATTCTTTAATTTATTTTCTAACTCTTTAAGTCTTTTATCTATCTCTTCCCCGCTAGTAAAGTCATAATCACTTAAGTTAATAGAATTAAGTTTACCATCTATAAAATGTAATTTAAAATTAAAATAATGACTTCCTTTTTCATTTTCAACATAGTCATACACATCAATATAATTAGTAATCTTTACAAACTCTTTATCAGTTTCTAATCTATCTTTAGGTTCAAAATTTACAGACTCGAACATGTCATCAAATGTATCAGTGTTATGTTGATAAAGTCTCTTTCTAGATATCTCATAAAATGACATTACACAATCTAAATCTTTAGTCTGACCATAAAAATATTTTTTATCTCTGGTCTTTAAAATAGCTAATTGATCTTCATCAATCAAGTCTTTAACTAAATTTAAATTAAACTTAAAATCATCGAACATACCCATACATTTATTTAACCGCTATCTTAATATAAACAATAAATCCTGATGAGATTAGTTACGACAATTCTCCCAAGGAAAGTTCAACCAAAGATCAGCAGGAACCTGAGCAGAGTAAAAGTCGGGCTGAAACGATGAAGCAGTCTTTAGATATAGAGCAGCGGTTTTATGAGGAACACCTGATTGTTGAAGTTTTGTCGACAGATAAGAAAAAGAATGACCAGAATCAGAAAGATCATCAACTAATAAAACATGCGCGTATGATAGCTTAATATGTTGAATGACATTATCATCAAACTCATCCATCCATATATCACCTCTTTCTTTTCCAGTGTAAGAAGCTAATTGAATAGATCTAACTTCAGTAACATCCAATTGATAGGCAAGCATAGTAGCAGGAATAATTCCTCCTCTTGCAATACCTACTATGCAATCGAAGTCATTACCGCTTTGCTCAATCTTTAATGCTAACTGCTTAGTCAGTGCTTGTATAGCGAGATAACTTATGTCCTTCTTCATTTAATGATTGTAGTAAACGTTCCATAGTATTCTTAGCAAATTCATTATCATCTTTACTATTGTAAATATAATCCCAAGCAAGGTCATATGAATCACTATTTTGAGGTATAAGAGCAGCTTTCATTGTATTCATAAACAACTCTTCTTGTATTTCAGAGATCTTATTCATCTCATCTCTGACTTCAGCCATTATCTTTTTAAACTTCTGCGCATTCATAACTTGATAATACTTTTTTCTTTGTTGATTCCAACTCTTCAAATACTTCAAGCTTGGCCCAAAAATATTCATCTTTTTCTTGAACAAGATAATGATTACGAATTTTATCTTCTATTTCGTTTACAAATTTTTCAGATACTTCAACCATACCTCCCGGGCACATACACCTAAAGTAAGTATCGTCTACTTTAACAAAGTCATTAATACTAAAACTTCTAATGTTAGCATCTTTGAACATTGCACAAGCTGAAGGAGAATTACTACGCCATTCCTCCTTGAAAGTTTGCCAAAAATAATCCCAATCATCATTACCGAAGCGTTTAAATTCAAATGATTTAAATCCTGGGTAAATAACTTTTACATTATGTAGTCCCATATTAATATTTAACTAGTAAGTGAATCAATTCTATCTTTAATCATCATTATGATATCTTTTTTCTTTGCATAATCAAGATTATCATCCCATCCTTTCCATCCTTCTTCTTTAAAGATATCAGGAACATCCCAATACATTACATTATGAGCTTCAAAGTTATTTTTGATCTTAAACTTTTCCATCATAGGGTAATGCTCTCTGTAATTCATACAAACAACAATCTGACTTTCTTCCATAAGTTCTGGAGTAAGTTCTTGCTGCCCAGGTTCTATCTCCCAGTCTTTAACTCCTTTTCTCATACAAAACTCATAAGCTTCAAGGTCCATGACTATATCTTTATTTTTACCGTGGTTAAAATAGCTAAGATCTTTATTTTCATCATGAAGCCTTTTAGGATCAAAACCAGCAGATGCGCAAGATATGCCTTTGTTACATGCAAGTGCTGTTGCAGTTTTGCTTCTAAATACATTACCAGTACATACAAATAGAAAACCTCTCTTTAAGTCCGATGCATATTCTATCTTTGCCATAAGTAAATTATATTGACTATCTAAGAAATAACAACTATAATAACATAAATAATAACATGCCTAGCAGTGATGGTAAAATAGGGTTTAATAACTTAGACAACTTTTTAAAAATATCTCCAATGATAGGGTTAGCTGTAATAGCATACTTTCAATCTTTATTTCCTTCCAAAGCAGACTTTGATAAAATGACTCAATCAATGTATCAAATTGAAAAACAAATTATAGAAATTAAAACTCTTCAGTCATCAGTAGATACAAATACAAAAGCTATTCAAGATATTCAAAAGACAGTGCAACAAATGCAAATTGATATTGTAAGAATGCAGCAAAGAAATAATTGAAATAATTTGCATTTTTTTAAATAGTTAAATGACTAAACCTTTAGGTCAAATTAACATATTTGCAGTTCAGAGAAGTGGAGGAACTATACTTAATTTATTTTTAAGAGAATTTGTTTGTGAAAAATGTAGTCTACTTCATCCTCAATTGTTAAAGGAAGAATTAAATCCTAACTCATATGGACCTAATAACTTATTTTTATATAGACACCCTTTTGGTATACTAGGATCAATGTTACATGTAGATAGTATTGATATTAAAAGAGGATTGATTAATGTAGAGAAAGGAAATGCTAAAATAAAAATACATAATTTAAAAGAACGATTGAATATATTTTATAGTTATACTAAACTACATGCTAAAGAAGGAATTGAAATAAGGTATGAAGATTTTTATAACAATTTTGAATATCTAAGATACTTTGTAGGAAAAAATTATAATGTTGACATTTCAGATGAACAACTAGAAAAGTTTACTTCTGACTTTAGTGCAGACTCCATAGCTAAAGATATGATATCGGGTACAAAAAAGATAAAAGATTTTAGACCTTTTCACGTAAGTAGTGGTAAAGGAGATAATAGAGCTAATCTTAAATTAATACCATCAGAATTAAGAAATGAATCTAAAATTATCTTACAAGAATTTGTTGATCAAATGAACTATGAAACTTTTGATTTATCTGAAATACCTTCTAATAAAAATTACGAATTGAATAAAGCTTATAGTTAAGCTTTCTCTTCTTCATCACCTGAGTGAAATAATCCTTTGAATTTATTTTTATAGAAGTCCATAAAAGATGGAACGGATTTAGATTTTTCTTTTCTAAAATCTTTTACAACTTTAAATTGAGGTAATATTTTTTGTACGCTTTCTAATTCTTCATTACTTAATAGTATACTATTATGAGGTATAACTTTTTGATATCTAATAGGTTGAATTTGGTCGCCTTTAACTCTTAAATTATAAAAGTCGTATGAAAAAGGTTTTTTATTAAATTTTGATTGAAATGAACCATGTAAAGTACCGTGATTAGAACCATATTTGTCCCAAATAACTTTGTTATTTCTTAAAAGTATTCCTTTTTTAACTCCTGATTGTTTAAATTCATCAGGTGACCCTAATAATATTTCACGACCTATGTCTTCAGCATCTTCATCACCGGGGTAAGCGTTAGGTTGATTACCTTCAGTTTTATTTCCCCCGTCCATATCTGTACTATTGAAAGGCCATTGGCGGTACTGAGTATAAACTTCAGCATCGCCTTGATTGTTGATAGGAGCTGTTCTTGGAACTTTCTCAGACATATTATTATTTATTGAATACATACTTGCCAAGAGGCGCTATCTCCTCTTCCTATCTTTCGATAAGCTCCTTCAGCAACTAATTCACGTAAAGCTGAATTAGCATACACTACGCTAACTTTATACTTGTTACAAATTTGACTAACGTTTACTTTATTAAGCTTATTCTTCTTAAGGTCGTCTTTGATTACTTCTTTTTGATTTTTCTTACTCACATATTTGTTCTCTTTAGCCACAACCTTACTATGCATATCATAACCGCTATGAGTCATCATAAGAGTCAACTCATTAGCAGGACCGAATCGATTCTTCGAATACCAGATACGTCTTGCTTGATCATCGACTTCGGCATCGATCATGATATTAAGATTAGCATCAACAGTATGAGGTACAAGAGTCGTACCTTTCAACTTACCAGCCTTAGTAAGATGCATAATAAAACAAACGCAGCATTCATTCTCTTGAGCTGCTTTAACAAGCTTCATCAAAGCATATCGTTCTTTCTCCAAACTATTCATCTTCTTCTTAGTAGTAAGAGCTTGAAAGCTATCAATAACAAGAAAGTCATTTGTCTTAGTCAGCTTAGCAATTTCATCAACATCAGTTAAGTTTGCTATCTGCAAGCTAGTACATTTGATTCGTCTGCAAGTCATTGCAAGCTGATAGATATTCTCTTCGCCTGAACAATATCCAACGCTGTATCCGTTCTTTGTAAGACCTTCTAATAATTGTATCATGAACGTAGTCTTACCACAGCCAGCTGCAGCTGTCAACGTCATAGTCGAACCGGGAAGGAACCCTTCGTGGAGGAAATCATCTACTGTATTAATCCCTGTCATCATTCTGCGATAAAAACGCTCTGGGATCTCGATATTATCTACACTTGTAAGTGCCGTCTGATTAAAATTTAACTCTAACATATTGTATTCATCTATTATATGATCGTTCCGTATTTAACTCCACTGGAATATTCCTAAATAGGAGTGAATGAAAACGATTGTTTGCAGCGTATTGATAAATGAAGAAAGAGCTGAAGAAAACAGATATGATTTAAGAACAAAATTATTAATTGAATCAACATTAAAATTCACAAACTTTGATATTTTAATAGTTACGGATATTCCTGATAGGTTTAATTATAATAATGATAGAGTAATCATAAAAGATTTCCATAAGGAATTTCCTGATGAACCTAAAAGAGTAGATAATCTTTTTAATTATAATGTAAAAAGGTTGCCAATAAAAATTTGTAGTAATTTGGATTACGATTATGTTTTTTATAATGATTGTGATTGTTTTTTCTCTGATTGGGATGAAGATAGTTTTAAACAAATGATAGATGAAGGCTACGATGTTTACTATGCTACTTTTTATCCTCACCATACGGTAAACGATCAACTAAGTAAACCAGAAAGTCATCCTAAGACAAAAGAAAGAATTGATAAAGTAAAAGATATTATTACAGATGATATGTTAGATGCTGTACTAGCGGTTGAAACTAGAATGTTATATAAAAATTCAGACAAATTAAAAGTTATGATTGATACTTGGGATTTATTAGCTAAAAGATGTGTTGAAACTGATAATAGAGTCAACCCTGAAAGTACTTGGTTTTGTATGGCCCATCAAAAAGCAAAAATGAAAGCTACAGGTGTAAATAGAAATATAAAATTAGCTACAATGTGTAATATGTTTCATGGTTTAGTAGTAGAAAAAGAAACTCATGACAAACCTATAAGAGTATTAAATTACTTTGGTCATACATTGTATAGAGTTAAGATAGAAAAAGATGTTTTTAATAAATTAGGTATCAACTATTAAGATGGTTTTCGTATATTAATTCAACTTTTCCTTTCAATCGAATAAGCATATTATATTCACCTGCTGAATAATCATCCATGATTGGTTTAGCTTCTTGTGCTTCTTTATCGATAAAAGCTATTAGATCTAGCAGGTCTTCTGTCATAACTTTTCTTTTTGTTTTTATGGACATTTTTTTTGTTAAGAATAGGTTTGTGGATATTTATGAGTTCTTGTTCAATAGCTACATACGGATTAACTGACAGTTCTTCATTTATTGTAAGCTTCTTATTAGGTATATAGATAAATGTACAAAGGTCAGGATCACGATGATTGCCATGAAATATACTATTAACATAATCTCTTACTCTTACATTAGATGAACCATTATGATTGCAATAACAATTCATTCTCTTTATAAGAGGTACAGAACTCTCTCCAATGTATAAAAGTTTATCATCAAAATAGTGAGCGTAAATTAAGTGAGTTTTTTGTTTAAATCTATCAAACACTCTTACTCTCAAATGATTGTGATCATCTTTGTAAAAATGAGCTGCTCTTTCGAAGAGCAGCCCACTGATATATCGTTTTTCGATCATAGAATTATTATAGCTTACCGCTAAGTAATTTCAAGGCTGAATGTTTTAGATTGTTATTTTGACCCCCGACCATATTGTTCATAAATCGACGTTCAAATCCTTTACGCATTCTATCTGATGTTAATACATCTTGACCATCACGTTCGATTGCGTTGTTTATCCGTTTCGCTCCATGATGATGATCAACATACTCAGTAACAGCATTGAAAGCATCCCAACGCGTTGCTCCTTTGTTTCCTGCGCCTGTAGAAAATAGCTCAATAACTCTATTCCTAGACGTCTCCCCTGATAGGAGTACTTCTTCTCCTTTGTTACGAACCTTCTTATCTGGAAACAAACGATTGACAACCTTTTCTAGTTCTTCTTTTGAAATTTTCTGTGAGTCAAGATTATCAGCAGTCTTAATGAATTCAATATTAGTCTCAATTCCTTTCTTAAACCCATTCATCAATACTTGGATACGTTGCTCATAATTAGAACGATGCATGATAGTCATACCTCTTGCAGATTTGGCTACAGTATTGAACTGGTTATTACAAAACAATCTATCAACGTAAGGAAAGACTGCATCTGATCGAGTACCGTCATGATTAAGAATAGCCATTATATATCCGCAAAGCTTATCTTCATTATTGTTTTGAAGTTCATGCTCTTCAGGTAGCTTTGCACTTACCCAAATGTTATTACCATTACCAATAACACCACATTGAGCCCATTCGGCTTTGAACTCTTTTCTTACTTCATTGAACGGCTCTAGAATCTCTCTATTCTGAATAACTTGATAAGAATCTCTGACAATATTAATAACTTCGCCTCCCTCTCCTCTTCGGAGCACTTTCCAATTTTCTGCTCCAGGTACGTCATTGCCAAGATTTTCTTCTACTACCTCAAAATTAAAATCACCTGCTTCCATTACATCCTTTACTGATGAGCCTTTGACTTTATTTCCAACTAATTTGTCTAAGCTGACTAAGCTGTTCTTAATTAACATACATATATTATAGGGACACTCCGTACTAAATCAAACTAAAAAATTATGTCATATCAAATTTTATCAGATCACTATCCCTAAATAATCCATCCTCAAATTTAAAATTCATCTCTAATTTTACCTTAGGTCCATCCCCTCTTCTTCCATAATATGTTCCAATAAAAGATCCAGTAAAAGGAATCTCTTCATTTTTATGATGCAGTCTATTGTTTTTAAGATAAAAAAGATCATAAACTAAATGATCATGATCAATTGAAAAAGAAATATAGTCCGGAAAGTAGCATAAAAACCCTCCGTCTAAATGACCTACTGTTATGGAGCGATCAACTGTAAATAAGCTAATGTTTGCCATGTAAATATTTAAGAACAAACATGCTTGCTAAAGTTTTTTACTGCACTTCTAGCACCATTAGGTTGATAATATTTCTTCTGCTCGTCGTAGCATTCAGCAGTCATTATCTGGATATTAGGAGCAGTTTTATGATCATAAGCCATAACTCCTTTATACCGGGCAACGTCCCTACCACTAAACGCACAAGCTTTACAGGTCTTCAATCCGAACTCAACTCGAGGTTGCTCAACTTCATTAGTACAAGTATTGCATTTCATACGTCAATGATAGGAACGTTCCGTATATAAGTCAACTATTAGTTGACAGTCAAGGTACGCTGAATGCCAGCATTTCGAAGAACACGATGAACGCTTCGAGCCTTCAGCTTCTTGAACCTAGTTGCGAACTGATTAACTTTCACTTCGCCTTGGGCCTCTACAACGTGCAATGAGCCGTCGTCGTTGACTTCAAACTCAGCAAAGATTCGCTGAGGATTGCCTTCTACTCGCTTGGTGTAGTCGATAGGACGTCCGGTCATGTAGGTTGTTGTGGTTCCGTCTGTTTGTGTATTTGTTTGTGTTGTCATATACATTTATTATAGTGACAGACTCTAAACGTCAACTTATCGTCAACTTTTTTTTCCACCATAATAATCGACAGCAAGACCTTCTTCTAATAATATACGATTTATGTTTTTAGATTCTCCGTGCGGTGTTATTGATACTACTTCAGCTAAGCATCTTCCATACTTGTCTACTCCATGTGATTTTATATTTACTTCAAAGTTACTTGCTGCAAGTAAATCACTTACTCTATCTTTTGCTTCGAATCCTTTTTCCTTCTCCTCCAAGTTTCTTGTTCTTGTTTCTGGACAATCAATACCAAACAACCTTAGGGTAACATCATGATGCATATTAAACCCTACATCAACTAACGCTTTGAGAGTATCTCCATCAACCACTCTAGTGATTTTAGCTCTGTATTCGTACATACGCATATTTACACATCAGTCCTGCGAATTCCCGGCTGTAATACTTGAGATCTTCTTTTATATGCTATCTTAGGTAAAGAAGGCTGATTAGTGTAATTAGGACCAGGTTGGTTTCTTATATCTGGAGCTTTATCAGCACCAGGTTGTTGTTTTATCTTCCTTCGCATTATCTCCCCTTTGATTTGAGCTTCCTCTTCACCAGGTCCTGAAAATACAGTTTCGTCTTCATCTTTATAAAACTTTTTAAATGATTTAATTTTCTTCTTCATCTGTAGGGTCCATATAAAATTTTAATGTTTCGCTATTTCTTTTATACTCTTTTTTCTTATCAGCTAAATGATCTCTATATGATAAAAAGAAACCTACACCTACTATAAGATGCATTGCAACACTAGCTAATAACGCTTCTGATATGTGATAGTCACTTAATGATAAGTGAACATGACCGACTGTCCAAAAAGGGATAGATAAGTTCTCACTAACCCAAACTATAAAGAATCGTATAAAGTTCCACACTTTAATTATTTAATAATTTGGATAAGTAATAATGTGCAAGATAAAGTCATAGCAGGTATATCAGGAGGGCATAATGCAGGTATTACTATCTATAATAAAGGTGAATATATTGCTATTGAATTAGAAAGATTGTTTAATAGTAAGAATTTAGCTTGGTGTAACTATATGCCTAGAATGGATGGCGAGTATATGTCTAAAATTATCAAGCACTATATTAAAGAAAAGTATGGTATTGATAAAATAGATGTTTTAAGATCAATTAATTCAGATTGGGAAAATAAACAAATAGGTAGTCTTTTTAATGTTGATATTATTGAACACAATCAAGTAAGATTAGATAAGGATGGTAATCAAATAGAAGGTTGTTGTGATACTAATGAAACAAGCGGCGATGGTTGGGCAGCTTTTCATCACAAATCTCACGCTGCAGGTACATTTTATCAAAGCCCGTTTGATGAAGCATTAGTTTTTTCTTTTGATGGAGGAGGAGACGACGGATGGAACATAGGTTATCATTTTGATAGAAGTAAAGAAAAAGATAAACAAATGAAAACTATTCATTTCTCTTTTAACGATTATGGTAATCCTTATTTCTATCTAGGTTATTTTATTGACGATATTGATTATATTCACGATTATGGGCAAGCTTGTTTAACTTATGCAGGTAAGTTAATGGGTTATTGTTCATACGGTAGTATAAGAGAAGATTGGATTGAACCATTAAAAGAATATTACCTTAAATGGAATAGGGTGGGGTGGAATCCAGTAGAGGATAAAGCTGAACAGTACATGAGTGATTTAGGTAGTAAAATAGGATTGCATTTTGATTTTGATGAACATAGTCATGCTTCTGGTAAAAATAGATTGCAAGGAAAAGATGCTAAAGATTTAATTGCTACTAGTCAATTTGTATTTGAAGAGTTACATTTTAACGAAGTAAAAAAACTGATTGATTTTTACAAAACAAACGTTTGTATTACAGGCGGGTGTGGTATGAATATTTTATATAATACTAGATTAAGGGACTATGTAAGAAAATCTTTTAACAAGGATGTTTATATAGCTCCTAATTCTTCTGATTGTGGGTTAAGTACTGGGTTAGTTTTAGATTATATTAGACCCGATGAACCTGTAGATTTAACTTACGTAGGTGAAGAAGTATATGACGATAATGATATATTTAAATATATGATTGAAGGTTTGCAATTTCATGCTTTCGATATTGAGAAAGTAGTTGCTAATATTTTTAATAATAAACATATATACGGGGTTGTGCAAGGAAGAGCAGAGCACGGACCAAGAGCGTTAGGTAATAGGTCTATTATTTGTTCCCCTGCTGAAGGTATGAAAAAAACTCTTAACGAAAGAGTTAAACATAGAGAGTTCTTTAGACCATTTGCCCCTATAGTAAGATTAGAAGATGTTTCGAAATATTTCGAATGGGAAGGTGAAAGCAGACATATGAACTTTGCTGCTTTTGTGAAGGAAGAATATAAATCTCAATTATCTAGCATAACACATGCAGATAGAACAGCAAGAATACAAACTGTTACAAGAGAACAAAATAAGTTAATGTATGATATGCAAACTGAAGCGGAAAAACAAGGTCACGTTCCAGTGTTATTGAATACTTCTTTTAACGTAGCAGGCAAGCCTATACTTAATACATATGGAGATGCATTTGGAATATTAGAGAAAGAAGATATGAACGGATTAATTATTAAATCTAGATATCTACCTGATATTACGGTCTTTAGTAAACTATAATAAAAACTCTTTATAAAGGGTTCTATTTTTATATCTTTCAATATCTTCCTCTTCAGAATCAGCAGGCATATAATGGAAGTCACACATGCATGGTATAACTGGCATTTGATTAATAGTCTTAAAACTCTTTCCTATAATAATTCCTAACTCATAACTTTCACCGTAATTGTCATTGAGATGAACATCCATGCAATATTTTACTAAGTCTATAGTAGTGTTGCAAAATGTCTTTTCTATATTATTATACTCATTAGAGGAACAATTTCTTTTTATTATTAAACACGTCTCTACTGGAAATGTAATTTCATCATTCTTATTAAGAGCGTATTCAATTATCATATTATCTTTATGTGTAACAGTTAGAAAATTATGCACATTATATCTAGAACCTCTATCTTTATATAAATGATGATCTAATAATTCTCCGAAGTTATTAAAAGTATGAGCGTCTTTATAAAAAATACCGTATTCATAATCTTTATAACCATCAGTTAATAATTTCTTTTTTATAATAGGAAAAGAATCACAATCATACCAAACAAATAACTCATGAGTGTTGTTATTACTCAATGCACTTGTTAAACAAAGATGTTTTAATAATGTATTATCTCTAAAATTATTACCTTTCAAATCAATTGAAAAGGGTCTAATAGTAAGTTTTATTTTAAGATCTAAATCTTTGTAAAAATCTACATTATCAGTATAAATTATTAACTCGTCATTTTTATCATAATCAAGTTTATCATAACATTTTAGAGAAGTTAAACACCTTTTGTTATATTTTTCTCCTACAGCACAAGTTGCAAATAATACGTTCATCATTTAAAGAATTTTTCTATTCTACTTTGAAATAGTCTTCTAATATAATCTACTAAATCTAATCTTCTTTCAAGTTCTTCTTGTACTTTATGATCTACCGGTTTGCCATCTCTCATAATATCATTATTAAGAACAATAGGGTATAATGCTTCGTATTCTCTATCTAAGTAGTCAGAAAAACTTAAAATTTCGCTTTTTAATTCATCTTCAGGAGTTACTTCTAGTACGGGTTCTGGTACAGGTTCTTCTGGTAAAGGAATTGAAGGTTCAATCTCTTCTTCTTGTTCATTTATAGGTTGTTCTTCTTGAAATATTTCATTTATTTTTTCACAAGAAGGTTCTATATCCTCATCAAAAATCACTCGTTTTTTTTAAACTCCAAACTATCTGATACATTGAGTTTATTCATCAAAGTATAGTTAGAAAGTACTGCTAAAAGAGTAGTGATTTGTACATGGTCAAGAGAGATAGGAGGTACATTTGAGAATGTAATATCTGCACCATCACCATTATGCCATGCGGTAATAGAACAAAACTGATCATTCCATTCTGCTGTAATATTATCTACTTGTTTAACCGAAAGTTTTACTTTATCACTCATATTCGTCTATATGTTCTCTAAATTTTGTTATAACTCTGTTTGACATTTTATCGCATAAAGTTATTGCAAAAGATTCAATTAACATTTCATATTCATCTGAACCAGGCATAACTTTATTATTGTAACAGAACAAAGCAATTAAATCTTCCATAGTATCGGTATCATCTAATTCCAATAAAGATTCAATTAATGCTTCAACGTCTGTTAAAAAATCATTCATCTACATTACCCGTATATAAATCCCTTACAATACTATCTATAGAAGTAGTAACGTCTCTAAAATTAATATCATCTGTTATGGAATATTCTGCTTTAGTAGAGTCGTTTACTATAGTTGCTTCACCTACTTCATCTCCTGAATATTCAAAAATCTTTATTACCGGTCCAGAGAACCAAGCATAACATTCATTGAATTCTTCGTTGAGATAAACGTATCTTGCTAGATGTAATTTCTTAAGTAGATCTAATGAAAATGTATTTCTCATATACTCTAATATATAATAAAAATACTTTTAATATCAATATTCTTCGTCGTTAAAAAATTCAAATTCATTTCTTTCAAAAGAATCAGAATCATCTTTGTTTTCATACTTAGACCACATATCGTCTATTTGTTTCTTCTTTTCCTCTTCTGACATTTCGAAGGGGTTCTTATTCTTATCTATCATTGTATTAACTATTTGTTACTGTAAAAATTGGACCTTTATTATAATCTTGAATCCATTTGTTATAAGAAATTAATTTTTTAATTCTAGTATATGAAAATGCCGGGAACTTACAAGTAGGAACTGTTGTAACATCGGTAAAATCTGGATCTTTGTCAGGGTCATTTTCAACTTGTAATCTCAATTCGTAACCTATATCTTGATTAGGATATATATTATTAGAAGGTATCCATCTTTGATCATAGTATTCAAAATCATCATATACATTAGTAACTCTTACATTAAACCACATAAAATAACGCACCCCATTTACAGCTTCATTAGCAGGGTAAGAAGTGGTAATAGGAGCTCCTAATGGTAATTGATAATCATCAAAATTTTCTGATCTAGCAGTTCTTACTCCTTTTGATACAACAACTGCATTACTAGGTACGTTAGGTAATATAGAGTAATCCTCGGGAGATGTTATATCTTCTAACATTGATTGAATAGAAGAAGAAGACTTAATAATCTTCCAGTCTATAACTATATCAACGGCTTGTTGACCACCTTTTCTATAAAATGCTTGTAAAGGTGGTTTATCATAAGTACCTTCTACTTCAGGTAAATTAACTTCAATAGGTCTATCTACTAAAGGTCCATACCCAAACTGATAAACTGATTCGATAACCGGGTCAATAACTGGAGGGTTTATCGGTGAGGGTGGTAAAGGAGTAACACTTCCGCCTCCTCCGGCGCTTTTACCAGGGGGGTCAAAAGGAGTAATTTTATTTTCTGAACA
>Ga0160423_10000866_pt1 | contig 25321 bp, 23 predicted proteins | sample CRUFie14St8metaG_FD_108191 | JGI IMG/M metagenome (GOLD analysis project Ga0160423, IMG submission 108191) | Marine microbial communities from the Costa Rica Dome - CRUD Field 142mm St8 metaG | ecosystem: Environmental > Aquatic > Marine > Oceanic > Photic zone | place: Costa Rica: the Eastern...
CCATCCATCACAATGCAGCCGGTGTCTTTCGTAATTTAGCAGGCCCTTTTACCGCCACTCGCTATCATTCCTTAGTGGTAGAGCAAGATTCCCTGCCCGAGTGTTTGGAAGTTACCGCTTGGACTGAAGCCGACGGCCAGATCGACGAAATCATGGGCCTGCGCCATCGCGAACTCGCCGTTGAAGGTGTGCAATTCCACCCAGAATCAATACTCAGCGAGCATGGTCATGCGCTGCTGAAAAATTTCCTGCAAAGTGCCTGAGCATAAGAATTAGGGGACAGCATCTATGGACATTCCTGCCGCGCTACAACATATCGTCGACGGCCAAGACCTTAGTCAGGAACAAGCGACTCAAGTTTTTCATACCATAATGTCGGGCGCGGCAACGCCGGCCCAAATAGGCGCATTGCTGGCCGCCTTGAGAGTCAAGGGCGAAACTGCTGAGGAAATAGCCGGTGCGGCGATGACCATGCGCGAACTTTCAACCAAGGTTGAGGTAGATGTGCCGCACTTAGTAGATACCTGCGGCACCGGTGGCAGCGGCCTCAAGTTATTCAATATTTCCACTGCTGCTGCATTCGTGGCTGCTGCGGCAGGCGCCCATGTTGCGAAACACGGCAACCGTAAAATGACCAGCTTCAGCGGCAGTGCGGATTTGTTGGAAGCAGCCGGAGTGAGTTTGGCGCTAAACCCAGAGCAAATAGCCCGGTGCATTAGCGAGGTAGGGGTTGGCTTTTTGTTCGCTCAGGCACATCACAGTGCAATGCGATTTGCCGGCCCGGTACGTCAAGAGATTGGCATTCGGACGCTTATGAATGTTCTCGGCCCGATGACCAACCCGGCCGGAGCAACACGTCAGGTCATTGGTGTTTTTAGCCCAGATTGGCAACAAAAAATGGCGGAAGTACTCATGCTCTTGGGCACCCGCCATGCCATGATTGTACACAGTGATGGGCTCGACGAAATTCGTCTGGATGCTGACACGACAGTAGTGGAGTTGCAGGACGGGGCGATTAGCACCTATACCATCAGGCCGAGGGATTTGCCCATATCTAACCATAGTACTGCGGCCATAGAGGCACTAACGGCCCAATCCAGCGACCAAAGCTTACAACTGGTGCGTCAGGCACTGGCGGACGAAAGCTCGGCGGCAGCTGATATCGTCAGCCTAAATGCGGGGGCTGCGATTTACGTTTCCGGTGTTGCAGACACTCTTGAAGACGGCGTCGTTATGGCCAAAGATGCTATAGCTACCGGACTTGCGCGCGAGCGCCTGCAAGAACTTGCAGCCACCAGCACTCTCATGGCCGAGCAAAACGGCGAATCTGGCACGTTATGAGTAACATCCTCGAACAAATTCTCGCGACTAAACGTCAGGAAGTTGCCCACCGTCGTACCTTGGTGCCCGAACGCCAGCTCCTCGACCACATTAGCGGTGCACACACTCCACTGGGCTTCGTTGACGCTTTGTACCAGCGCGCTGATCAACAAAAGCCAGGGGTTATTGCCGAAATCAAAAAAGCCTCGCCCAGCAAAGGCGTTATACGGAAAGACTTCGACCCTGTTGCTATTGCAACCAGCTATGCGGCTGCGAACGCGACCTGCCTATCGATACTAACCGATGAGCAGTATTTCCAAGGACACGACGACTACCTCCGTGATGTACGCCAAGCCGTTACGCTGCCATTACTGCGTAAAGACTTCACCATTGATGCCTATCAGGTCTATGAGGCCAGAGCTATGGGCGCGGATTGCATATTGCTCATCGTCAGTGCGCTGACTTCAGGGCAGCTCCAAGATCTTTATGCTCTCGCGCAATCACTGGGCTTAGACGTTCTAATCGAAGTACACGATGCTGACGAACTGGCTACGGCCTTGGCCTTGCGACCAGGATTGATTGGCATCAATAACCGGAATCTGAAAACGTTCGAGACCGACTTAAATACCACCATCGATCTATTGAAAGATATTCCGCCGAAGGTCGTTGTCGTTACGGAGAGCGGAATCAGCAACACAGACGACATCAATCGTATGCAGTCACATGACGTACATTGTTTTTTGGTCGGCGAGGCATTTATGCGGGCGGCTGACCCAGGGCATGCACTGGCTGAGCTGTTTGGCTAGTACGCTATCAACGGGTGCCGTGCACAACCATGGTTTTGCCGCGCACCGAAATTAAACCCTCGGACGACAGTGCCCTGATGGCCCGACCGGCCATTTCTCTAGAACAACCAACGATATTGCCGATCTCAAGCCGCGTCACCTTAATCTGCATACCTTGAGGATGGGTGACTGCATCCGGTTGCTTTGATAGCTCCATGAGCGTGCGGGCGACTCTGCCTGTTACGTCCAAAAAAGCCAGATCACTGACTTTTTGTGTAGTGCGCACAAGCCGATTAGCCATCTGTGTTGCTACCGTAAAAATCAAGTCTGGATGCTGCTGCGACAGTGCTCTGAACCTAGCGTAAGACAACTCTGCCACCTCGCAGCAACATTTAGCCTTCACCCCAGCACTGCGCTGGCGGCTTTTTAAGAACATTGGTAACTCACCAAAAAATTCCCCAGCGTTTAGATAATCTAAAATGATTTCTCTGCCGGCGGCGCCGTCAATGTGCACTGACACCATGCCGCGCAGCAACAAAAACACCGAGTCGCAATTTTCACCGCCAAAGATAATGGTGCTACGGGGCTGAAATTTGCGCAGATTTGCCGCCGCGATAAAAGCTCGAAGATGGGGTTCCTCAGGCTCATACCGTTCACCAGGAATTATTTGTGCGTAGCGTTCCTGCTAGGGATCAAATTCGGCAATGCCGTCGTCCCAGCTGACCAATTGATCGAACAAATGGCCGCCATATTCGGACTGCTGACCTTTCAAAGCCTGCAACATTTGCGTTGATTCCATGACTGCGGCGGAATCCCAGGCCAAGGAGATATCGTTGGATTGAGAGAGGGAGGTCTCAATATTCAACGGATCTGCATCGGCCGTGACATACATCGATTCGCGTTGCGAACTTCGATCACTGTTTGGTTTCATGGAACCACACCTGCACCACTTATTCGTCAGCCATGCTAGCTGCGCTTAGCAAATCAGGTAGGGGGCGTTAAGACGAACGGTAGCAATTCGCTCCTAGACGGTGGCTTATAGGCCCCTAAAGACCATTAGTTAGATTCTGTAGCTGCTCTTGGTCATTATCTTTGCGGCCAAGCTCATACCGCGTTTGAGCATCGCTGGGAATTCTTCGCCACCCATTTCCAAAGCGTGGGCGCCATGACGTGCTTCGTCAGCACGCATGGTCTGCAAAATCGCACGGGTCTTTGCATCACTTTGCGGAATTGAATCTAAGTGTTCATTCAGATGCTCTACCACCTGAGCTTCGGTAGCTTCGACAAACCCAAGACTGATTCGGTCACCAAGCAGCCCCGCGCCGGCACCCAGCACAAATGACGCTCCGTAAAATAACGGATCTAATACGCTGGGCCGGGCATCGAGTTCTTCTAGACGCTGTGCGCACCACGTCAAATGATCCTGCTCTTCGGCAGCCGCATCCAATAACGAGCGCTGGGCGACCGGGTCACGCGCAGTCATCGCCTGGCCCTCGTACAACGCCTGGGCACAGATCTCACCAGTATGGTTTACCCGCATCAAACCGCCGACGTGACGCTTTTCCGCGTCGCTCAGGTCCGCATCTTGAATTTGCTCTGCGGGATTTTCGCGCTGGACTGTACGGCCCCCTGTTAAGGTCTTAAGTGCTCGATCGAACCCATTAATAAGGTGATCTACAGCATCGCTAGGATTTCTTTGTGCACTGCTCATGCGCTTTCCAAAATATTCAACAACGAACGCTACTGTCGATCGATGGCTCGATAGCCAATATCCTTGCGAAAGTAACGATTACGCCAACCAATTAAATCCAGCCGTTCATAGGCCCGGGCCTGGGCAAGCGCCACATCCTCGCCTAAGCCTACAACACACAACACCCGTCCCCCTGCAGTAACGATGTCGGATTGTTGCTCGCGAGTACCGGCATGAAAGACTTTTGTATCAGCTAACTCTTTATCTAGACCCGTGATTATGTCACCGGTCTCATAGGCTGCTGGGTAGCCGCCAGCAGCCATTACAACACCCAGTGCTACCCGCTGATCAAACTGTAACTGCAGATCAGCAAGTGTACCTGCTACTGCAGCCTGGCAGGCCTGCAGCAGATCGGATTGTAAACGCATCATTACCGGCTGCGCCTCAGGATCACCAAAGCGACAATTGAATTCGATGACCTTGGGGTTACCTTCGTCATCGATCATTAGTCCAGCGTACAGAAAACCAATATATGGTGCGCCATCTTTCGCCATACCTGCCAATGTTGGCTCGATGACATCGCGCATAACCGTCGCATGTACTTGCGCAGTCACTACCGGGGCTGGAGAGTATGCGCCCATGCCGCCGGTGTTTGGTCCTTTGTCGCCATCGTCTCGGGCTTTATGGTCTTGGGAGGAAGCAAACGGTATTGCGTGTACACCATCGCAAAGACAGATAAAGCTGGCTTCTTCGCCGGCTAAGAATTCCTCAATAACGACTTTATGGCCGGCCTCGCCAAATACATTACCGGCTAGCATATCGCGTACCGCCGCCAAGGCTTGCGACTCGTCAGTCGCGACCACCACGCCCTTACCGGCGGCGAGCCCATCGGCCTTTATAACGATCGGTGCACCTTGCGCACGCACATATTCACTGGCTTCGTTGACGTCAGTAAATGTCGCGTGGGCCGCGGTGGGAATACCGTGGCGCTGCAGAAAATCTTTACTGAAGGCCTTCGACCCTTCTAACTGAGCTGCAGCCTTGCTCGGACCAAAGCAGGGCAATCCTGCAGCGGTAAAGTCATCGACTATGCCAGCAACTAAGGGCAACTCGGGCCCAACTAAGGTGAAATCTACAGCTTCGCGCTGGGCCAATGCCAGCAGACCCGTGCAATCATCTGCCGCCACATCGACGTTACGTAGACCAGGCTCGATCGCGGTGCCTGCGTTTCCCGGCGCAACCAGCACTTCATTCACTCCGGCACTTTGCCGCAGTTTCCAAGCTAACGCGTGTTCGCGGCCACCGCTGCCGATTACTAGTATTTTCATCTATTCACCCAGAACGTTTACGGCACCCATGCGCCGCGCTATTAATGGCGGAAATGCCGAATACCTGTGAAAACCATCGCCAGACCGTGTTCATCCGCGGCGGCGATAACTTCTTCGTCGCGCATAGACCCGCCCGGTTGAATAACCGCACTTATACCTGCCTCTGCCGCAGCGTCTATGCCGTCCCTGAACGGAAAAAATGCATCTGACGCCATCACTGCACCCGGCACACTCAACCCCTCTTCTGCCGCTTTCAATCCTGCAATCTTCGCGCTGATGACCCGACTCATTTGGCCTGCACCAACGCCGATGGTTTGCGCATCCCGCGCATAAACAATCGCATTAGATTTAGTGAACCACGCAACCTTCCATGCGAAGTGCAGGTCTGCTAGTTGCGCGGCGGTGGGCTGAACTTTTGTGACCACTCGCAGGGCTGCATCGTCAAGGCAAGTCTCATCTGCATCCTGCAGCAACAAGCCACCACCAACACGTTTAAATTCCATGCCACGCCCCGCACTACCGCGCTCACCACAACTAAGTAGACGCACATTTTTCTTCTGCCGGGCGACATCAACCGCCTCGGAATCAACAGTGGGCGCAATTACGACTTCAACAAACTGCCGCTCAAGGATCAGGCCCAGAAGTTTTGCATCCAGTGGGCGGTTGAAAGCTATGATGCCTCCAAATGCGGATGTGGGATCTGTGGCGAAGGCTTTTTCGTACGCTTCCAGAAGATCGTTGCCTAGGCCTACCCCGCATGGGTTCGCGTGTTTCACAATCACACAGGCGGGCTCGTCAAAAGCGGCAACGCATTCTAATGCGGCATCCGTGTCCGCGATATTGTTATAGGAGAGCGCCTTACCTTGGAGCTGGGTATACCCCGCTATCGTACCCTCAGGACTTGGGGTCAGGCCGGCACCACCTATCTCGCGGTAAAAACCTGCGCGCTGATGCGGATTTTCGCCATAACGCATGTCATCTATTTTTTCGAAGGTTAGCGTCAGTGAATCCGGTAACGGCTCCTCTGCCCCCAGATATCCCGCCACCGTCGCATCGTATTGCGCCGTATGGCGGAATGCCTTTAGCGCAAATTGACGCCGCATCGTCTGGTCTATTTTATTTTCACTCAGTGCATGCAAAACCTCAGAGTAATCGTCAGGGCTTACCACGACCAAAACGTCGGCATGGTTTTTCGCTGCAGCTCGAACCATTGTTGGCCCACCAATATCAATATTTTCGATCGCCATGGCATCGGTACAATCTTGCCGAGCAATCGTTGCAGCAAAGGGATATAGGTTAACTACCACTAAATCGATGGGGTCTATGGACTGCGCCGCCAGCACTTCGTCATCAATACCCCGCCGCGCTAGGATGCCGCCGTGTATTTTCGGGTGCAGGGTCTTTACCCGCCCGTCCATTATTTCCGGCGAACCGGTATGTTCTGATACTTCGGTGACTTTTATACCGGCCTCAAGCAATGCCTTATAGGTCCCGCCCGTAGACAATATTTCAACATCAGTGTCAGCTAACGCTTGGGCAAAGTCGGTTACCCCAGTTTTATCTGAAACGCTGATCAACGCTCTGCGAATTTGCAGTGCCATGTAGATCTCCTAGCAAGAGAGTGAATTTACCGCCAACGGAGGTTTCGCTTTTACCCGTTGTTGCTGTTCTAGAATCGTCGCTTCGGTGAGCGCGCTAAGCCATGTTACCTGGGCAAAGGCAGTATCTAGCCGCATAAACTCAGGAACTAATGCAGTGGCATCTAATCGCTGCAGGTAGGCTTGTATATGTTTACGCGCAATCCGCACACCTTGCTGGAGGCCATAAAATCTGTGCATATGGTCCAGGTGTTCACACATAATGGCTAACCGCTGGGGCAGGGTCGGCGCGCCAGCACCGGCTAACTCCTGAAAAATCCATGGCTGCCCGATTGCACCACGCCCAATCATTATGCCGTCTGCACCACTCTGAGCCAGCGCCTGCGCCGCACTTTGCGCATCGTCAATATCGCCATTAGCGAATACGGGGATGGATAAATCTCTGCTCGCTTCAGCGACCGCGGCGAAGCGCACCGCACCTGCAAATTTACAGGCGCGGCTGCGGCCATGCATGACAACCATCCGCGCACCTGCTTGCTCTGCAGCACGCACCGCCTCTGCACCTATTCGGTCGTCGACAACTAACCCAGTACGAGTTTTTATCGTCACTGGAACAGTAACCGCTGCGGCGACGGTCTCGACAATGTTGGCCACTCGATCAAGATCCCCAAGCAATGCTGACCCTGCAGCGCGGCGACAAACCTTTTTCGCCGGACACCCAAAATTGATATCGATTAGCGCGGCCCCTTCATCAACCAGACGGCGCGCCGTTTCCGCCATGACCGCCGGTTCATTACCCGCCATCTGCACCGCCGTCGGCGCCGCACAGGGCAGAGCCTCACGGCGCAGCTGACTTTTTTGGGTGTGCCAAAGATCCAGCTTAGACGCGACCATTTCGCTCACCATGTGCCCAGCTCCAAACCGCCACGCTAGGGTGCGGAAAGGCACATCGGTCAGTCCAGCCATAGGCGCCAATGCGATACGGTTCCGTAACTGCATAGGGCCAAGACTTAATGGAGAATGAAGAAGTGACTGGATCATATTCAGGGCAAAAAAATAGGGCGGTATGATACCGCCCCCGTTCGCAAACCAACAGCCGCGGCTGCGACTGAAGTTACATTTTCATTTCGTAAAAACACAATTTATTACCGTCTGGGTCACGCACATAGGCGCCGTAAAAAACGGGCAGTCGCTCCCCTGGCTCGCCTTCATCTGTGGCGCCCAGTTCTAATGCCTTAGCATACAGCTTGTCGACACCGGCGCGGTCCCCACCCGGAATCGCAATCATATTGCCGTTACCATGATGGGGAGCTTGTTCATCATAGGGAATACAAACAGCTAACATTGGAGCACCAGGCCCGGTGCCATAAAACTTAATGCGATCCTGGCCAAATAATTGCTTTGCACCTACCTCGGCAAGCAGTCCGTCGTAAAAGCCGCAGGCTTTGTCCATGTCACTAACACCAATAGTGATATACCCGATCATTTCGTTTCCCCTTACTGCAGTTTATGAATTTTTTATGCCAATCAGACAGGCCCAGTCATCTTCGATCACCGGCTTAACAAAATCAATTAGCGGATAGGCTTCGACAACACTGTCCACCTGTTGCGGCAGAATACCCGACAACACGACCCGGCCCCCGGGCTGCAATAGCGCACAGAAGTGCTCGGCCAGTTGCTGCAACGGTCCAGCCAAGATATTTGCCGCGACCACATCGAAGGGCACGAGGTCTGATTCGTTCAGTCGCTGCCAATCTTGTAGGTTGAAGACTTGCAGTTGATCGCTGTCGACAGCGTTAAATCGCGCATTTTCAGTGGTCGCCAATACCGCCTGATCATCATGGTCTACGCCAACCGCGGTAGCACCTAGCAGCGCGGCCGCGATGGCAAGAATTCCCGAGCCACAGCCGAAGTCGAGAATCCGCAGGCCAGGGCGAACAGATTCGGCCAAATATGACAAACACATCCTCGTGGTGGGGTGACTGCCACTGCCGAACGCTAATCCAGGTTCCAAGTAGAGACAGGCTATGTTCTCTGGTCGTGGATCCGCTGCACGGGATTTAGGTAACAGCCACAGCCGATCTGCAAAGCGTCGGTCAATTGCATGCTGATGCAAGGCAGCTTGCCAATCTTGTTCTGCAATAAAATCAAATTCGCAATTCTCGTGAAGTTGCGGGTCCAGCTGTTTTAACTCGGCACCGAGTTCCGCCACATCCAGATCAAGATGGAAAAATGCTTTGACCCGCACCAACTGCCAGATCGGCGTGGCGCCCGGATCCGGCTCCAGCACCACCTCATCCGCTAAGCTTTCTAACACCACAGCCACTGCACCATGGTCGGTCAACAGCTTCTCGGCCTGTGCTACTTGATCAGACTGCAGGTGCCAACGCAGTTGAATCCAACTCACGAAAGTTCAAATAGTCGGTCGCCTGTGCTTATCGGCTCCCCATCAGCGACAAGAATGGCAACAATCACCCCCTCTACCGGGGCCTTGATCTCATGCATCATCTTCATGCTTTCAATAATGCACAACACTTCGCCAGCCTGAACGGTATCGCCGACTTGCACGAAAGGCTCGGCATCAGGATTAGGTGCTCGGTAAAAAGTCCCAGCCATGGGTGCGGGAATCCATGTTGCCTTAGCGCTCGGTCGCGGTGCAGTAGCTGCCGGCGCCGGTGTCTGAGGAATTGGTGCGGCACCACTTAGCACAGCACTAGGACGAGCCAAGGCGATGCGTACGGATTCGTCGCCACTGGTCACTTCCAACTCAGCCAACCCTGCCTCTTCTGCAAGCTCGATGAGCTTTTTTACTTTGCGTAAGTCCATCTAACCCTCCCGATTCTGCAAGATCGATAATGCTGCACTGAGGGCGAGTTGGTAGCCTTGGGCGCCCAAGCCAACAATCACCCCTTCCGCAATATCGCTGAAATACGATCTGTGCCGAAATTCCTCACGCTGATGGATATTCGACAAATGCACCTCAATTAATGGCACCCCAACACCGAGAAAGGCATCGCGTAACGCAATACTGGTGTGGGTAAATGCACCTGGATTGATCAAAATAAAATCTACCCCGCTGCCGGCAGCTGCCTGCACGGCGTCAACCAATTCATGCTCAGCATTACTCTGCAGGGTGGACAGCTCAGCGCCAGCCGCTCGTGCCTGCTCAGTCAACGCCTGTTCAATCTGCGCGAGTGTTTGCTGCCCATATACAGTGGGCTCCCGTGTCCCTAGCAAATTCAGGTTGGGCCCGTTGAGCAATAATAATCGATAGGGTTGTTCTGCCATAAGAAACCTCAGACGAAATTTTAGGTTTAACCGAAATTATCCCATATAAGCTATTTTTAGCTGCATTTTAGCCGATTTTACACTTTATTTTTCGATATTTCGTGCCAAAACTGCTTGTAGGTGCGGCACAAGCTGCTGTTCCGACACCTCCCCCTGAAGTCTAAGTTCTTCGATCTCGCTAGCATCTTGCCGAAAAAACACCAGACTGGGTGGCCCAAACAGGCCATAGTGACTGAGAAGCTCTCTGTCTAACCCATCATTGCGTGTGACATCTGCTCGCAATAACTGGAAGCGCCCAAGCAGCGGCGCCACCGTGGCAGTGGGAAAAACCTGCTCCTCCATCACTTTGCACGAGATGCACCAATCCGCATAGACATCTAGTAGTACCGGCTTCTGACTGTCGCGCACAGCCTGCTGCACGTCCGCAAGACTTTTAACGCCCCGCCACTCCAAATCCTGCGCACTTTTGCCATCCCGAGACGTATCAAAACCAAGACTGCCAAGCGGCTTCAATGGGTCGGTGCCGCCTAAACCCGCACCGACAACACACAACACACCCCATAGAAGAGCAAGGATCCCCACCACCTGCAGCCCTCTCTGACCCGGTTGCCGCTCTGAGAAAACCAATGCCCCAAGAAATACCCCGCAACCAATAAGCAATGCACCCCATAACAGCAGCACCAAGGGTGCAGGCAGCAAGCGCGCCAACAACCAAATGGCTACTGCCAGCAAGCCAACCCCAAAAGCAGCTTTCACCAAATCCATCCAACCACCAGCACGTGGTAGCCAATGCCCTCCGGTACCACCGACAATCATTAATGGCACTCCCATACCGAGCGCTAGGATAAATAACGCGCTGCCGCCTAACACCACATCGCCGGTATTCGACAAATAAATCAGGGCGCCAGCCAGCGGCGGCGTAATGCACGGCGAGACCACGAGACTGGACAGAGCACCCATAACAAAGACCGAGCGGTGGCTGCTGCCAGAAGCCACCTGAGTTTGTTGCGCCCGAGCGCGATCATCCAGCCACTGTTGCAGGGCCTGGGGCAGCGTGAGTTCATAGAATCCGAACATTGCGCCAGCGAGCGCGGTGAATATCAGTGCTGACAGGATTAGCACCGCCGGCGACTGAAGCTTGGCCTGCAGATTAAGCTCAGCACCAAACAAGCCTACCAACAACCCGACAGCGGCAAATGTCACAGCCATACCCAGGACATAGGCTGCTGATAGCGATAGCGCGCGCGGTTTCGCCAGATCCTTCCCCTGACCGACAATAATGCTTGAAAGAATTGGCAGCATAGGAAACACACAGGGCGTAAAGGTCAGCCCGACACCCGCAACAAAGAATACCGCCAAGACTGTAATTAGACTCGCATTGGCGAGGACGTCTGCTAGCGCTCGATCTTCGCCGATGGCCTGGGGCATAGTCGCCGATGCTGGGACCTCGGTAACCGCCGAGCTAGCCAGTAGACGCCCGCCGGTATAGATAAATTGCCTTTGCTCGGGTGGATAGCAAAGCCCGAGCTCCGCGCAACCCTGATACATAACCACCAGCTGCGCGCCTTCGTCGAGGCGGGTCCCGGATAACGTTAGCTCGGCAAATTGATAGTAGACCTCAACGTCACCAAAAAATTCGTCGAACTTTTCTTGGCCAGCTGGAATTTGCAGTTGGTCTACCTTTACACCATCAACGCGCACCGAAAATTGATGGCGGTAAAGGTAATAATCAGGAGCGATATCCCAAGTGATTCGCGCTGCTCCCGAATCTGCGAGTTCTGCGCGGATTGCGAAGGCTTCGTCAACAGGCAAGAACGCTGGTTCTTGAAACGGCTGGGTGGGTGATCGCGCAAAGTCTTCAGCGGCGACAACGAGGTTAGTGAGAAAAGACGCCACGAGAACTAGCACCAACGAGACAAAACGTCGCCCCTCAACGGCGCTGCAACGTGCGCTGTTGCGCGCATTCATACTCAGTAGCCCACTAACCCGCTCGCGAAAAAAAACCATATGAATTACATTCCCGATTTAACCGAGCGCTGCAACAGCCGCTTGCTGAACCATTCGCTCTCAATGCGCCATGATAAAAGTACCAAGGATTCTAAACCACGAGGGAAAAACGCCGTTAGTTACAATTGCGTTTACTACTCTCTTTTGTTTAACGCTGATGAGTTGCACAACAGCACCTGAAGCACCACTCAAAAAGGTGCTGACTGAAGAGCAACAAAGTCGTCTGCTGAACCTCGAGTACGCCGCTTTGGACGCGCTGGAACGCATGCACTTCAGCAAGCCTTATGCCGACAGTGCGGAACAAATATTTAACCAAATGCTGACGCTCGACCCGAACAATGAAGCGGCGCAACGCGGCATCGAACAAATTGTTGAACATCATATCGACGTCGCCTTGAAGGCGTTAGCAGGTCGCCAACAGGCATCCGCTGAGCGCGCATTGGCTCATGCACGCCGCCTTGATCCCCAACATCCTTCTATCGCACCAACAGAAAATCAGCTGAACTTACTTGCAAATTCGAAATTCGTCCGCATTGAACTCCCCAGAGGCGATCTGCGGAAAGCGATACAGCCTACGAGATCGCAGCTGCGGCAGTTGCAGGCCCAGCTCGATGAAAAATTGAAGTGTCGCTTTACCATAGCGGTCAGCAGCGACGATCAAGGAAGGCTTGTCTACCAGCTGCTTAAAGAACGGCTCCAACAGACAGTAACGATGAGCGCAGCAATCATAATTTCAAGTCCCAATCGGGTGGAGGGCACATGTTTCTGACACGATTTCGGCAATTATTTACCAGCGGCGTATTCGTCTGTCTCATATTACTTGGCGTTATCGGCTGCGCACCGGCCAAACAAAACTCGGCAACCTACGACGTCAGCAATGCCAGCATTCGTACGCCAATGGCTGGGCGCACAGTTACTGCGGGCTATTTCGATTTTAAGAACAACAGCGCCGCAACCGTTACCATCGTTGGCGTAAGTGGCGATGTCGCCGCAAGTATAGAAATGCACACCATCAAAAAAATTGACGATCAGATGCGTATGCGGCCACTGCCCGAGGTTAGTGTTGCTCCCGGCGCGGAGGTGAATTTCGTCAGTGGTGGCAATCATTTGATGTTATTCGATGTCCAACTGGGCGATAGCCCCAGTATTCTGAAAATCGAGCTTGCCAACGGGGTTATTGTCGAAGCGCCGTTCCAACACACTCAACTGATCGACTCGGATTAACGAATAACGCTATGCGATGGAAATTTTGGCAACGCGGCGCGACCACTACCGATGAGATTGTGGACAAGCCTATTAAGCCATCCGCTACCGGGACACTGCTGCGCACAGCCGGTGGGGTGGTAACCGGATTAATCTTTCTCACCGGCGCGATCGGCTGGTGGTGGGATAATGAACCAAGCCATTTTGACGTCCGCGCCAAGGCTCTCGAGCATGCTGCCAGTGCTAATCAGCAAGTAGTCACAGGCTACATCACCACCACCGCGGTTATCGAGCTGGCCGACACGCTGCTGAGCAAGCGCGGCGGCTATTTGTCTAATGACCTGCTACCGCCAGGTGTATGGATGGACAATATTCCAGAGTGGGAGTTCGGCACCCTGACCTTACTGCGCGACACCGCCCGGGTTTACCGTAATGACTTCTCGCGCTCCCAGAGTCAATCAACAGAGGATCCGGATCTGGCAGAGGCAGAAGCTAAGTTCTTTTTTGACAACAACTCGTGGCTGCTGCCACAAACCGAGGATCAATACCGCAAAGGCATTGAATATTTTCAGGCATACCGAAATCGCTTGGCAAACCCACTTGAGGCGAACGCACAGTTCTATGCCCGAGCCGACAATCTGCAACAATGGCTTGCAGCGGTGGAAACACGTTTGGGCAGCCTGTCGCAAAGACTTTCTGCCAGCGTCGGCAAACGCCAGCTGAACACCGATCTCGCCGGCGATAGCGCCGCCAGCCAAGCGACTCAGAGTCCCCAAGAGCAGGTGGTAAAAACACCATGGCTGCAGATCGATAATGTCTTTTATGAGGCACGCGGCTTTACCTACGGCCTTATCCATATGTTGCACGCGGTCGACCACGATTTTGCCGACGTCCTGGACAAAAAGAACGCGCGGGTCTCGCTAAAGCAAATTATTCGCGAGTTGGAACCGACACAAGAAACCCTCTGGAGTCCGATGGTCCTCAACGGCGACGGATTCGGCCCGCTGGCAAATCATTCATTGGTTATGGCGTCGCATATTTCACGCGCAAATGCCGCGATCATTGATCTAAGGACGCTGCTGACCCAGGGCTAAAACCGCCGCTTAGTCGGATCTGCAGGGCCATATTTTCGCCCGAATGTGTCTGGTAACCAGCCGTCACGCTGGTATCATACGCGCCGCAGACTTGCAGGGGGCTGGCTCTGGTTATTCAGAGCACCACATTTCTATGTCCTCTTGCAGACCGATACACCAATCTGTTGGGGACTTAAATGACTGATCTCTTGATATGGCCGCCATTACTTGGCGTACTCGGCATGGTTGTGGCAGTGATTATTTATATGATCGTGCGCAGCTATGACCCGGGCTCGGAGGCTCTTCAGAAAATCGCAGACGCTATTCATGAAGGCGCCATGGTTTTCATGAAGAGAGAATATACGCAGCTAGCAATTTTCGCGGCGGTACTCTTGGTCGCTATTTACTTTTCGCTTGGGTCGTCTACCGCCATAGCTTTCCTCGCGGGCGCACTGTCTTCAGCCTGCGCGGGCTGGTTTGGTATGTACACTGCTACCCAGGCCAATGTCAGAACGACTAATGCGGCGCATACTGATGGGCAAGCCAGCGCACTCTCAGTTGCCTTCTTTGGCGGCTCTATCATGGGACTCGCAGTGGCGTCACTTGGCCTTATCGGATTGGGTTCTGTCTATTATTTCTTCGGTGGAGATCCTGAAACGGCGCATCACATCCATGGCTTTGGCATGGGCGGATCTGTCGTAGCCTTATTCTCTCGAGTCGGCGGCGGCATTTACACAAAAAGCGCAGACGTTGGCGCTGATTTAGTCGGCAAACTCGAGCAGGGAATCCCTGAGGACGACCCAAGAAACCCTGGCGTGATCGCGGATAACGTAGGCGATAATGTCGGCGACGTAGCGGGGATGGGATCTGATATCTTCGAGTCATATGTAGGCTCTATGATTGCGACTATTGCCATAGCCTCCACGCTCGCAGTGGCGTCGATATCTGCTCTGGCACCCAATATGAGCGAGAGCGATGGTCGGGCAACATTGATGTTCTTACCGCTGGCGCTCGCTTCCACTGGTTTGATTTGTTCCATCCTTGGCATTGCGGCCGTACGTGCCATGTCTACCTTTGAACCAGCAAAGGCGCTTAGATTTGGCATGATTGGAACCACCATTCTTTTCATGGCAGCGGCCTATGTCCTAGTGCATATGGTTGGTTTAACCACCAACATTTGGTACGCAGTCCTGTTTGGAGCAGCCGGTGGAATTTTAATAGGGCTGATAACCGAGTACTACACTGCGTCAACTCCTGTGGTTAACATCGCTGAATCAGGCAAAACAGGGCCAGCGACGGTTATGATCACTGGCTTGTCCGTTGGCATGCAGTCGGTCGTCGGACCGCTTCTCGTTATCTGTGCAATCATCTGGGTTTCTACTGACATGGCTGGATTATATGGAGTCGGCGTTGCAGCTGTAGGACTCCTAGCCACAGTGGGCATGACCATGGCTGTGGATGCTTATGGACCCGTAGCAGATAACGCTGGCGGTATAGCTGAAATGGGTGGCTTGGGAGAAGAAACCAGAGCCATCACTGATTCTCTTGACGAACTGGGTAATACCACAGCGGCTATGGGCAAAGGGTTTGCCATCGGTGCGGCTGCACTCGCAGCACTGGCAATCATTGCTGCGTTCGTCGAGGTACTGACCTTGGAAAGAGGCGGCGACTTTGTCCTGCACATTGGTGATCCAAATGTTCTCATTGGCCTATTTATTGGTGGCTTGGTCCCATTTTTGATTGCCAGCATTACTATGACGGCAGTGGGCGATGCTGCCATGGATACGATCGAAGAAATCAGAAGGCAATTCCGCGAAATCCCCGGCCTTATGGAGGGCACCGCTGAGCCAGATAATGCCAAATGTGTAGACATCGCGACGGCCGCGGCATTGAAGCGAATGCTTTTACCCGGCGTGATCGCAGTGGCTGTTCCGCCCGTGGTCGGTTTTACGTTGGGCGCAGAAGCTCTCGGAGGAACTCTTGGAGGCGGATTGATCGGATGTGTTCTACTCGCTCTCACCATGGCTAATGCGGGTGGTGCTTGGGACAACGCTAAGAAATACGTAGAGAAAGGCAATCTGGGAGGCAAAGGATCTGATGTCCATGCCGCAGCAGTTGTCGGCGACACCGTAGGCGACCCCTTCAAGGACACCTCTGGCCCATCGATGAACATCCTCATCAATGTGATGGCGATTGTTAGCTTGGTGATCGCGCCACTGTTGGCCTAGGATTTTCCAAGCCTAAAAAAGGGGGCCATGGCCCCCTTTTTTATTTGCGTTAACTAAATTAGCTAGGCCCGCCGCTACCACTGCTCCGGCAACTTCTTAGCCACCCGCTGCTGCCTAAGCCGTACATATTCTGGCACGCCATTTTTATACCTCGGGTAGTCTTCTCCAGCGATCAAGGGCCGCAAATAACGCATGGCACGGGCGGTTATATCAAAGCCGTCTTTACTAATGTAACTCTTGGGCATAAAGCGCTCTACATTCGCGACTTTTGACAATTTGGCTTCGCCAATTTTCCAGCGATAAGGCGAATCATTGGTACGTACGATCGTGGGCATAACCGCAGTCTTACCTGCCACGGCCAATTTGACCGCCGCTCGACCCAAGGCATAGGCCTGTTCCACATCCGTCGCAGAAGCAATGTGCCGAGCGGCACGCTGCAAGTAATCGGCTACCGCCCAGTGGTGCTTATACCCCAACTTAGCAGTGATCATATTGGCAATGACTGGTGCCACACCACCCAACTGGGCATGACCAAAGGCATCCTTGGCCGCGCCAGACTCACCAACAAACTTGCCGTTGGCGAATCTAACGCCCTCGGAAACGACGACAACGCAAAACCCTTTTTCTGCAACAGTCGCCTTCACCCGGCGCAAAAATTGCTGCCGATTGAAGGGTACTTCTGGCAGCAAAATAATATGTGGCGGATCTCCTGCTTGGTCACGGGCTAACGCACCCGCCGCCGCAATCCAGCCCGCATGTCGCCCCATCACTTCCAGCACGAATACCTTAGTTGATGTAGCACACATCGACTCAATATCTAGGGCAGCTTCCTTTGTCGATACCGCAACATATTTGGCAACCGAACCGAAACCCGGACAACAGTCCGTTACCGGTAGATCGTTGTCCACTGTCTTCGGCACCCCAATACACTGCAGCGGGTAACCTAGGCGCGCACCAAGCTGTGACACTTTATTCGCTGTGTCTTGAGAATCGCCACCGCCGTTGTAAAAGAAGTAACGAATATTGTGCGCTTGGAATACTTCCATTAGGCGATGGTACTCGCGCGGGTCCTCTGCATAAGGCTTGAGTTTATAGCGACACGAGCCAAAGGCCCCACCCGGGGTGCTGCGGAGGCCCGCAATGGCGCGTTTGCTTTCTTTCGAAGCGTCAATCAGTTCCTCATTCAACGCTCCCACAATGCCATTAGCACCGACCAAGACCTTGCCAATAACATCTTTATGCTCAGCAGCGGTTTGTAATACGCCACAGGCTGTCGCATTAATAACAGCGGTAACGCCACCAGATTGGGCATAAAAGGCATTTGCCTTGACCATAGGATTCTCCTTCAAGCAGCGTTCATTCGCTGAGGGCAGAATTGTCTGCGATTCCGTAAACTTGTGCGACAATTTCTGCCCGATTTAGGCGTATCTTCATGAGCAAACATCTCTATTTCCTCGGCATCGGCGGCACTCTGATGGGCAGCCTTGCACAGCTCGCGAAGCAAATGGGGTATGCGGTCAGCGGCAGCGACGGCGCCATCTATCCTCCCATGTCAGACCAGCTTGCCCAAGCTGGTATTCGTGCCTTTGAGGGCTTCGACCCGGCGCAACTTGATCCACCACCGGATCAAATCATTATTGGCAATGCTGGTCTGCCCAGAGGTCATGCCGCTGTTGAATACATTCTTGAACGCAACCTTAGCTACACTTCCGGTGCCGAATGGTTAGGCAGCACCGTATTACGCGACCGCTGGGTGCTCGCGGTTGCTGGAACTCATGGCAAAACCACCACTGCGAGCATGCTCGCCTGGATTTTAGAGCAAGCCGGTCTAAACCCTGGCTACCTAATTGGTGGTGCACCAAACAATTTCGAACAATCCGCGCGACTTGGCGATGGTCCCTTTTTCGTCGTTGAAGCAGACGAATACGACACTAGTTATTTTGATCGCCGCTCAAAGTTTGTACATTATCGCCCGCGCACGTTAATCGTGAACAACCTCGAGTACGATCACGCCGACATATTCCCTGATATCGACGCGATTCAAGCCCAGTTTCATCTGCTTCTCAGAACCGTTCCCCAGGGCGGCTTAGTAGTCGTGCCCAGTGATGATGAAGCGGTCAATGAAGTGCTGCACCGGGGTTGCTGGACGCCAATAGCTAGAGTCGGCAACAAAGCGCCGCGTAAACCCGTTGATCATGATAACGGCGATTTATGGTCCGCCACCCAAGGTGCAGCTGGGCCTGGAAAATTCGAGGTACTGCTGAACGACGTCAGCCAAGGCTTGATCGAATGGTCTTTGAAAGGCGCCCATAACCGCAGTAATGCGCTGAATGCGATTGCTGCTGCGCGTCATGCTGGTGTACCCACAGACGTATCCATCAATGCCTTAAATAAATTCAGCGGTGTTAAACGTCGCATGGAAGTTATTTTTGAGGACACTCATACAGTCATTTATGACGACTTTGCCCATCATCCAACTGCTATCCGAGCGACTCTGCAGGGCCTTCGCGATAATGCTAGCTCAGACGAAATCATTGCCATTATCGAGCCCAGAACCCACACCATGTCCCTTGGCACTCTACAAGCCGACCTGAGTACCTGTTGTGCTGCGGCAGACCGCGTCATTTGGTTTCGCGGCAGTAATATCAAATGGGATCTTCAACAACTCGCCGCCGACTGTGTGGTGGAAGCCAAAGTCGAAGACAACACCGACCAGCTAATCGAAAATTTATTGAAGTTGCCAAACCTAGAGGGCGGACGCAAACGCCATCTCGTCATCATGAGCAATGGCGCCTTCGACAGTATCTATAGCAAGATCGTTGCGAGCTTTAGCGCTCAAAGCTAGTAACGGCCATAAAACACTTTAACGGGGGCTATTCGTGTTAACTGAAAAACGTATTGTAATTACCGGCGCGGGCAGCGGTATCGGCCGCGCCACCAGCATTCTCGCCGCTGGCTATGGTGCAAAGATTGTATGTGTCGACCTTAGCGACAGTGTTAATTCAACTGTAGAAGAAATCGTGCACAACGGCGGCGCGGCCACAGCAGTGCAGGCAGACGTCAGTGACGAGACTGCCGTTGCAGACTTTATTGCGCAATGTGTGACCCTCTATGGCGGCATCGACGGCATTTATGCGAACGCTGGAGTCTCTGGGGGGCGCAAAAGCCTGACCGAATTAACCGTAGAGGACTGGCAACGCACTCTAGCCGTGAATACCGTTGGCGTGTTCTTGGCGATCAAACACAGCGTGCCGCATTTCGTGAATCAGGGACAAGGTGCAATAGTCTGCACCGCATCAGTTGCTGGCCTGCGCGCAAATGCGGGCGGCGTAGATTATTCTGCCAGCAAGGCTGGCGTTATCAGCATCGTTCAGACCACCGCGTATCAACTCTACGGCACTGGCGTGAGAATAAACGCAATCTGCCCAGGCCTTATTGAAACTGGCATGACCAAACCGACCTTCGATCTCGCGCGAGAACGTGGCAAGGAAGACCGCATTGGCCAAATCAATCCTGCAAAACGTTATGGCCAACCCAGTGAAATCAGCGAAGCTGCGTGTTTTTTAATGAGTGACCGCGCGTCTTATGTCAACGGCCAAGCGCTACCCGTTGATGGCGGTTTGTCAGCCTCCCATCCTTGGGTCTTTCCGAGAACCTAAAATAGCGTCTCTGGCATCTCCATAACCGCAGCAGACTCTGCCTTAATGCTTTGCTCTAGACCCAGGGTTTGGGGCAATAGCCGGGCAAAAAAGTATCGAGCGGTTGCACGTTTAGCATCGCCAAATTCATTCTGCGGCGCACAACTGGCCATACGCGCCCACAGCCAGGCACACAGCGTGAGCCCAACGAAATCCAAGAAATCTACAGAGACAGCTCCCGGCAGGTTGGGATCTTGCTGGGCACGCGCGACCACGGACTGAGTTACCGCATCTAGACGCCGACAAACGTCGGCTAACGGCTCAACAAACTCCGGCGCAACTGAGGTAGCGGTGATATCACCGAGCAGATCTTGTAACGTTTTGCCACCGTCACGCATGATCTTGCGACCCACTAAATCAATCGCCTGGACACCATTCGCGCCTTCATATATCTGACCGATCCTCGCGTCGCGAACGATCTGTTCCATGCCCCACTCTTTGATATAACCGTGGCCACCAAGTACCTGCTGGCCAAGCACAGCACAGTCCAACCCTCGATCCGTTAAAAACGCTTTAACCACAGGTGTAAGCAACTGGCCAATACGCCCCGCCCGCTGATCACCCGCATACTTCTCCAAATCCAGTTGCATGCCCACGTATAAACCCATGGCACGGCAACCCTCAGCATATGCGCGTTGGGTCAATAACATGCGCCTGACATCCGGGTGGACTAATAACGAGTCCGCTACCGCATCAGGGTTCTGCGGCCCGGCAGGCGCACGCCCCTGCAGGCGCTCCCGGGCGTAATTGGCAGAGTGCTGGTAGGCCAGTTGCGCGGCACCGAGTCCCTGCAGGCCGACGCTAAGTCGCTCATAGTTCATCATTGTGAACATGGCCGCGAGACCCTGGTTTTCTTCGCCAAGCAAAAACCCTTTGGCGCCATCGTAGTTGATCACTGATGTGGCACTGCCCTTTATGCCCATTTTGTGTTCCAACGAACCACTCGACCAGCCATTGCGCTCGCCAACACTGCCATCATCGTTCGGCAGGTACTTCGGCACAATAAATAGAGATATTCCCTTACTGCCGAGTGGCGCGTCGGGCAATCTGGCAAGGGTCAAATGCACGATATTTTCTGCCATATCGTGCTCACCGCTGGTTATAAAAATTTTCTGCCCGGTAATGGCATAGCTGCCATCGCTTTGCGCCTCGGCCTTGGTGCGCATGATCCCAAGGTCGGTGCCAGCATGAGACTCAGTCAACGCCATGGCGCCGGTCCACTCACCAGAATACAGCTTCGGTAGATATACGCTCTTTTGCTCGGGTGAGCCGTGGGCATCTATACATAGGCATGCCCCCACAGTCAGCGTGCCGTACAAATAGAGGCTGCTGTTCGCCGACCAAAACATCTCCTCTACCAGGCAACCAAGGCTTTTCGGCATACCCTGGCCACCAAACTGAGGATTGCCAGATAGACCCAGCCAGCCGCCCTGGGCCAGCTCAGCAAACGCCGCGGCAAAACCAGTAGGAGTAGTGACTTCACCGTCCTGCCACTGACAGCCCTCTGCATCGCCGGACTGATTTAATGGCGCCATTACCTCAGCAGCAACACGCCCACCCTCGGCAACAATTGCCTTGACCACGTCCGGTGACAAATCGGCAAAGGCTTCGATTTTGCTCCAGGCGCTTTGTACGTCAAAAACATCATCCAGCAAGAACTCGATGTCCTGCTGCTGTACTTGGTATTCCACTGCTTTTCCTTGCTCGCCTGAACCCCGAATTGTGGTCGCAGAAATTATTTCTCCCAGTGGCAAATTCTAACCATAGCGCGCAGCTTGTTCTAACCTTTAGTACACCAGTTAGGGCATGTCTAATTGTGGTGGATGTTTCGACTGTACAAATGGGTAAGGCGTACCTAATTTTCAGTCATGGCCCCATAGCGTGGAGCTCGCGCTCATTTACCCTAGCAGCGCCTAACCAGCTTAGAATCTGAGTCAACACAGCTCCCATGCGTATAAGTGATATTAAGCGCGCTGCTCGTTTCGCGACTGACTGTGTTGTTGGCGACATCTGCGTGCTGTGCCAACTACCACTAAGCCCCTATCGATGGCACGACCCATTGGCTCTTAACAGTCATATGTGTCCCTATTGCAGAACTGCCGTGGCGCTGAATTCTAATTCCTGCCAGCACTGTGCGCGGCCATTGCCTGACGGCCAGCGCATCTGCGGACGCTGCATTACAGCACCACTTGTGGATATGGCCTTGGCGCCGGTACTGCACCAACACTGCGGTGCCTATCTAGTTCATCAACTAAAATTCCATCGCGGCGAGCGCGAGGCTTCGGCATTAGCGAGCTTTTTGCTCGCTGCAGTTCACCAGCGCTACCCCAATACAAAGGCCCTGCCAGATCTGCTTATTCCGGTGCCCATCGCACCTTGGACCCAATTGCGGCGCGGCTACAACCCATCTGACTGGTTAGCGCGCCCCTTACAGCAACAGCTTAGGGTTCCTGTAGCCAACGATTTATTGACGCGCAAAAGCGGACCATCCCAACGCTCGCTGACACGGCAGCAACGTCTGCGCTTGGCCACAAACACCTTCACGCTAAAGCGCAAAGTCGCGCCTGGGGTCCTGGATTTCCGGCATGTTGCCATTATCGACGATGTGCTCACTACGGGTGCCACGGTGGCGGTACTCGCCGGCACCCTGAAGCGTGCCGGCGCGGCACGAGTCGACATCTGGTGCGCAACGCGGGCCTAACAGCAGATCTGACCCATATGTTAGATGCTGCTACAGTGCGGTTATGCAGCAATCAGCACCGCCACCATACGAAAGCCTTACGCCAGACGCCATTCTCGATGCTCTAGAAAGTATCGGCCTGCAACCTAATGGCAGCCTGCTGGCGCTCAACAGCTATGAAAACCGGGTATATCAGGCAGGGTTGGAAGATCAGGGCTTTGTTATTGCTAAATTCTATAGACCCCAGCGCTGGACGGATGCGGCCATTGCCGAGGAGCACGACTTCACACAGCGGTTAGCAGACGCCGAACTGTCGGTTGTAAACCCTATGGCCATAGGGGCAAGAGCTACTCAGCCCCAGACGGTGTTCGAGCACTTGGGATTCCGCTTTGCAGTGTTCCCACGACAGGGTGGGCACCCTCCCAACCTGGAGAACCTCGATGACCTTGAAGTCCTCAGTCGGACGATCGCGCGGATGCACGCCGTCGGTGCGCAACAGCCATTTCAACACCGACCGCAAATAAACGTACAGCGTTTCGGCCATGCTAGCCGCGACTTTCTGCTGACTAACAACTTTTTACCCGCTGAGATGGAATCAGCTTATGCGTCCGTGAGCGAACACCTGCTGCAGCGCATTGATCCGCTGATGGCTGACGCACCAAATATTCGTATCCATGGCGACTGTCACATGGGTAATATTTTGTGGCGCGATGAGATCCCGCATTTCGTCGACTTTGACGACTGCATGATGGGGCCACCAATTCAAGATCTGTGGATGCTCTTGAGTGGCGAGCGCCACGACCAAACTGCACAACTGGCAACAATTCTGGATGCCTATAACGACTTTTATCCGTTCGCCGTAAATACGCTGAACTTGATCGAGCCACTACGCACACTGCGCATCATGCATCACGCGGCCTGGATCGCGCGGCGCTGGAACGACCCTGCCTTTCCGCCCGCGTTTCCAACTTTCGACAGCGTTAATTATTGGTCTAAGCATGTTTTGGAATTACGTGAGCAACTCGCCCTATTGGACGAACCGCCGTTAACCTATCTATAGCCGAAGGCAGCGCGCCCCGAGCGCGTCAGCGATTAACCATCAAGACCTAGTTCGCGCCGATTAACGCAGATGTTAGCGTATTGCTGTAACAGAAATGGTCGCTCGAAATCAGCGCAGTCGCTTAACTGGGACTGCAGTATATTCATCGCTTTTGAACCCACCGAGCGCTCCGAGGCCTGACCCACCAATACCGAATCGGCATAGCGGTTGGTGGAAAATACTCGAATACCTCCGACGATAGCCTGATCTAAACGCTTAGCGAGGTCCTCAACATTATTGCAATCATCACCAATCGGCGCATTGAAGTGTACGTGCACCCGGCCTTTTTCACCCACGAGGCCTTGAATCATACTGTGTAGATCTTCTTGTTCGCCCTTGGCGTAGTGACCATTGCGCTCAATCGCAGCCAATTCACGCGCTTTTGCCGGACCACAGGGATCGATTTCGTAAGACAAAGATACTGGCACTAGGGCACCGTTGTTGAGCAGACTTGCCATGGGGTCAGGTTGCTTGCGATGGGCCAATAACAACATTTTTAATAACGCTGGATCAGTGCGATCAAAGCCATCTTTCGCTCGACCCTGGCGTTGCGCGATCCACACCGAGACATGTTCCTGCAGACTATGACGGATGTACTGGCTTGTACGTGTCATAGCACGATAACCCGCGCGTGCACTGGCTAGATCTCGCTCGACAACGAAACTTTTATTCAACCGCATTAGGTCCGCAGCTAAGGGGTTATTGAGCAAATTGTCGCCTACCGCCATGCGGCAGGTCTCGTTACCCGCCCGCAGTATGAGCAGATTGATCAAACTCGAGTCCATGACGATATCGCGATGATTCGAGATAAAGAGATACTGTCGGGTCGGATCTAAATGCTCCAATCCGGAAACCGTCAGGGCGTCTGTGGAGTTGTCTACCAACTGTTCAAAATACTTTGAGACCAGCCGCTGAACATCGTCGACATTACGCAGGTTACGCACGCTGAACTGCAACACCAATTTCGTCAGCCACGGGGCAAAAAAACGCTGCGCCAAGAAATTCGGTAAAACCAAATGCTTAGCCGCCGCCGCAAGCTGCGAAGAGCGACTGATCCGCGCCAACACATCGGGAACTTCGTGATCTCGATACGGCCGGATTGGATCAAAATCCATCACATCTATCTTTTGCCTAGAGGTGGTCGCCATAGGGCTCTGAAACCTTTTGCTAAAGCGCTAGCGTACCACTCATTGCGGCGGTAACCCCTACCCAGATACCCATAACCAGAATCAACCAGAACGCCGCTCGTTTTAACGCTGCGTCGCTCACCGGTGGTGCAAGCACATGACCAAGCCAAGTGCCCACCAACACCACAGGCAACGCC
>Ga0160423_10000868_pt1 | contig 25306 bp, 33 predicted proteins | sample CRUFie14St8metaG_FD_108191 | JGI IMG/M metagenome (GOLD analysis project Ga0160423, IMG submission 108191) | Marine microbial communities from the Costa Rica Dome - CRUD Field 142mm St8 metaG | ecosystem: Environmental > Aquatic > Marine > Oceanic > Photic zone | place: Costa Rica: the Eastern...
AAATTTTGGTCTGAAAATAAACTATAAATTTTAAATAATTATTTAATTAGTATGGTTGATAATGCCCAGGATTAATTTTCTGGGCATTATTTTTTTGTAATTTTTTTTTATTAAATTATTATATTTTTAATATTTTATTTTATGGAGTTTTAAATGAGAGGTTTATTTTATTCATTATCGTTACTATTAATTTTGTTTAATACAACTGTTTCTAATGGCAAGGTAACTTCTACAGAAGAATATGCTAGAAATGCTTGGGGTAATTTAGAGACAGCTGAGGTAACTACCAGGAAAGTGAATGAAAACCTATTTTTATTATATGGCCTTGGTGGAAATATTGCTGTTTCTATAGGCAATGACGGAGTTCTTATTGTAGATAGTCAAATACCTATTATTTTCCCAAAAATCATGAAGGCTATTAAGAAACTCAGTGATGATAAAATTATATATACCATAAATACACATTGGCATTGGGACCATTCTGATGGAAATTTAGTTTTAGACTCAGATGTAACTAAAATTATTTCACATTCCAATGCTAGAAAAAATATGCAAAAGGGTGGTTTAATAAATATGGGAACTACAATTCTTAACCAAGAACCTTACCCAAAAAGTGCTTTACCAGTAATTACTCATGAAAATGGAATGTCATTATATTTTAATGATGAGAAAATTGATCTTCTTCACTTTGGTCCTGCCCACACAACAGGTGATACTGTAATTTATTTTACAAATCAAAATGCAATACACCTTGGAGATGTATTTTTTAGCAACTCATACCCTTTTATAGATGTTGATAATGGGGGTAGCCTGAGTGGAATGATAAACTATCTTGAGAAAATAATACTTGTTATTGATAAAGATACAATTGTCATGCCTGGTCACGGAGAAATTTCTTCAATTAGTGATATAAAAGAAACAATCGAGATGCTAAAGACAGTTAAAAATAGAATTTTAATGAGTATTAAAAATAATCAATCTCTTGAGCAAATAATAAGCTCAAATATCACCAAAGACTTTGATAAAAAATATAATACACTTTTATTGCGCGATACTTTTATTGATAGAGCTTATGCTAGTTTAAAATAAAATTAAACTAAGTTTATATCTGCAATTATTTCAACAGTATACGTTTTAGCTGTCCATAGACCTGTATCTGTAAAGGTCTCCTCAATACCTGAGGTATAATTTAATTATAACTTTCTCTGGTAACAGTATATGCCCAATAAAAAAAGAGAAATTGAAGAGCGAGTCTAAAATAAAGCATATAAACTGGTATATCAGGAAATGCATTTGGTGTAATAGCCATATAAATATTTGCAGGATAGACAGCAATTAATAAGGCAAAAAGTCCCCATCCAGCTATTTTACGAAATCGATGAACAAGAACACCAATACCACCAATAATCTCAAAAAAACCACTTATATAAACGGCTTCTTCATGAAGAGGAAAAGAGGGCGGCATTATAGAAAGATAAAAGTCAGGATTTACAAAGTGATCTATACCAAAATAAATAAAAAAAATTGCCAACCCTATTAATACAATTTTTTTTCTAATACCTTTTGGCAATTTGAATAAATTTTCCAAAAATATCCTCCCATAAAAATAATACTTTCATTTAACTACCTTTCAATAAAGTTATTTAAATGTATAAGATAATATAAATGAATGGAGACTAAAAATGAATTTCGATGAAGTCATTATGGGTAGAAGAAGTATTAGAGGGTTTAAACAAAAATTAGTTTCACGAGATGTGCTCGAGGAAATCTTCGAGCTTGCATTAAGATCTCCTTCATCGATGAATACTCAGCCTTGGCATTTTCATGTTGTTACAGGTGATATACTTGATAATATTAGAAAAGAAAATACAGAGAGAAATATAGCTGGTGTACCACCTTCAAGAGAAATCAAATCTCCATTAGGGTATGAGGGCCCTCATCGCGAGAGACAAATAGAGATAGCAATTCAACTATTTAAGGAAATGGGTATTGCCAGGGATGATAAAGAAGCAAGAAATGATTGGGTTTTAAGAGGTTTTAGACAATTTGATGCACCAGTAGCAGTAATTGTAACGTTTGATAGTTCACTAAAAGATGATGATATATCTAAATTCGATTGTGGGGCTGTTGTAAATGGCCTAGTTAATGCTGGGTGGTCAAGAGGTTTAGGTGCTGTAATTAATAGTCAGGGAATAATGCAATCACCAGTAGTAAGAAAATACGCAAATATTCCTGATGATGAAACCATAATGATTTGTGTTGCTATGGGTTATCCTGACTTTTCTTTTCCCGCAAATAAAGTTGTCTCAAAACGCAGACCAGTTTCAGAAGTCGTAAATTTTAAGGGTTTTTAAATTTTTACGATTATATCTTTAAATTTTGTGCTCTTTAAGGATATTATTAGTATACTTATGATAACCAAAAAGGATAATATTTTATATGAACATCGACAAAAATATGAGTAAATTATGAAGGCAGGTTCTTTTTTTCCAAGTTTAAAATACTCATCACTTTTTGCAATGGCGGGAGATGATTGTTCACTTTTTTTTGATCTTGAAAATCTTACTGAAAAGCAAAAAGAAGATCATCTTTCAAATGTCGAACTTACCTCAATGTTACAAATTGCACTTACATGCGTTGGTAACTCGCATGATCATTTAGCAGTTTATGACGCATATAAAAGCCCAGAGTGGAATAAAACTCTTTTAAGATATCATAATTTTTACAAACGCCTTGTAGATCATGTAGTGCCTATTGAAAATTATAGTTATCACCCTAAATTAAATTTTTATGACTCTGTTGCTAAATACGTAAATGAAAACAAAGGTATTGTGGATGTTGTGAATTTATATATGACAAGTGGTTCAAATGCCGTGATTCATCAAAACGAAGAACTTTTGGGGATAAATAGAAATGTAAATTCAAAAAAACATTTTGCTGAGAATGCACCTAGTTTTGGAATTCCCACTCCAGATACGATAGTTATTAAGAAGTCAGAACTTGAAAGTCAAAAAGTTTATGATTTCTTTTTAAGGTATAACAATAAAATAATTATTAAGCTTTTAGGTTTAGCAGGATCAAGAAATGTAGCTTCTGTAAATAGTGTTCAAGAAGCTAGCCTTTATGTTGATGAGTATGATGATGAGATGATTATCTTACTTCAAGAAAAACTTGATTTAGCAAACTTTACTGAGATGACTGTTGATCTTTGTATTAGCGATGAAGATATAAGAATCGCTAATACAAGAAAGATTCTTTTTGCTGATGGTCTTTGGGTAGGTAATCTTATATCAGAATCAGTAAAAGTATCTCCTGAGCATCAAAAAATATTAATAAAGGTCGGGGAATATGCTCGTTATCATGGTTATTCCAGTCCAGAGGGAAGTAATTGTGGAATAGATTTTTTTATTGGCAAAAATGGAGAGATTTCGGTTACTGAAATTAATGCTCGGTGGACTGGAGGTTTATTTCCTGCTGAAATTTTAGCCCAAATCAATAATAAACGAGATGCGATACCTTTCTTTGATATAGTTCCCATAGAAAAAAAAGATATATATTTAGATTTTCTTGATAAATATCTAGTTGGAGAGTTCGAAGGAGATTTTGCAGTGCTACCAATTGGCTTTGGTTGCTTTCCTGTTCCTGTAGAGGGAAGGGATTATTTCTACACTTGGCAAGCATCAATTGGTGATTTGAACGCTTTCAAAGAGAGAAAAAATAGTGAGTTGGGAAATGATGTAATGCCTACAGCTGACAAAATAGAGCTTTAAATAAATTAGGAAATATTAAATGGTAATTAATGGCTTTTGTGACCCAAAATTTTCAAAAATAAAAACTGCCTATGAGAAAAATTTTATTAATGGTCTCGATGTTGGATCATCTTTGGGCATTACATATAAAGGTGAACTAGTTGTACATCTATGGAGTGGATTTAAAGATAAAGATCAGAAAGCTCACTGGGAAGAAGATACAATTGTAAATGTATGGTCTAGTACAAAAAATATGGCATCTTTATGTATGTATGTATTAGCTGAGAGAGGTCTTATAAATTTTCATGACCCTGTAATTAAATATTGGCCTGAATTTTCGAATAAAGGCAAGAAAGATATCCTTATAAGTCAGGTAATGAGTCATTCATCAGGTTTATCTGGTTGGAAAGAGCCAATTGAATATACTGATTTTTATAATTGGGACAAAGTATGTAACTTGTTGGCTGATCAAGAACCTTTTTGGGAACCAGGTAAGGCTGTAGGATATCATGCAATAACCATTGGTTATTTAGTAGGAGAATTAGTTAAAAGAATTTCTGGAAAAACAATTGGAAAATTTTTTAAAGATGAAATAGCTGATCCACTTAAAAGTGATTTTCATATTGGTTTGCAAGAAAAAGATTTTGATCGTGTGGCTGAAATTTTTATGCCTGGTGCAATAACCTCAGGAGATCTTATCGAAAACGATGATAGTAATTCTGAAGTTCAGAAGGCAATGTTAAATCCATCTATAGATCCTTCATTTGCATTGGAGGATGATTGGAGAAAAGCTGAAATTCCTGCTGCGGGCGGACATGGAAACGGAAAATCTATTGCAGAATGCATGGCCTTAATTGCTAATAACGGAGAATATAATAATAAAAAAATATTATCTGAAAAAATATTGAACAATATTTTTATAGAACAAATTTTGGATATAGATTTTTTCTTTAATAGGCTTATTAGGTGGGGTATTGGTTTTGCTATACCTGTTAAAAATGACTCATGGATGGGTTATTTCAATAATGCTCAGACATGCTACTGGACTGGATGGGGAGGATCATTATCAATTGCTGATAGAGAAAACAATTCATCACTCGGTTATTCTCCTATTAAAATGGAAGAAGATTTGTTCGGAGAAGACAGAACAAACTCTATTGTAAGAGCATATGTCGAGTCTTTGGAAGATATTTAAATGACAGATTAGATAATTCTTTTTAACAAAAAAGAAAGTAAAATGACTATTATAATTAAATATAATAATATCTTTTGCATTTTTTAAATCATTTTTTTTCGATTAGTGATTTCTCAATTTTATTTAGAGTTTCCTCTAGGCGATCTTGGTGGCTATCTAGAAGTAAAGATAATCTTATTATTAACCAGCTTAGTAATATAACGGTAACTATTAGACACCATGCAAATATATTATCAATTAATGAGGTTTCCATTACTCTCTCCTTTTTTTAATTAGATTACTTAACTTAATTTGGTTTGCAAATTTGCTTTTAAAAAATTTAAAAAAAAATGTGCAAATAAATTGCATTAGCACACAAACATTATTTTTTTTGATATTAGACTATTTAATATTTTAGGAGAATATTATGAAAAGTTTAAATGAAATTGAAGTTTGCGAGATATTAAATGAAATAATGGAGTATGAGCTTGCAGGTGTAGTTAGATATACTCATTCTTCACTTATGGTTTCGGGTCCAAATAGAATACCAATTGTCGAATTTCTTCAAGCTCAAGCAAATGAGTCTCTTTTACATGCGCAGCAAGCAGGAGAGTTAATTACTGGCTTAGATGGTCATCCTAGTCAAAAGATTGCAAAAATTAAGGAAAGTAATAGACATTCAATTCAAGATATTTTGTGCGAAAGTTTAGAGCATGAGATACATGCATTAAATCTTTATAAAAAATTATTAGGTTGTGTTGAGAATGCATCAGTTTATCTTGAGGAGTATACAAGAGGTATGATTGGTCAAGAAGAGCAGCATAGTCTTGAGTTAAAAAAGATGCTTAAAGATTTCTCATAATAACTTTAATCCGCTAATATTCACAAATGATTGATAAAATTTTTAAAGAACTTATTAAAAATAGCTCAAATATAGTAATTTTTACTGGAGCAGGTATCTCAACTGAGTCAGGTATACCAGATTTTAGGAGTCCAACTGGTATTTGGAAAAAATATCAACCAATTGAATTTAAAGATTTTTTATCATCAGAAACTAACAGAATAGAGGCTTGGAGAAGGAAATTTGAAATTGATAAAAATATCTCAAAAGCAAAACCAAATATTGGTCACATGGCTATTGCCAAGCTTGTTGAGGATGGAAAAGTAAAAAATGTAATTACTCAGAATATTGATAATTTGCATCAAGATTCAGGTATTCCAAATGATATTATTATTGAACTACATGGAAACACAACCTATGCGAAATGTTTGGATTGTGGATTTAAATATGACTTATCAAAAATTATGAAGGAATTTGAAGAAACTAATAAACCTCCATATTGTAATTTATGTTCAGGAATTGTTAAGGCAGCTACAATCTCTTTTGGTCAAGCAATGCCTGAAAAAGAAATGAATCTCTCTCAGGAGTGTTCACTTTCTTGTGATTTGTTTATTGCAATTGGATCCTCGCTTCAAGTATATCCAGCCGCAGGTTTCCCTATACTTGCAAAAAAAAATGGGTCAAAGTTAATTATCTTAAATAGAGAAAAAACTGATTTAGATATTTATGCAGATTTAGTAATTAATGATGAAATAGGCAGTTTTTTGTCAAAAAATATAAATTAAACTAATTGAAGTCTTCAATTGTATCAAAATCTATTGTTACTCCTTTAGAGAGGTTTACTTCAATAAAATCATATTTTTTCTCTAAAATAAGTTTCTTTAATCCTTTGTCTTGAGATAGCTTGCTTAAATCCTTAGTCAAGTCTTTGTAAATTCTCTTTGGTATTAAAATTGGATTTCCTAATTTTCCTTTATTTTTTGGTATACATATTAGCTCTTGATTATTTTTATTAAATATTTCGATTAAATTATTTATATCGTTTGAAGTAACAAAAGGCATATCTGCAAGGGATATTAAAATACCAGAAGTTTTATCATCAATATTTTCGTCAATTTTAAGAATTGAGGATAACATTCCACTTTTGTAGTTATTATTTTCTACAATAAAAATTTCTTTATGATCTATGCTTTCTAGAATTAGATCCTTTTCATGACCTAAAATTAAATAAATATTATTAATTTTACTTTCAATATGATTTATAAGTGTTTGATTTATAATAATACTATTATTAATTTTTTTTAATAATTTATTGTCTTTACCCATGCGCTTTGACATACCGGCCGCGAGAATAAAACAATCAATTTTATCTAACGATTTTTCCAATTTTCCCTTAACTCTTCAATACTTTCTTTTTGATATCTAAGTGAGGAAATAATCTCTGCCATAATTGAAATAGCTATTTCCTGGGGTGTTTGAGCATTTATAGGGAGACCTATTGGTCCATTTATCCTTTTCAGTGCATCAGAACTAAAACCATCTTGCTTAAATCTATCAAGTCTCTTTTTATGGGTCTTTTTGCTTCCAAGAGCTCCAATATAAAAACATTTACTATTCAAACTATCTTTAAGGGCAATATCATCCAAATTTGGTTCATGAGTTAATGTAACAACTGCTGTTCTTTCATCTAATTGAATTTCTCTAAAAGCATCTTCTGGCCAAGCGCATATTACTTTATTATTTGGGAATCTATCTTGAGAAGCAAATGCTTCTCTTGGATCAATTATTACTACATCAAAATTAGAGTTTTCTGCAATTATTGATAGTGACTGAGCTACATGAACTGCACCAACAATAATTAATTTCACTGGAGGATTAAAGGGGTTGAAAATCCATTCTTTTCCATTAATTTCTTCTAAAATAAGTTTATCTTCATTAATTGCTTTTTTTATTAGTTTTGAAAATTTATGTTTCTCGATATCTTTATTTTTCACTAGGCTTGTTTCTGCAGTATCGGCTTGAGAAATCAAACAAAATGATTTTTTTTTATTCTTATTCTCCAGGATTTTTTTTAAAAGGTCTTTATCCATCGTTTTGTATTGAGTCTATTCTTATCTTGATATCCCCTCCACAAGCAAGGCCAACCTCCCAAGCAGTATCATTTGTAATACCATATTGTAAAAGTTTTACTGAATTGGGCTTGTTTATGATTTCAAGAGCATTTTCAACAACATCCCCTTCAACACAGCCACCTGATACCGAACCAACCATTAAACCATCATCTCTAATAGCTAATTGTGATCCAGCTTTTCTTGGTGCTGATCCCCATGTTTTTACGACAGTAGCAATAGCAACTTTATGACCTTGCTCTAGCCACTTTACTGCATTTTCAATTGGATCATTACTCATTGATACATTCAAAAGCTCTAATAGCCATAATATTAGCAAGGTTAGCTCTATATTCAGAGTTACCATGAATATCTGACATTATCCCCTCAGGCGAGAGTTTTACTTCTTCTACACTAGATTTTGACCAATCATTTAATAGAGAGCTTTCCATTTCAGTCCACCTAAAAACTCCATTTTCACTTGCCCCTGTCACAGCAACTCTTACTTCTGAGGGATTTTTTGACATAAAAACACCCGCCATTGCATATCTTGAAGCAGGGTTAGGGAATTTCATATAATATGAGTCTGAAATTATTGGAAAAGATATTGATACTACAATTTCATCCTCTGCAAGGGCTGTTTCAAAAAGACTAATGAAAAAATCATCTGCACTTATTTCCCTTTTATTGGTTTTAATTGTAGCGCCTAGACCCAAGCATGCCGCAGGATAATCTGCTGTTGGATCATTATTTGATATTGCTCCACCAATTGTACCCATATTTCTTACATGAGGATCGCCTATACCTTCTGCTAGTCTAGATAAAGACGATAATTTATTTTTAATTAAGTCAGATGAAGCAACTGTAAAATGATTGGTGGTAGAGCCAATAATAATATTATTAGACTCTTCCTTAATAAAATTAAGTTCTTTTATATTTCTAATATCTATTAATTGCTCAGGAGATGCCAACCTTTGTTTCATTGTTGGAATAAGTGTCATTCCTCCTGCTAAAATTTTAGAATCAGGATTTGCTGATAACTCATTAACAGCTTCTTCAATAGTTTCTACTTTTTTATAATTAAATTGATACATTTTTACCTACATCTTTTCTGAAGCAGCTAGAATAGATTTAACGATATTTTGATAACCAGTACACCTGCAAAGATTACCCTCAAGTTCTTCTCTAACTGTTTTTTCATCTAAAATTGAATTTCTATTAATTATATCAACAGCTGCCATTATCATTCCAGGTGTACAAAAGCCACATTGTAAACCATGATTTTCTCTAAAAGCTTCTTGAACAGGATGAAGACTTTCACCATCTGCAAGGCCTTCAATTGTTGTAATTTTTGTATCATTAGCTTGAACAGCTAGCATAGAACAGCTCTTAACAGCTTTCCCATCAACATGAATAACACAAGCACCACACTGACTAGTATCACATCCAACATGTGTTCCAGTAAGATTTAGATCATCTCTTATAAAATGAACTAATAACTGGCGTTCTTCAACATCCTGCGAAATTTTTTTTCCATTTATTTCTAATTCTACTAAAGACATTTTCTCCTCGTTAAAAAAATAATATTATATTTGACCTAAAAAATACCATAAAACAATACTTAAAATTACAAGAATTATAATTGAACTAATCCATTTTGAAGGAGACATTCCAGCATCACTTATTTCATTTTTTTCTTCTGATGAGGTTGGAACTTTCTTTTCTGATAAAATTTCATTAAATTTTCCAAAAAATTCATCGGCTAATTTATTAGCTGCTGTGTCTATTAACCTTTGACCAATTTGGGCTAATTTACCTCCAACGCTAGCATTTACCGTGTATGATAGTTTTGTTCCATCTTCATGATCATTTAATTCAACTTCAGCCTGACCTTTTGCAAAACCTGCTGCTCCTCCAGTACCTTCACCTGTTAGTTTGTAACTATGAGGCGGATTAATATCCGATAGTTTAATTTTTCCATTAAATTTTGCACTTATTGGTCCTATTTTAGTTTTTACAGTAGCAGTGAGATTCTCATCATCTATTTTTTCAACGCTTTGAGCACCAGGAATTGCTTTTAGAAGTTGTTCGGGGTCATTTAAAGCTTCCCATACTTTTTCCTTAGAAGTAAAAATAATTTTTTCACCTTTCATTTCCATTGGAAATACTCCTTAACTAAAAGATTAATATCTAATGTGTTATACAATTTATCGGTTTAATAAGGAAAGAGAAAATTATAAACTATTTTATAATTATGTAATTTTTTAATGAGATCTTAATGTCTGAAAATAAAAATATTCCTGATGGATTTGTTATTAATGAGAGAAGGGGGCCATATACAAACCATAACGGTCCTTTTTATATTAAAGAAGAGGGTAATAAATGGATACATGGTGCATATATTTTAGACAGGCATTGCAATGCAGCAAATATTGCACATGGAGGAATGTTAATGGCTTTTGCTGACGGTGTTTTGGGTCATACAGTTTATTATAAAACAAAAAGAGCTGGTGTTACGATAAAATTTAATTCTGAGTTTTTATCTGCCGCAAGACAAGGTGAGTGGCTGGAAGGTTATGGAAATGTTTCTCATGTTAAAGGGGATTATGTTTACTGTGATACAATGCTTAAAGTATCGACACGAAATGTTTTAAGTGTTACATCAATTTTTAAATTAAGGAAAATTGAGTCCTTAAAAAAAATAATTACAAAAAAACGTTAAGGGTTTATATAATATTTAAAATGTATCGGAGCGTAGCGCAGCCTGGTAGCGCATCTGGTTTGGGACCAGAGGGTCGGGAGTTCGAATCTCTCCGCTCCGACCATTTCAGGAGATAAAAATGAAATACGATAATATGGCTGATTTAAGAATAGAGCTTAATAAAATTGATTCATCTCTTTTATCTTTATTTAAGGATCGTTTTAATTTGATACATGAAGCTTCAATTATAAAAAAAAATACTAATGAAATTAGAGACTATGAACGAATTGAAGAGGTAATTTCTGGTATTAGATCTCAATCCGAGGAATTAGGCTTAGATCCAAATTCTATGGAGTATTTATGGAGATTTCTTATTGAGTTATCTATCAGATATGAAATTGATCATTTTGATGATTAAAAACTTATACTAAATTATCAATGAAAAAAGCTATCGATTATAATCTAACTGATCCAGAAGTTATGGAAAATCCTTATGAATTTTATACCGCAATTCATAAAGATAATGCTCGAGCAGTTCATGTTGAAGGTGTTGGGTATTGGATTGGTCGTATGGACGATATTAAAGAAATTACAAAAAACACTTCAGTATTTTCAAACAGTTATTTTTCAGAGGGAGGTCCTTTACCTACAGGAGTTAGTGGTGAACCTCTTGAAAAAGATGTAAAAGAAATATTTGATGATGGTCCTAAGGTTGTAAATGCTTTATGGACAACTGACCCCCCAAAACACACTATTCATAGAAAGTTGGTTAATAAAGCTTTTACAGGAAAGTGGGTTCGTTCAATGGAACCTAGAATTAGAGATATAGCTAATGGTTTAATTGATGCTTTTATAGGTACAAAAAAAACTGATTTTATAAAAGATTATGCTGTTTATGTTCCGATGATAGTAATTGCTGAGGCTTTAGGAATGTCTCGTGAAGATGCTGGTCAATTTAAAATATGGTCAGATGATATTCTATCAGGAAATTTAGACGTTCTTGATCATAAAGCACGTTTGAGAGTTGCAAAATCTTTTGTTGAGGCAAACAAACATTTTGAGTCAACGGTTGAAAAAAGAAGGGATGATCCCAAGGATGATTTAATAACATCTTTAGCTACAGCAAAAGTTGAAGGAAAATCACTTGATACTTCAGAGGTTCTTCCGATTGTAAATACTTTAATGCTTGCCGGTAACGAAACAACGACAAATCTTATAGGAAACGCCATGGGGTTACTTATTAAATCTCCTGATTTAATGAATTTATTAAGGAATGATTACTCTTTGATACCTTCTTTTATAGATGAAGTCATGCGATTTGACGCTCCTGTTCAATGTTTGTATAGAATAGTTACAGAAGATACATTTATTGGTGAAACAAAGATTCCTGAAGGCTCTAATATAATGCTTGGCTGGGGTACAGCTGGAAGAGATCCAAAATATTTTGACAATCCAAATAAATTTGACCTTTACAGACACAACGCTGATAAGAACGTAGGTTTTGGATTTGGACCTCATATTTGTGTTGGTCTTGGTTTAGCAAAAGCAGAGGCAAGGATTGCTTTTGAAACTATTTTTGATAGATTAAAAGATATTAATTTAGATGAAGATGCAGATTTGAGTCATATTCCAACATTTGCAACCAGAGGGTACAAAAAACTTGATCTTTTATTTGAGTCTAATGGTTAAACTTTAAAGGGAGTTTATTTTATGGAGGAAACATCAGATTTAATAATTCGAAATGGTAAAATTATTGATGGATCAGGTGGTCCAGAAATTTTATCTGATATCTTAATAAAAGATGGAAAGATTGAAAAAATAGGAAAAATAAGCTCATCAATTAATGCTAAGAAAGAAATTGATGCAAATGGTTTTATTGTTACACCAGGTTTTGTAGATATTCACACTCACTATGATGGACAAGCTACTTGGGATAATTTTTTATCCCCATCTTCTTGGCACGGTGTGACAACAGCTTTAATGGGAAACTGCGGTGTAGGATTTGCTCCTGTCCATGATCACGATCACGACAGACTTATAAGTTTAATGGAAGGTGTTGAAGATATTCCTGATGTAGTTTTGACTGAGGGTTTAGAGTGGAATTGGAATTCATTTTCTGACTATTTGAATATTCTCGATAATAAAGGGTTTGATATGGATATTGGCGCCCAAATTCCCCATGGAGCTCTTCGTTTATATGTTATGGGGCAAAGAGGTGCCGATAGAGAACCTGCTACTGAAGAAGATATCAAAAAAATGGCTGAACTTAGTGCTGAGGCTATAGAAAATGGAGCTATAGGATTTACAACATCTAGGACAGTTTTTCATAAAACATCAAAAGGTGAATTGGTTCCAAGTTTTGATGCTGCTGGAAATGAATTAATTCAAATAGCTAAGGAAATAGGTAAGACAGGAAAAGGAGTTTTGCAATTAGTTTCAGACTTTTTAGGTGGATATGATGAATTTAAAATGCTTGAAAAAATGGTAGAGGAATCAGGATGTCCTATTTCTATAACCCTTGCGCAAACAGATGGAACTAAATATGACTATAAAGATTTACTTGGTTGGATCGAAGATGCCGCAAAAAGAGGTCTTCCTGTAAGAGCTCAGGCATGTGGGAGACCCATAGGACTTATGCTTGGTTTAAATCTAACCTTAAACCCTTTTTCTGGACATCCCTCATATATTGAAATAGCTGATCTCCCACTTGAGGAGAGAGTTTCGATAATGAAAGATGAAGATTTTAAGAAAAAATTACTAAGCGAGCAAGGCTCTTCCAGTAATGGCTTGGTGAAGTCAATTATAAGAAATATTGATAATATATATGTTCTTGATAAAATTCCTGATTATGAGCCTCATAAAGAAACTAGCTTAGGATCTAAGGCAAAAAAACTTAATAAAGAAATTAATGATTATATCTATGACATCTTATTAGAAGAGGATGGAAACAGCCTTTTATACTATCCGATAGGTAATTATCTGGACTATTCTCTCGAAGCAAGTTTAGAAATGATTAGCAGTGATCATACTTTATTGGGATTGGGTGATGGAGGAGCGCATTGTGCTACTATATGTGATGCAAGCTTTACAACTCATATGTTAACATTTTGGGGTAGAGATAGGACTAGGGGTAAAAAATTAGATCTACCATGGATTATTAAATCCTATACAAGGGATAATGCTCTTGCTATTGGCCTTGAGGATAGAGGTTTAATCAAAGAAGGAATGAAAGCAGACATAAATATTATCGATTTTAATAATTTAACTCTATATTCACCTGAAATCCGTTATGATTTACCAGCTGGAGGAAAAAGACTTGTACAAAGGGTTGATGGTTATAAATATACAATTGTTTCAGGAAAAGTTACATATGTAGATGGAGTTTCTACCGGTGAGCTGCCTGGAAGATTAATTAGGAGTTAATTGATGATAATTGAAAAAAATCCAATTTTTCAACAAGCTTATTTTGTTAACAGTATTGATGAAGCTGCAAAAAAATGGAGCGATCTATATGGAGCTGGTCCTTTCGTTTTTACCCATCACCACAAAACAGACAAATTTGAATATAGAAATACCTCTGATGAAGCTGATGTTTCTTATGCTTTTGGCTATCTTGGTGATACTATGATTCAATTTATTGAACAACATGACGAAACTCCGTCAATATACAGAGATATGTTTGCTAGAGGTGAGGAAGGTTTCCATCATATCGGTATTTTAGTGTCTGATTTTGAGGAGGAATTGGACAGATTTTTAAAAATGGGCTTTGACCTGGCATGTAGGCTTTGGGCTGACGGTGTAGATGCTGCTTATATAGATACAAGATCCGTCAATGGTGTTTTTACAGAAATTCATGGCGATCCAAACCATATTTTAGGAGAATTCTCTAGATGGAAGAGGGCTCACGAGAAATTTAAGGTAGGTGACACCTATAAACTTGAGAGAAATAACAAGCTTACTTAATTAATTCTTTATTCATTGATTTTTTGTTTTAAGGCATAAATTCTATCTTGTCCCCAAAAAATCTCATCTTTATAAATGAAGGTTGGAACACCAAAGACCTTATATTCTCTCATAATTTTAGTATATGATTTTAATCTATTATCAAAACTGTCATCATCCATAGCAGATATTGCCATTTTTTTATCAAAGCCAATTTTCTCACATATATCTTCAATTGTATTAATCTTACCTAAGTCATTTTTTTGATGCCATCTCTGATTAAATGCTTCCATCATAAATTCATTTCCTAAGCCATTATCACTCGCAGAAAGCCAAGCGGAGTGGACCTTTGGCCAATTCGCCTCTTTTTCTATACTTTCTCTAACATTATCAATTCCTATCTCTTTAAATAATCTATCACAATCTAAATAGAGATATGATCTTTTATATTCATTGCCCGAAGCATTTATAAAAAACTCAACTATTTCTTTAGGCATATAGCATAGTGGAAAAAACTCCATATCTATATTTTCTTCTATCGCCTTTTTTACACCTAAATAAGCATACGGGCTTCTGAAATTAAAAAAACATTTAACCTTTTCCAAAACAAACTCCTACATTAATTAAAGTATATAAAATATTGAAATTATTATATTTTATCTAAATATATAAAAACTTTTTGATCTATTTCTTTAAATTTAAATACTGCATCATTCCATTTTGGCGGACCAAACCTTATTTTGGCATCTCCCGAAAAACCTACAGGTTCTCTGGGTATTCCTAAAAAATTACCTGTTAAGACACCATTACCATCTAAATCCTGAAATCCTGCAATTGCATACTCTCCAAAAGGTACATCAATAATAGCTGTTGCTTTTTTGTTAGTAATTTTAACAACTGCACCCATTAAAACTAAGCTTGCATCTGGTTTTTCATTGACTTTAGCTTTACCGAAATTATCTTTTTTATTGTATATTCCCAACATTGCATAACCATCATCATAATTACTCTCTATGTTAATGATCATAGTTTCGGAATACCCAAAAATTGGAAATAATAAAAATAAAATTAAAAATAATTTTGAATACATTAATTTATTCCACCATAATATTTTTAGCTATTTCAACTGCTTTTTCTGCACAATTCTTATCAAAGCCACCGCTTGCTCCTGAAACTCCTACACCTCCAATATGAGTACCATCTCTAAGTATTATTGGAACACCACCTTTGAGCAATACAACGCTTGGTAATGTTAAAAGACCTTGGTTTGGATTATCTCCTGAAAAAGCCATGTCTCTTAGTTCGTCAGTTGTGTAAGGTAAACCAGCTGTTGTTTTACCTTTTAGGCGTGATATTTCTTCGGAAGCAGGATAAGTACCATCCATTGATGCATAGTATTTTAAGGAACCAGGAGATTCATAAATAGCTATGTTAATTTTTTTTTCATTATTTTTAGCTAAAACTAAACAAGATTCTGCCATTTTTTTTGCAACTTCAAGAGTTATAATTGGTTTTTTTATGATTTCAGCATTTAGGTTTAATCCAAAAAAAGCTATTACTATGAAAAATAGAATTCTTTTCATTTAAATCCCCCAATTTTATTTTAAGATGTTATATGTAATATGTAACTATATTGTAAATATCACAACAATAAAAATAACAGAGGTAAAAATGAATATTCAAACTGTTGCTACGAAACTTCTTTTAAAATTACCACAACCTATTTTAAATAAACTTATGAGATCAGTGCCAAAAAATAATAAAAATGTTAAAAATAAAGAAAAACCTTGGCATTTAAAAGGTAATTGGGCTCCTGTTGAGAAGGAATTAGAGGTGCAAAACCTCGAAGTAATTGGAGATATTCCAAAAGAGATTAGTGGAAAATATATTAGAAATGGAATGAATCCAGTCTCCGGTTATAGTGATCATTGGTTTTTTGGTAATGGTATGCTGCATAGCGTTGAAATTGAAAACGGCAAGGCATCTTATAAAAATAAATATGTTAGAACACCTTATTTTGAGAATGATATGGGTATGATGGAGGGTTCTTTTGATTTAAAAGCTTCACCTGCTAATACCCATGTTATTAGACATGCAGATAAAATTTTAACATTAGAAGAAGCTCACTTTCCTTGGATTGTTAATGATGATCTTGAAACAGTTGGTTCTCATGATTTTAAAGGAAAACTAAATGGGCCTATGACTGCTCACCCAAGAATATGCCCTGAAACAAATGAATTGTTATTTTTCGGATATCAAATGATGAAGAAACCATATTTAACATATCATAGAGTTTCTGCCGATGGCGAATTAATTCAATCCGAAGAAATAGATATTCCAAGACCTGTTATGATGCATGATTGGAATATTACAAGAAATTATGTAATTTTTATGGATCTTCCTCTTGTTTTTGATCTTGATCAAGCTGTTAGTGGGTCAGATCCATTTGGTTTTAGGCCCGAGTGTGGTGCTAGATTAGGTGTAATGCCAAGAGATGGTTCTAATAAAGATATAAAGTGGATAGATATTAACCCTTGTTTTGTTTTTCATCCAATGAATGCCTATGAGGAGGATAATAAGATAATTCTTCATGTATGTAGGCAAAATAAAGCAATGGTTGGCGGAATGGATGAAATATATGGTGGCAAGGATACAACTGGAAAACTTTGGAAGTGGACAATCGATTTGGATGCTGAAACTTGTAAAGAAGAACAAATCGATGATGCAGCATGTGATTTTGCAAGAGTTGATGATCGATTAACTGGTTTAAAAGCAAAAAATGGATATGCTATGGCAATCGATGAAAATGCCAAAACATTAACTTTTGGACAATTTTTATATAAATTTAATTTGGAAAAAAATACAAGAACCGATCATGATTTGGGTGATAACGTATTTGGAGGTGAACCAGTTTTTGTTCCTAAAAGTAAAGACTCTAGCGAAGAAGAAGGTTGGGTTATGGCAATTGTTTTTGATGATAATATTAAAAAATCAAAATTAATTATTGTAGATGTTGAAAATTTTGATAAAAAACCTGTATGCGAGGTTATTTTACCTCAAAGAGTACCCTTTGGAGCGCATGGCAGTTGGCTATCGAACTAACTTATGAAGGCAAAAATTTATCAACCATCTAAATCTGTTACTCAGTCTGGAAAAGGAAAGAGTGCTAACTGGATATTAGAATTTTCCAGATCATCAACTACAACAATTGACCCTGTTATGAATTGGACTTCATCGAGCGATACACAGCACCAGGTTAAGTTAAAATTCTCTTCTAAAGAGTTAGCTATTGCTTTTGCCGAAAAAAATTCAATTGAATATACAATTAGAGAAACAAAGAAATCAAAAATCAAGCCAAAGTCATATTCTGATAATTTTTCATATGATAAAAAAACTCCCTGGACTCATTAATATTTTATAAAAATTATGAATGCTATAGAAGCTATATTATCAAGAAAATCAGCCCCCAGACTTGAGGAACCGGCTCCGAATGATCATGAATTAGAGTTAATATATAAGTCAGCTCTTCGTGCACCTGATCATGGAGCTTTAAAACCTTGGAAATTTCTAAATGTTTCTGGTGAGGGTAGAGGAAAGTTGGCAGAAGCAGCCTATAAAGCAATAAAAAAATCAGACCCTGAAAAAGCCCTAGCAAATAAAGATAAAATTTTAAGCGCTCCTTTTAGAGCGCCATTAATTATTGTTGTTATTGCATCTACAAAAGAACATGAAATAGTTCCTGAAATAGAACAAATTTTATCTGCAGGTGCTGCTGCACAAAATATCCTTATTGCTAGTCACTCACTTGGTTACACAGCAATTTGGAGAACAGGTTTTTTAGCTTTTAATGAAGAAGTTTCTTTATCTTTTGGTTTGGATAAAAGTGATATTATCATTGGTTATTTGTACATTGGCTCAACAGACAAAAAATTGGAAGCTCCAGAAGTTTCTAATTTTAATGATTTTGTGTATAAATGGTCTTAACGGAGGTATTTATGTTAAATTTTTCTATTTTTAAAAAATATTCATTTTTATTTTTAATGCTTTCAATTTTTATACCCTCCGAGATATTGGGAATGCATCATGATAGAGAGCTTGATAAGATCAAGATTAATAACCTTTATGATGATTGGTATATTGCTGTAGAGACAAGTGATATTCAAGGTTATGTTGACTCTTTAGACGAAAATATTGTTCTAATTCCACCAGGTGGCCCAGTCATTACAGGAAAAGAAAATTATAGAACTTTTCTTGGTCCTGTTTTTGACGTTGCTTCTTATGAAATCGATCAAAAAACACCTAAGAATATTAAATTTTATGGAGATATTGCCACCGTGGAATACAATTATGTAGTTTATATTACTTTCATAGGTGATGCCAAAAGCGTTCCATCTGAAGGGGCTCTTCAAGACACTGTCTCCGATAGTATATATTTTGATGTTCTTAAGCGTCAGGAAGACGGATCATGGAAGTGTTTAGTTCATACCTGGCAGCAGATTAATTAATTTCATTGCTAGAAGGTTTTTCAGAGGATATGAAAATTGATTTTTCCTCTTCATCGTTCCAGATAACTAAAGCTTCATTTAGATGCTCTAAATAAATTATCTTCACTTTATTAAAAAAAGACCATATTGTTTTTTGATATGAATTTATTTTTTCTTCAATTTCATTGTCATTGGTTATTGAAATATCTTCTTCAATATCTATCTTTAACTTTAATCTATAATCAAGATATTCATTTAATATTTGATTAGCTTCAACACTATCTTTGCCAAAATCATTTATCATTTTGTCATGTTTTTGAGATAAAAGAACCAAGCTTTCAACAGTCTCAAGATATCTTCTTGGATTTTTCTTTTTTATTTCTGTTGAGATAGAATCTTCAAAAAAACGATAATATTCCTCAAGTATATTATTTGTAGTTTTATTTAATTTTAATTTCGTTTTTAAATTATCACTGCATTTCTTCCTTAAAACATGAAGATCGTATAAGTCCTGAGTCCAATAATAGATCTTCATTGCTTTAATAAACTGAAGAAACTCTTGATCGATTAAATAATCTGATAAGTCTTCTTGCATGGGTATCTTTCAAAGTTCAATTATTTGAATAATAAATTTAATTTTTTTATTATAATGATGAATGATTAATATTATTATACGTTAATTAATACAATTATAATTTTACTCTTTATTAAATAATTTTTTAAAAATAAAATTTATCAGATGAAGTTAATATTTTTAAAACCTCAAAACTTAAAATTTATTTTAAGAATTTTTGCTGAAAATTTTTTTAGTAAAATTTTTAAAAGAGAGGAAATTTCTGGTGAAGTAAAAAAATATGTTTTTGAAAATGCTATAAGAAATAATCCAGATAGCGTTCTTAAGGCCATGGATAATTTTGCAAAAAATAAAAGATTTTTAATGAATATTGGTGATATCAAAGGTTCATTACTGATCAATCAATTAAAGAAAATTGGAAGCGATATTACAGTACTTGAGTTAGGATGTTTCTGCGGTTATTCAGCAATCTTAATGGCGAAAAACCTAACAAAATTTGGTAAGGTTGTATCTCTCGAGGTTAATAAAACATACGCTAAGAATGCATTAGAAATTATAAAATATGCAGGGTTAGAGGATAAAATAATAGTTATTGAGGGTTCTTCAGAAAAAATTATAGGAACCCTTAGATATAGATTTGATTTTGTTTTGCTAGATCATTGGAAGAATTTATATAAGAGAGATTTAATCGCCATAGAAAAGAGAGGTCTTTTAAAAAATGGTTCAATTATTTTTGCTGACAATGTAGGAAAATTAATCTCTGCCTTAGCAGGGGAAAGAGGATACTCAAATGATTATTTGGACTATGTTAGAAATAATAAAAATTATACAAATATAAATATTAAAACTTATCTTGAGTATTCAATGGCTGAAGATGAAGTAGAAATATCAACTTATTCTCTAGACTATTAAAACATTTATATTATAAGAAAAATTATATAAGTAAGAATAGTGGTCCCGTAGCTCAGCTGGATAGAGCAACGGATTTCTAATCCGTAGGTCAGAGGTTCGAATCCTCTCGGGATCACCATTAAACATCATTATTTATTAGTTTATTTATATTGAAAGTTTATTTTCTTTTTGGAGATATTAATTTGGATTCTGATTTATCGGGGATAATTAGACAAAATACTCATTTTTTTAAAGTTAGAGTTTTTTACGAAGACACCGATTTTACCGGTATAGTTTATCACGCAAATTATTTGAAATTTGCAGAGAGAGGAAGAACAAATTTTTTAAGATTGTTGGATATTAACCATTCAGAATTAATTAATGCCGAAGATCCTAAATTTTTTGTTGTCTATAAAATGGTTTCAAAATTTATAGGAACCTCTTCAATCGACGATATACTTGAAGTTAGGTCTGTATTTAGAGGTATTGAAGGTGTAAGACTGAAAATTGATCAGGATATTTTTAAAAATGATAAAAAAGTTTTTTCTACAAAGATAGAATTTGCACTTTTAAATAAAAATTCAAAACCCATTAAATTTCCTGATAACATTAAATCAAAAATTAAAAATTTAATTAATTAATAAGTTTTGAAGACTCGTTTTATTATTTTTTCATGTTTTTTAGAACACAAGGGGGATTGCTATTGGAGAGTCACAAAAATGTGGATGCGATCGTTCGCCGGTTGAGAATTGTATTGGTTGGCATGTGCTTAATAAAGATGATTATAAAATAAAGGAAGCTGAATACGAAAAACATCAAAAAGAAAAATTTTTAATTTTTTTAATTATAGCTTGTATGTTTTTAACAACCATTATTAAATTATTAAGTTTTTTATGGAGTTGTTATGAGTTGTATTGAAGGAAAGGTTATTTTAATTACCGGTGCTAGTTCTGGCTTCGGAATGGTTACAGCAAAACAGTGTGTTGAGCATGGCGCAAAAGTAGTTTTAGGTGCTAGAAGAGAAGATAGGTTGTCTGATTTATGCAATGAATTAGGTAATGAAAATGCAATTTTTAAAGCTACCGATGTTACAAATAAACAACAGGTAAATGATTTAGCAAATTTTGGTATTGATACATTTGGTAAGATTGACTCATTAGTAAATAATGCAGGAATTATGCCGCTATCTTTTATTGAGCAAGGCAGAACTGATGAGTGGGATAGTATGATTGATGTAAATATAAAAGGTGTTTTGTATGCAATTGACGCTGTTTATAATCATATGATTGAAAGGGGTAATGGCCAAATAATAAATATCTCTTCCGTTGCAGGAAAAAGACTTATTCCTGGTAGTGCAGTATATTCTGGTACAAAGTTTGCTGTTGGAGCAATCTCTGAAGGCCTGAGGATAGAAAGCGCTGGTAAACTGCAAGTTACGTGTATTTTTCCTGGAGCTTTTGAAACTGAATTGGGAACAACAATTAAAGATACCTCAATGCTTGAATATTTAGCAAGTGAAGCAAAATATGTTAATTTAGCACAACCTGCAGAAAGAATAGCTGAAGCAATACTTTATGCTTTAAAACAAAAGCCAGGTGTAGCAGCAAATGAGATAGTTCTTAGACCAACGGCACAAGATTTTTAAAAAGGATTTTTATGTTTTTCTTAAAATTATTTTCAGGTTCAATTTTATGGCTACTGATTAGCTATATTATTTGGATAATAATTAGCTAAATATAGAGGTTTTTATGCATACAAAAATTCCACCACCAATAGTTACTTTAATTGCAATCCTTTTAGCATATTTATCAAGAGATTATATTTTTATACTTTATTTACATCCATTTCTTCAAAGCACTTTGCCTCTTTTATTTTTGGCTGCTGGTTTTATAATAATTTTTTTAGCTAACAAAGAGTTTAAGAAATATAAAACTACAGTTAATCCCCTAAAACCTGAAATGTCGACTACCTTGGTAAAAGAAGGGGTATTTAAGTATACTCGTAATCCAATGTATTTAGGTTTAACATTAATACTATTGGCAGCGTGTTTTTATTTTAATTCTTTTTTAGGAATAATAATTTATTTTCCATTATTTGTTTGTTACATAACTATTTTTCAAATCCTCCCTGAAGAGGGTGCATTAAAAAAGTTATACAATGAAGAATACATGAAATACTGCTCCAACGTACGTCGATGGATATAGTTTTATGAGGGTTTTAAAAAAAAAGAAAAATAAAAAACTAATAGAAATTGATGGTCACATTACATGCTATGATTGTAATCACATAAACCCAATCAAAGACTTGAAAAGAAATTTATGTATTGAATGTGGTTCTTCACTCCCTTTTATATACTAATTATCTAATTTTTAATTTTTCAAGAATATTCGTTTTTTCTTTATCAGAAAATTTTATCCAATTTCTTATTTCATCTGGGTTTCTTTTGCACCCTGCGCATAATGTTTCATTACCTATTTTATGAAGGGCACAAATACCAACACATGGAGAGGCAATTTCTGATATTTCTTTTTTCATAAAAACCTTTTATAAATTTATACATATTTTACTTGCAATAATATATGATTTCTTTGATTAAGTAACAATGTTTAGAATTATATCTTTATTTGCTTTTCCGATTTTAACTCTAATAATTTTATTATGGTATTTAAATTGCTTCATATAAAAAACTATCTATTTTTATAATAAAGATATAGAAACCTTTTCAAAAATTAAATCAGGACATAATGAATCAAGAAATTAGAAATATTGCTATTATTGCTCATGTCGATCATGGAAAAACTACACTTATAGACTCTATGATGAAGCAGAGTGGATTATTTAGAGATAATCAGCAGGTTGATGAGAGGTTAATGGATTCGGGTGATCTTGAAAAAGAACGTGGAATTACAATTTTAGCCAAACCAACCTCAATTACTTGGAACAATATTAGAATAAATATTATTGATACACCTGGTCATGCTGACTTTGGTGGTGAAGTTGAGAGAGTTTTGGGAATGGCTGATGGAGTTATTCTTCTTGTTGACTCTGCTGAGGGTCCAATGCCTCAAACTAAATTTGTTTTGGGCAAAGCTCTTAAACTCGGCTTAAAACCCATGGTTGTTATTAATAAGATTGATAGATCTGATAAAAGACCTGATGAGGTAGTAAATGAAGTATTTGATCTTTTTGTTTCATTAGACGCTAATGATGATCAACTAGATTTTCCTATATTATATGCTTCTGGTAGATCGGGATGGTGTGTAGCTGATTTAAACCATGAGTCAGTTGATCTAAAACCCTTATTAAACCTTATTGTTGATCACGTTCCTGAACCAATGGTTGATGAAGAAAATAATTTTGCAATGTTGGCTACACTACTTGATTATGACCCTTACTTAGGAAGATGCTTGACCGGAAAAGTAATTTCAGGAAATGCTAAAATTAATGATCCAGTTAAAGCTATAGACTTGAATTCAAATTTAATTGAAAACGGCCGCCTTACAAAGCTTTTTAAATTTGAAGGTACAAAAAAAGTCCCAGTTGATGAGGTTTTTTGTGGCGATATTATCTGTATTGCTGGTTTAACAAGAGCCTCTGTATCAGATACTATTTGTAATACCAATGTAGTTACACCACTTAAATCAACACCAATTGACCCTCCAACAATGTCAGTAACAATTACTGTTAATGACTCTCCTTTTGCTGGAAGAGATGGAAAAAAAGTTACCTCAACTGTTATTAGAGATAGGTTAATTGCAGAATCTGAGTCAAATGTTGCAATAACATTTTCTGAGGCTAATGGAAAAGAATCATTTGAAATTGGAGGAAGAGGTGAATTACAGCTCGGTGTTTTAATTGAAACAATGAGAAGGGAAGGATTTGAACTTACAGTTTCAAGACCTAAAGTTTTATATAAATTAGGTAAAGAAAACGAGAAACTTGAACCGATTGAGGAAGTGATAATTGATGTAGATGATGAATTTTCTAGCGCTGTTTTAGATAATATGAATAGAAGAAAAGGTGAAATGGTTGATATGCGGTCATCAGGAGAAGGAAAGGCCAGAATTATCTTTCATGCGCCATCAAGAGCCTTGATTGGTTTTCAAAATAGGTTTTTAACCCTCACAAAGGGTACTGGTGTTATTAATAGAGTTTTTCATGAATATGGACCTTACAAAGGCGACATTGAAGGAAGAAGAAATGGTGTTTTAGTCTCAACTGAGACAGGTTCTGCAGTTGCATATGCATTATTTAATCTTCAAGATAGAGGAGTAATGTTTTTAGGTCCTCAAACAGAGGTCTATGAGGGAATGATAGTGGGAGAGCATAATCGAGATAATGATTTAGGTATAAATGTTTTAAAAGGCAAGAAACATTCTAATGTGAGATCTTCTGGAGCAGATGAAGCAGTAGTTTTAGTGCCTCATCAAAAAATGTCACTTGAACAAATGATGGCTTATATAGAAGATGATGAATTATTGGAGGTAACGCCCAATAACCTAAGATTAAGAAAAAAATATCTTGACCCAAATGAAAGAAAAAAAATGAGTAAGGTTTAATAGTCAGAAAATGAATAATAAAAATTTACCAAAAAAAGTTTGTAAAACATGTAAAAAAGATTTTTCATGGAGAAAAAAATGGAAATCATGCTGGGATCAGGTTCTTTATTGTTCGGAAAGATGCAGAAGAAATAAAAATCAAAATGTATAAAGAAGATTTACCATATATATTAATTTTTCTTGGAAGTATTCCATTTATATTTTTTTCATTTTTAAAATTATTTAATTATCAAGAATTTTTTCAAATAGAAATAAATTTTATTTTATCAATATATAGTTTATC
>Ga0160423_10000869_pt1 | contig 25297 bp, 29 predicted proteins | sample CRUFie14St8metaG_FD_108191 | JGI IMG/M metagenome (GOLD analysis project Ga0160423, IMG submission 108191) | Marine microbial communities from the Costa Rica Dome - CRUD Field 142mm St8 metaG | ecosystem: Environmental > Aquatic > Marine > Oceanic > Photic zone | place: Costa Rica: the Eastern...
CTAACTGTTTTCCTAGTTCAGCTTTTGTATCTCCAAACTTTTCAAGTCTTTTAAATCTGTTGCTAGCTCCTGTTGCACTAGGTTTTACGTTTTGGAAACCTTCTCCAAAACCGCTTAGTCTTTCTCTTAGTGTAAATTTTTGTCCAGGCGCTGTACCCATTCCAACTTTAGTGGGATCATTAAAACTTCCAATACCAGAACCTATCCTGTCTGAAACAGAAACATAGTCTGGATTAGCTGCATTAAATGCTCTTGCTGACATTACTGTACCAAGAGCAGTCATTGGATCAAGTTGACCAGAATGCATTTTAATTGATCCAAGTTGGCCTAAACCCAAAGCAAGAGGTGTGCCTAGTGGACCAGCGAACATCATAGCTGCTGGACCTAAAAAAGGAGCAATCTCCTTTGGTACTAACGCGTCACCTATTTTATCTAAAACTTTACTTAGTCCCATTTATTCTCCGGTTCCAGAACCTATTGGTATCTGAATTACTTTTACACGAATATCTTTGGCTTTGTGTACGGACCAGTCTTCTCCGCAGTTTGAGCAGGTGCCTGTTGCCTGTTCTTCAGAATCTACCTCATTCTCGCAGTTTTTGCAATAGATTCGTTGGTGTACCTCAGGTTGTAGAACAGGTACTTTTTTACCCTCTATTTCTTGATGTCCTATGACTTTAGCGTCTTGTATTTTTTTCATTATGTTATCTCCAATACTGATAATATTACATGTAGTGCGTTAGCGCCACTAGCTGTTGCTTTTATAATGTCGCTATCTTCAACAACCATTGGTTGATCTAGTATTTCTACTGCAGAGTTTGAAGCTACCGACAAAGCGTTAACTATTTTAATATCTCCTCCAGCGCTAGCATCTGTATTGACTAGTGTTATTGTAACCGCTCCTCCTGAGTCATTGCATACACGAATAGATTTAATAATTGCTTGAACAGGTTTTTGCGGCGGAACTGTAGTAGCATTAGCAGTTGGAACTGTATATACTGTAGTTACATCTGTTGTTGTTAAATCTACACTTCTATTTTTATAAATATCACTCATTACAGAAACCAAGTCCTTGCTGTTAATTCTTCACGTAAATCTTGTTGATAGGTAAAGTTTAATTGCTGTATGATGTTTTCTAATTCACGAATAAGAATGTCCTGTTGTTGTCTATCAAAAGTATCTTGTGGCAACGGTAGTCTTGTAATATTAATTCTTGCCATTATCTTCTTCCATCCGGTTTAATGTCCATTCGCATAGTTCCAAATCTCCAATTGTCATTAACTGCGTCTGTACTAATTTTAATATTAGCTTGGCGACCTCTTCCTCTAGTGGAAAAGAACGTTGTTGTACCTTCTACTGTAGATGTAAATGTCCTTTTATTTGTGCTTGTTGGGTAATTAGCGAACTGCACTCTAACATCAGCGTTTCCTGTAAGAGTTTTAAAGTCAGGTATGACACGAGAACATAAAAATATTTCATCTCCTTCTTGAATATCAAAATCACCGCTTGTTATTTCACTAGGCATTATTGCTCCATCATCATTTGCTCCAATTTCATGAGCATACAGTAAACTTGATCCTGCAGTCACTCCCAAAATAGTTTCATTGTCTGGCAAAGTTGTTGGATTATATTTAGGTGCATAAGGAGCTCCATAAACACCACGATCAACCCAAGCAGTTCTTGTAAAGCCGTCGTTAGTGTACCAAACGTTTTCTAAATAATTATATGTAACTGATTTGTCTAAAAAAGAAGCACCGTCACTTGGATAAAACCAAGTTACTTCGTTAAAGTCTGTATTAACTGCAGCTGCTACTTGTCCTTGCGCAACTTCATCAATATCATCAAATACAAAATCTTGAACCGTACAATCTAGTTTTTTAATTGCACCGTCAAACATATAGAAAGCTGTTTGCGACATCCAAAAAGAAACACCATTAACATCAACAACTGAATTAGGTGACACTGCTCCACAGTTTGCACCAATTTGATTTAAACCAAAAATAAAAGGCGGACCGATATTGTTAAGAGAGTGTAGCGCTGTATCTGTCCATACTAAAATAGATCCCCTAGATCTAATTGCTGATACAATTTTTGAACCGTCCTGTATTCTAAAAGTACCTGCAGTATTTTCACTTGTTGGTGCCCATGTACTAAAATCTTCTTGTGAAGAAAATCTTAAAAATAAATCATCTTGTGTTGAAGTGTTTCCAATAGTTACTTCTGTTCCAAATAAAAATATATGTCTGTCAGGTGAAGACACTAAACACAATCTATTTGTTTCTGGAGCTCCAGCAACAGCCGCGGCCCGCGTTCCAGTACCAGCTGATAAATCCCAACGATACAACTTATCATTGTTACGTATAGCCAACAGATCTTCACCAAAAGTATCCAGTGACCAATAGCTTGCTTCTAGGGCAACTGTTGAAGTGGCACGTGGCGTGTTCCAAGTACTAACGTTCCAGGCACCAACTCCCCAACCATAACCAAATGTAGATACATTTGTTCCAACATTTATTTGATAATTCGCGTTCCCCGTTCCACCACCACCTGATGTTGAACCACTAGCCGCGCTTGTATGTGTAACTGTATATACACCAGAACTAGTAACGGAGGTCACTTCAAATTCATTGTTCATGTCCAAACCATCAATAGCTGAGTAACTATCAAAGGTTACAAAATCACCGACCACGGCGCCGTGTCCAGAGTCTGCAACAGTGACTGTTGTAGTTCCGTTTGTTGTAAAAGGATTTGCAAGAGAACTAGTTGTTTTTCTAATTGGAGTAATGTCATAAAAAACACCTTCAGAATAAACATATAACTTTCTATCTGTTCCTAAAGCTACGTAACGTACACCTGTGTTTGACACCCATGCTTTAATTCCTCTAACCGCTCCTGCAATATTTTTATCAACTACTTTTTCCCAACCACCAATTTTTTCCGGTAGCCCTGTTCTAAATCTTACATTTTTAGAATCAACCCATTTACCTTCCGCACCATAGGTAGAAGTTTGCTTATCTATTCCCGGAGCAAATTGAGCTTTTATTAAAGTCATTACGAAATTCTTTGAGCTAAGAAAGCTGTACTAGAAGCAGAAGGGGCTGGTGGTCCTGGAGGAGATACAGATGTAAACGAGCCTGTAGTAAGAGCTCTCCATGTTCCAGATACAGTAGTTCTAGTTTTACCAGTTATATAACGTACACCACTTGCGGTAAAACCTAGCCAAGCTGCGCCAACAGGTGGATCAATAGTAAGCTGTAACTCTGAGGAAGAACTTCCTGTTTCATAGGTAGCTGGAGTAATTTCAGTCGTAGCAGTTATTGTAGTATCTGCTGGTGTGCCTGTGCTTTTAGAAAAAAGAGCAAAAGCTCTTATAGCTCCAACAGAATCCGCTGCGCTAGGAACTACATCAATGCCTGTTAAGTTTGATCCATCGATTGCAGGTAAAGCTCCTGTTAGTTTGCTAGCGGTTAAAGTTGATATTCTAGCATCGGCAACTGTGCCTGAAGATATGTTTGATCCGTTCAAAGCAGTTAAACCTGAACCATCTCCAGTGACTGTAGTTGCAGCCGCAACCCCGGTAATGGTCACTCCCGTCGCACTGGTTTCTATTTTTTTTGCATTATTATGGTATAGCTCAACAGCGCCGTTTGATGTAAATATAGCTTGATTTTCGGACTGTGCTGAGTTTGTTATTTGTACATTGTCCCCAGCTAAAACTAAATCTCCTGTACCAGCGTCTTGTATAATACTGTTACTACCATCATGAAGTATTTTTAAATCTGTACCGTCACCAAAATTAATATCTACGTTATCACCTAAATTTAAATCCCCGGTCAACGTTCCACCAGCAAGTGGCAGTTTAGCACTTATCTGAGTTTGTGCGTTTGAAGATAAACTGTTTATATATTGAAACTCAGTATTGTTTACTGAACCGTCAGCAATTTTAGTAGCGTCAGATATAGGGGTGTCATATTTTTTTGATTCATAAGTTGCCATATTATTTCTCCGTTAGTTTCCAGCCGTTAGTATCTCCTGTAAATACAACTGTAAATGCAGCGCCTTCTGTTGAAACTGTTCCATTTGCAGTTGCTCCAAATATCTTTTTACCGTTTGGATTTATGGTTAATGCATTGGTGTCAAAGTTATCTGCTTTATCTAGAAATGTAATTTCATCTCCAACTGCGGGAGCAGCTGGCAAAGTTAGAGTTATAGTGTTTGATGTAGTGTCTACAAATATTTTTTCTCCACTAAAAACATTATCTGTTGAAGCAGTTATAGATCTCCATGTGCTACCACTAACACTTCCACCACCAGCAATCGTGTACCAATCAGTACCGTTAGTTGCAAGAATAGCTCTGCCTCCTGGAGGTATGATATCTGAAGTATTACCTCCTGTCCCTAGCTTAAGCTGTATAGTACCATTATCAGTACCATCATTTATAATTGTATAAATTCTTTCATAACCATTACCAATGTTTGCTTGTGGTTGTCTGATTACAAAAGCTGTAGTGTGCCCAGAAAAACGAATCGCTGCTTGACGCATTTCATTGTTTGCTTCTGTAACCGGACCATCACTGTTTGTTAAATCGTAAGGACTAGAAACAGCCCCTAAACTTTTTTCATATACATTAGAGATTGCTTCTTCAAATGTTCTACTAAATGTGTTGTTAGTTGTATTACCCCAAGCGTTTGCTTGTTCTCCTGAGCCTATTAGTTCCGCTTTTAAACGGGTTGAATATGTTGATGTCATATTACGCTACCTCTTGCCAGCTACTACCGCCAGCTCCTGTTGTTGAATCTACTTCACTATAAGAGCCTCCTCCAGCTCCTGTAGTTGATACATCTGACCAAGTTGCACCGCCAGCTCCTGTAGTTGATACGTCTGACCAGCTACTACCGCCAGATCCTGTAGTCGATACGTCTGACCAAGTTGCACCTCCAGTAGTTGTATCATCAACTTGACTCCATGTAAAGACAGATAATGGGTTTGTTGTTAAAGTTAAACTTTCTCCTGTAACTGCGGCTGTAGAAGAAAGCGTGATTGATACGCTGTTTACGCTTGTTGACAAACTTTGTCCGGCAATAGTTGGGGCAAGTTTTGGAGTTATGCTATTTAGCGATAAACTTGTACTTAGTCCAGATAGAGTTACTGATGCCCCTGAAGCTATGGTTGCTGTTCCAACGGTTGACGTAAGAGAATTACTTGCTATGGTTGGAGCAAGTTTTGCTACAACTGTTCCTGCAGATAGAGTAGAAGAAGTTCCTGTTACTGAAATAGTTTGATCTAGTGCTATGGCTACTGTTCCAAGTGAAGCTGTAAGAGAATTACCTGCAATAGTTGGAGCAAGTAGTTCTTCTACAGACCCTAAAGTTACAGTAGAACTTGTTCCTGTAACTGCAATATTTGCGTTAGCAACTGTCGATACTGTTCCTGCTGATAAAGTAGAGCTTGTTCCTGTAACTGCAGCAACCGCGGTCCCTGTTGCAGTAGCAGTTCCTACATTTGATGTAACAGCATTACCTGTAACATTAACATTTAGTTCAGGTACAACAGCTCCTAAAGTAACATTTAATGCATTGCCTGTTAGCGTAATTGTTTGTCCAGCACTTATTCCAACTGTTCCTACGTTTGATGTAATAGAATTACTTGCAATAGTTGGAGCAAGTTTTGTTGTTAATGTTCCTGTGTTTGATGTTAAAGCAAAACCATCTACAAAGTGAGTTTTTTGTACAGTATATGAATTACTAACAGTAGCAGTTAATGAGACGCCTGTTACGTTGATAGTCGCTGATGTACCAACAACTGCTTGACTAGAAAAAGGTGCAGCCGCAAAGGGTGTAAAACCAAATGACATTATTTATCCTTTATCTTGTCGTCTAATTCTTTGATTGCTTCTATCAATAGAGGGACAAGTTTTTCATACCAAACACTTTTATATTCAGAATTGAATGGTGCTTCAGTAACTACTTCAGGTAAAACATTTTCCACTTCTTGAGCACTAACACCTACTTGACGTTTGTCGTTATCATATCCAAATTGTTTTGCTAATTCATTTTCTTTAAAATAGTAACCTGTTAAAGCTTTTACTTTATCTAGTGCAGATTCAATTGGGCCTTCAAAATCTTTTAGACGTGAGTCGGAATAATAAGCTGTAATATTATTGGTCGCTCGGATTTCACCAGCGGTTCCTGATCCTGCTGTGTTTACACCTAAACTATTTACTTGTGCATCTGATCCAGTTGTAAAACCACCAGCGGGTCCGGTAGGGCCAGTAGGTCCTGTCGGTCCTGTCGGTCCAGTGCCACCGCTTGGTCCTGTTGGTCCAGCGGGTCCTGTGCCACCCGAAGGTCCTGGAGGTCCAGCAGGTCCGGTAGGTCCTGTTCCACCGCTTGGTCCACTTGGTCCTGGAGGTCCATCGGGTCCATCGGGTCCTGTTGGTCCTGTGCCACCACTTGGTCCTGGAGGGCCACCTGGGCCCGTAGGGCCACCTGGGCCTGTAGGTCCTGTTGGTCCAGTCGGTCCAGCTAAAGCTGCATTAGTTATAGTTGCTTTTCTTATTGCCCCTGCAGATGTATCATAGACTGCAATTAAATCTGCCCCTGCAATACTTGTTTCAGCAGTTTGACCAGATACAACGTCACCAACTAGAGCTCCGGTCAGGGTCGCTCCCGTCGCAGTGGTTTCGAACTTTTTACTCCCGTCGTGGTATAGTTCAACTGCATCACCACCTTTAAACTTAGCTCCAGTAGTACCTCCGGAGCTTTGAACCTCAATATCACTACTTTTAAGAACTAAATCTCCTGTAGCTCTTTCATCTAAATAAGAATTACTTCCATCATGGTATATGGCTAAATCACCATTTGATTCACTACCTATTTCTAATCTTACGTTGTCACCAAGTATTAAATCACCAGTCATCGTGCCACCTGCTTTTGGCAAGGCAGCATTTGCAGTAGTTGTTGTAGAAGTTAAAACAGCGTCTCGTGTTGCAATATCAACTCCGTCTACTATACCCGTAACACTTATATTTCCTGTGACTGAAACTCCATTAACATAAGTTTCTAATTTTTTGGCGTTGTCAAAATATAAATCTACTGAACCATTATTGTTGCAATCAATGTGTGTTTCATTCATTGCACCATTGGTAATATTGACATCATTACCTGCAAGAACAAGATTACCAGAACTTGCCTCTCTAACAATACTAGCTGAACCAGAATGATAAATTTCAAAATCTTGGTCATCACCAAATGAGGCTTTTACATTGTCATTTAATTCAATATCGCCAGTTACGGTACCACCAGCTTTAGGTAAAGCTGCATTGGCTGTAGTGGTTGTAGAAGTTAATACTGAATCTCTTGCTGAAATATCTACGCCGTCAACAGTTTCTGAACCTGACATAGTGATGTTAGCACCACTTAAAACTAAATTACCTGACATAGTTCCGCCAGCTTTAGGTAAAGCGGCGTTAGCTGTATTTGTAGTAGTTGTTAAAACTCCATCTCTAGTCTGTATGTCAATACCATCAACTGTGCCGGCAACTGTTACGTTACCGCTTGCATCCTCAAACACTGCTTTACTAGCAGGTTGTGTACAGAATACATTTTTTGTACCTGCGCCAAAGTTTACAGCATTGTTAGAGTTAGAACTTCTAAGAATTGTGTCACGTGAGAGTGTGTCGGGAGTTGCGTCAGTGACAGTGCCAATACCTACTTCAAAGTCTGCTCCACCATCAGCTTCTATACAATAGTAAGTTGTATTACTATTACCAATACCGGCAACAAAAGTCGTGAAGCCTTGAGCGGCTCCAGCGAGATTTATTGTACCCGTACCTGTGCTGGTGCTAGTCTCTTTGACTCGATCATTAAGAACAAGGGCCATTTAAACTCCTTACCCTAATCTGATGATCTCTGATCCACCACCCGCTGTTGGGAATTGAATTTCAAATGTTCCGTTTGAAGCTGTAAAGTCACCACCGAATGCTAACACAACAACAGCATCATTAGTTGGAGCACTACCATCTTGTCTGTAAATCAAAGCACCGTTTGCAGTGAAAGAAGCACTAGCCCAACTAACATTATCAAAGTCAACATAAGCTGTAGAAACACCTGATCCACCGGTTACTGCTGGGTTGCCACAAACTTTTCCACCCGCTGAATAAGCAGAGCCAGAAGAGTTTGTTATTTCGTTAGTTGTTACATATTTTGTAGTAGTCGCACCCATAGTTGCTGAAGAAGTATACAACGCAATATAGTAAGTAGCACCACCATCGAAATCGTGATTACCTTTTAAAAGCTCTTGTTTGAATACATTACAAACTGCCTGTGATATTGCCATAATTTTCTCCTATTAAGGGTTTTGAGAAGGTACAGGAATACGTAAACTTCCGTCCCTATATTCATCTCTTCGTTTTTTACCTAATTGTTCTTGAGCAAGTTCTTGAAGAGCTTCTTGAAAAGCTTGTTCATATACTTGTTGATCTTGTGGTGCTTTTAAAAATTTAAAGGCTTCCACCATGCAGGCATATAATAAAGCACGTTCAGCGTTAACGCTGACCCATGTAGTCGTATTACTAGAACTTAAGCCTGTAGGTTTCTTAGTAATACCAATCTCAAATTTATACACCGCATTTGGTGTTGGCGCAATAGCTATTGTGCCCATGTCCCAAGTCGCATAGTACCTAGGTTTAGCTGATGACCCTGTCTCTGGAGTAGGGTAATATTCGTTTAAAAAATCTGCATCAACTCTTTCTAACTCAAACCTCTCTTTAGTCCCTGAATCTGTGTATATTGTAACATATCTAATTGTGGCAATATCGCTAATTGTTGGTGTGGTAGCAGAAGTTGTCTGTCCTGGTAAACTTACAAATCTGTTATTAGCTGCTGTATTACCGTTGATGTATTCTTTAAAATTATCTAGCTCGACATTTCTAAAAATTCTATCTTCTGCGTGTGCTATAATATCATTTATAATAGTCGTAGTCAGAACCTGATCATCTGTCTCTGCATAGTCTCTAATCTGTGTTACTAATTCTGCGTATGTGGTCATGGTAATAATGTAACAGGTCCTACTGATTTTCCTGTTCCTCCAAAGTTTCTTATACCACCACTTTCATAATATTTAAAGGCTTTACCTCCAGCATTTACAAATTGATTAACATAGTCTGTTCTATCATCAATTAGTAGTTTGTTAGCACCACCATAAGAACCTTTATTAAAATCAGCTACATAATTTGTTGCTGCGGGGGCTCTACCTACACCTGAACCAATAGTTCCAAAATTATTAGTAACCCATGTATTTTTTTGATTGGTTGTGTCGGTGCTTGTTGAAGTAGATAAAACTTCCCATGTATTATTTTTAGAAATAATTAAATCAATTAATGCATCAGCTTCTGCTCTTTTAGCTAAAGTTTGAAAAAAAGTTGAAGGAGCAGCTGCAGCCGCTTGTAACTCGATTGCCGGAGTCATATTATACCAATCACCGTCTGAAGCTAACAAACCCTGTGATATAGCAAATGTTGCGATAGCTTGATAATATTCCGTTAATGTACCATCTAAATCTACATATACAGTTGTAGTACCTGGATTACAATTGTCAGTTAAAAACTGTTCTACTAAATCATTAGGGCTAAAAGTATAATTATTAACGTCAACTTTTGTAACCAAGTGTCCTCTAGCATCATTTATATTATCAGCATCAACTCTAGCTACTTGTGGATAATCTGGAAAGTGTGGATCTGCTCCTCTAAATCTAACGCGATCTCCAGTGCTATATCCGTGAGCCGGTTGATTTACTGTAACTAAAATAGAATCGCGGGCTCCTGCTGCCATAGAATTTTCTGATAAAAGATGTGCTACAGGTGGTTCTGTTCTATCAGGTCTTGCATTTTGTAAACCCTCAGCGTCCCCTAAATGTGTTCTAGGCTCTAGTTGTGGGTGTTTTGCCTCGAATTCAGATATGTGTACAAAAGCACCGTTCCATTCTTTAACCATTTCTTTATATGGAAATTCCATTCCACTTCTGTCTGAAATAGCTTTAGCATTTTTTCCTGTTGAGAATCTAGACATTATACATCACCTATAAATTTGGGTAATATGCCTGTGGTGCTATATACGTGCTAGTAGAAGACCCATCCTCTACTAAGGCTCTATTAAACTCATCTTCGTACAACATTTTTAAATTATTAGTCAGCTCAGGTTTTACTTTTTGAGAAAGGTAATAAGCTAAACCAGAAACCATACAAGGTACAAATCTATAAGGTACGTCTGCTGTGTTACTATATCCACCTACGTCTTGAATACGTTTAACATAATACATTGTAACGTGTTGGGCAGCCGCGTCAGAATCTGGTGTAGGGTAAAGAGTAATCGTAACATTGTCACTAAATCTTTGAACGTAGTACTGAGAAGGCTGAGACTTTGTAAGTTTATTTGATAAACTTTGAAATGTACTTCTATCTATTTTACTAAGAGACGAATCTGATTGATTTGTAGTTGCTCTATTTCTTCTAAACGCAGCTTCTAAAACATCATCTATTCCGTAAATACCATTAGGTATTGATGTTGCACTTGTGCCGTCAGCAGAGTCTCTAAAAAACTTATACTCTCCTTGTCCTTCAACAAGATCAATATCTAGATTACCTATTTCCCAATAATGCAATCCTCTATTGGCCCACTCTTGGAACATTATATTTAAAGAACGTCTTGCTGATTTTAATTGATAACCACTAACGCTGTCGAGGCCTACGCGATTGTAAGCCTCTTCAATAATATCATCAATTAAAAAACCACTTTCAAAATTAGTAGTACCTGATGTTGCCATCTAACCTCCTAGTTAAATGTTACAGTAACGCCTGGAGTAGCTGTTAAATCTAAAAAACAACCTGTCTTAAATCTTATACCACTTCCAGGAATAAAAACACTTAGTCCTTCCGTGCCAAATTTAAAAGTGTGAGCTGTTCCTGCTGCAGAAGTATTGTCATACAATACAACAGCTGCGTTTGCTACGCCTTCTGCTTGAATAGATGTAACTCTACAAGGGCCAGTAACTAACTGTCCATCAGCCGTTGCGTGAGCGGTTCTCTGGTCTGATGTGAATGATCCTCCACCTGCCATAATATTTTCCTCCTAAATTAGCGGGGCCGAAGCCCCACATTAATTACTTATTAGCTTAAGTTGTTATTCTGTATGTACAGAACAGTAACAGTAGCTGCACCTGTAGTACCATCACCATTAGCTGCTGTAAATGTAGCAGTTACAGTTTGATCAGATGTGCCGATGTCTGTACCATCAGTTTGAATTGTACCTCTAGTCGTTGCTAAAGCTTTTACGTTAGTTGCTGGTAGATACTCGTCTGTATCGCCTGCGTGTCCAACCTGAACAGTAGCAGTTCCACCATCATTAGAAACAGTTGTGACATTTAACACAACGTCAACGATTTGTGAATTTGCAGGTATGATTCCTATAGTTGTTGTAGCAGTTGCACCGATAATATCGATTACTGCTGATTGAGCCATTAAGACGGAACCAGTATTTTTACTTGCTCCTTCTCTTATTGATCCAGCTTTCACTGGACCCGAAAATGTAGTTGTACCCATTTTTATATTCCTCCTGTTAATTAACACAGTCGCGAGGCCGTCTGGTCAAGTCTGTGTTTCTTTGAATATACGCTTTTTAAATACTTTATGCAAATAAAAAGGGGCGCCGAAGCGCCCCTTAAAATGGTTTATAACCTTACTGATTATACACCTGGAGATCCGAAGATACCTCTAGGATCAGAGAAGCCGAAGCTGTATCTTTCCCTAGCTTTATATCTAACGTTACCAGTTTCAAAATCGCCTTCCATGGCAGTTTTGATTGGTGCACGAACCATGTGTTTCATTCCGTTAGGAACGTCTGTCTTAATGAAGAAAGACTCTGAATCAGCTAGGAAGTTATTTACCACAAACCCTTGTGGAATCATTCCCATTGATTTCATAGCATTCAAATCATTATCAGCAGTACCAACTCTGTTGGCAGATTTCATGATTCTTTCAGCTGCAAATTGCTGAGCTGGGTGAATGATTAGTTTCATTCCCTTAGCAGCAATTTTTAGTCCACGCTCGTCTGTCATTTTAGCAATGTCAATTAAAGACTGCTCTAATGAAGTTTCAGATAAGTCAGCAGCTGTTGCTAACTCATTTGCAAACGTTCCAGCGATTGTTGGGTGGTTGTCTGCACAAAGTGCAACACCGTCACCACCTGTAGAAGTAGTGAAAGCTCCATCTAAAATCGCAGCAGCTTTAAGTTGCTTAGTTTGAGCCATAGATCTAGCTAGTGCTTTAGTATAACGAGTTGAAATCTTATCATACAAGTTATCTTCAACAGCTTCCTCAGTGATAGAGAAAGCGAGAGCAATTGTCTCATGTTGGTATCTTGCAGTATAAGTTTCCTGCGCGCTATCGTAAACCACTGCTGCGCCTTCTGACTTAACGGCAGCTTTGTCGAAACCTGATAACATTACTTCTTCTTCGAATGCTCGATCAGAATTTTCTGTATCATAAATTTCAGCGTGTTGGTTTTCGTAGTTTTTGTACTCAAGTCCAAATAATGCATTTAGACCTGGCTCTAGCTCTTTAGCTAGTTGTTGTCTTGATATAGCCATGTGTTACCTCCTGCTATTATTTATACTTATGTTCGTTAATCAAAACATTGTAAACAATATTAGCTGAACCAACCTCGTTTCGGCCTTCTTTTTTAGAGAAGCCTACGATTTTAAGGTTAAGTCCAGTTCCAATATCACTTGAATCTAGTTCTGATTTACTTACACCAGTTACTGTTGAACCAGCAACCACAGCTAAGTCAGCGTGATTTGATATGTCAGTTTGGGCTGAAGCGCCGTCACCTTGTACTTCGAACATTTGATATGGATCGTCGTACACAAAAACTTCTGCTAGTTGAGAAGCTGGTCTTGTGTTTTTAAAAGTTGGTTTACCATCTGAATCATCGAACGAAGATCCCCAAAAAACACCTATAGCATTAGTAGCGTCTGTGCCACCATTTGCTGCTGCAAAAAGCTGTACGTCACCTTCAGCTTCGTCGATTTTTACGACATCGCCTTGTGAGATGATAGTAGCATAGTTTGCAAATGCTGTATAAGAGTTCATTGCCGGATCAGTTCCGCCGCCGATTTTTCCAATTGGAGATAAACCAAAAGGGGCATCTAAATTTGCCATATTGTTATCCTCCTTAAAGGGTTAAAGTTAAATCGATGGTTGAGAAAAGATTAGTCTTTTTTCGAGCCACCAAAAGTTACACGAGTCTGCCTCTCTTGATTGATTGGCATACTTGGGTGCTGTTCCTTCAAGACATCGTTTTCAATTGCATCATTTCGATCTTGAGTAATCTTTTTAAAATACTCTTCACGTGATTGCGCGAGCTCTTCAGATATCCTTGCCAGCACAAGGCCACCAACCCCGATCATACCTGCGTATTTGCCACTATCGATAGAAGGATAATTATCATTTGGATATTCGTCAGCTCTAACTAACTCCCATCCTGATCTAAGCTTACCTGACATGTTAGTGGTATCGTCGTACCCCATGCTTTCAGCTCTTATCCACCTATGTCTGTAACCGTCTGGCGCAGGTGGTGCGTCCAGTGATGATGGAGGAGTCCAAACCTTCGGCTTTTCAGTTTTTGCTCTAGATTGACTCACGCGAGTGGTTTTCATTTTATCTTTTTCCATATGCTTATACCTCCTTCGCGGCTAATTGTTTCGCATACTCTTCAAGTGGCACACCTAATCTTTTAGAAATTGCTACCTGTGAAGGTGTGAGTTTCACAGTTTTTCTGCGTCCTTTTGTGGCCGGACGTTTGGCACTTGCTACGTTCTGCGTCGGCGCAGTTGTCGTAGTTGACTCCACATTATCAAATTTATGTGGGAATTCAAGTCTTATTCGCTTGTCAACCTCAGAATAATAATCATCTGATTGTGGGTCAAATCCTTCGTCTTCAACTAGTTTTTTATGTATGTCAAATGCAGTGTAAGTCATTGCATTATCTGTACCAAACCATGGGTTTTTCTGTGCCCATGCATCTGCTCTAGGATCTATTTGAGCAGGTTGTTGCTGTTGTTGAAATTGTTGCTGTTGAACTTGTTGCTGTTGTGCAACTTCTGCAGGGATATTTTCTTGCATTTCCTTAATCCTTGCTAGTCTAGTTGCATCCATTGAAAGTTGTGCAAGCTCAGTTTGAGCAGCGACTTGCGCCTCTACATCACCTGTATTAATTGCATTTGCTAATTTAGTTTTTACAGCATCAATGTTTGTAGTGACTCTTTTTTCAAATTCATGATTGTAAGAGCTATCTAAAGTTTTATATTTGTTTCTTAACTTTTCAGCTTCTTGTTTTTGACTTTGTGCATAAGTAATAGCTTCTTCCTTTTGTCTTTCAGCTTCCCTCATCTTACGAGTTAGCTTAGCTATTCTTTTTTGTACTCCATCAGAATACTCACCAAGTTCGTCTTTTGGTTTTTCTTCAACAGGTGCTGTTTGTACAGCTTCTTCTTTTACTTCTTCAACAACTATTTCTTCAGCTGGTGTTTCTTCAACAGGTGCAGCGTCTAGTTCTACTTCTGTTTCTTGTTCATCGGTTTCACCGACATCTATTTTATCTTCTAGCATAGTTAATTCCTCCTATGAATTACATTGCGTGAATAAGATCTTCGGGATCTTCTATTGTCCCTAGTATCTCATCATCGTTTAACATTCTTATCTCACCACCATCAATCTGCATACGTGATCCTGCATATCTTGCAAAAACCACCCATTGTTTTTCTTTGCACCATGGTCCTGTTGGATACTTTTCCTCGTCCTTGTAACAGAGATCACCCATCTTTAGTACGTATCCAACTTGCGTTGCTACACGTGCTTTGTCTAAAGATTCTTGTGCGATAATAATTCCGCCTTCAGTTTTTTCTTTAACTTGAAAGGGCATAACAAGTATACGCCATCCTGTAGGATGTGGTAACTTATCTAGATTTGTTTCTTGGGTTTCTTTTTTAGCTTCTTCAGCTTCTTCTTTATACTTATCTTCTAATGCGTGTGACTTTGTCATCATCTGGTTCTGGCTCCTTAGGGTTTAGCAGGTTAGAGAGTTCCTGTTTAATTTGATCCATAGCATGGATCTTTCCGCAAATATATGTATATTTTTCCATGTTGTCAACACCGCCACTCATTAATGTTTGAGCGCAGTCGTCAATCGCCTGATCTAGGTGTCTTTGTATCTTGTATATTACGTTTACCGGGTCTGTAGCTTCTGACATTTCTTTTATCCTTATCTCCTAATTTATCCCAAAACTCATCAAGAGCATTTGGTTTTTGTTTACAACATTCCCCCGATAGTACCTTTTCTTCCGTGTGACAATCACACGTTTTCTCTTCTCCCATTTATCCCCCTAAATTTTTTATTTGCCTTTGAATTTACTAAGTGTAGTAACCCCAAAACTTCCACCAACTATGGTAAGTATAATGACCCAGAAATAGTCATTCACATCTTTTAAAATTTCCCACCCTGCAGCCATCCAAGGCTGAGTCCAAGGTGTGAAATGTGCCAAAATAATGAGGCTCCAGAAAACGACCAAATATTCGTCTTTCCATGAATTAGCGGTTTGTCTCACCTGTTCCATCTGAACACCAATCTTTGCTACGTCCACCTTTGCGGCAGCTTCTATCTCCTTTGCTTTGATGATCTTATCTTTTTCTAGTTTGTGAGAAATTGCGCCGACGGTCTTTTCGGTTATAAGTTTTGCAACAGGATTATTTAATAATCCTCCTCCAAGACCTAAAAGTGGTTTGATAAGTAGCAGTGGGTTCATTAGTTGTTGATGATTACCGCGATGACAATTATAACGCCAACGGCAATTATAATTTTTGTTTTCTTAGTGGTTCCGTTCCACCATTCTTGGGCTTTCCATTTTAAATCGTCGATCATGATGACCTCCTTTTTTTCTTTTTTACACCTGCTTCGCTGAGCGCGATAGCTATGGCTTGCTTTTTATTTACCACTTTTTTCTTAGATTTACCAGATTTTAGTTTACCTGATTTAAACTCACGCATTACTTTGCTGATTTTCTTTTCTTTTTTCACGCTAATCCCATGTATGCGACTAAGTATTCTGCTTCTTCAGGTGTGTATCCTCTTTCAATATAACGATCATATGCTTCTAACGCTTCGTCTTCATATTTTGATCTTACAGGATCAATTACAGGTCCAGGTGCTAAAGCAGCTAAATTTCCTGGTCTTGAATTTTTTTCAGTTTCTAAAGCGTTATATCTTTCTATAGCTAACTCAGCTTGTTGATCTGGAGATAAATAACCTCCTTGAATTTCAGCAACCTCGTCAGCAATAGCAGCTGTCATAGGTCCTGTGTAAGAGAGAGTTGGTTTTTGTACTAGATTACCATCTTCATTCATTGTCATAGGACCAGTAAATCCCGTCACTTTAAAATTTTGAGGAGATTTACTAAGATATTTGTTTGCGTTGTATGTTCCTATATTCATACCTTTTTCTTGAAGATACTTACCTAACTTACTGTTAGCAAATGCCGAACTAGCGCTTTCAATAGTTGGACCAAGTGCGGCTTCAAACATTGGTAAAATTCCTTTAGTTCCTATTGTAAGAAGTCCTGCTGAACTAGGTGTTAAGGCAGACGCGATAGCAGCGTTATAGCCTGCACCAACCAAATCTTCTCCAGAAGAAAAAGTACCATCAATAAAATTAGAAACCATTCCATATGCTTCTCCAGGAGAGGTGTTCATTTTTGCTGAAGCAAGTTTTGCTACGTCTTCGCTAACACCCGTCTTCATAATTTCATCTATAAAAGCCTCTTCTCCTAAGACGTCAAAATTTTTAAAAGCATTATCTAAAAAACTTTTTTTCTCCTCTTCTTCATCAAGAGCTAATTGATTCATATATGGGTTTAAAATGTTAAGTCTTGTAACAGGATTAATATTAGGATTAATATTAGTATTAATATTAGTATTAGCATTGGTTAAAGGTTTTGTGTTTAATAAACCTTGACCACTGAATGTAGAAGCAAGTCCTGTGCCCATCAAACCAGCGTCATAAGCTGGTTGTATGTTTTCTGGATTATTAGTAAAATATCTTTGTGTAAGGCCTACTGGTGTTTTGTCCTCACCAAACGTTACTAATTTTCCATCGTCTCCAAAAGTAAGTCCTAGTCCACTAAAATCTTTATCTTTATTGTTATCATTACCTGGACCTTGAGCTGGACCTTTATCACCTAATGGATTTCTGTCGGGTGATCCTGGTCCTTGTCTGTGATCACTGTATTTACCCATTAGTTCCCCTCTTTAATTGTTGCTTGCATCTGTTTTATACCATCTTTTGCAAGTGATACTGATGCTCTCATTTTAGCATGTTGATCATCTTGCTCAAGTTTATCTTCTGCAAGTTGTCTGTTTTGTAGTAGTTTTAATGCGTCCATTTCAGCTTTTTGTTCGCCTTCTTCACGTTTTCTTTCCTCTTCTTTAGCTTTTAGCTGCACTTCATCGTTCTTTAATCGTAATAATGGGTCATTATCGATCTGATTTAGTACTTTTTTCTCTTCTTCGAGGTATTCTGCCATTGTTTCTGCAATTAATACTGATTTTCTTGACTCAAGAGCCTCTGTAAGCTGTTTTACACGCTTTTGTGCCTCAACAAGTTGCGGATTTTGCTGCATTTGTTGCATCATTTGCGGATTTTGCTGCATTCCACCCATCATTTGTTGTATTTGCTGTTGTATTTGCTGCATTTCCATAATTTCGTCCTTAAATTCTAACTGAACTTGCTCTGTTGCCATCAAAGTGATGTGTTCTAGTATGTTTTTTTGCAATGCTGCAAGTATTTGTGGGTTTGTACGTGCCATCATTGTACCCATAAAGCTTAAATGTGCATCCATGTGAGCTTGGTGGTCTTGTCCTGGAAAAGCTTTAAAAGTTTCTCCTGTCAAAGCCTTTAAATTTTCCATAGCTGGGTCCATTGGTTGTGGCTGTGCTGGTTTTTTTAATAACGTGTCAATATTTTTTACACCTAACGCCTCATACATATCACGATACGCAACATATAAATTGTGCATCTTAGGATTAGACATTGCTAACTGTAATTGCGTTTGTGCAATGCTAATTCTTTGTGTTTGCGAAAAGATGTTTGGATCTGCAACAGGAATAATATCTACTCTCTCGTCAAAGTCAGTTGCAAAAATTTGTTTTTGTCCACCGACTACATCGTATGGATATTCTTTTGGTAAGTATGTTGCAAAACATTTAGCAAGTAACATAAACTCACACTTCATTCCAGCGTACAGTCTTTTGTGTATTGCTGACATAACCCGCGATCCACGTTCAAGTAATGCTACTGTCGTGCCTACTGCTGCATTTTGATTACCATCACCGACCTGCATATCAGCTATCGATGCAAATCTTTGTCCTGCTTCTACAACAACACCCATCAACTGTAGTAATGTTCCATCAGGTCCTTTAAATGGCAACGGCATGAACGCGTCAGCTAAATTTCCACCAGGAGCGTCAACATCACGGAACTCGCCCGGCTGCAACGGTTGAGCTTCGTCTCTGACTCGGATGCCTCTTTGTTTGAATCCGGACGGTAAGTTAGACAAGGTACCAGCATCGAGAAGTTGTCTCAACGCGGCTGTGGCAGTTCTTGATAAACCACCGATCATGTGAATTAGTCCGAACCCATAGAAGCCTAATCCTGGTAAAAACTTAAAGTGTACAAAATAATCTTTTTTCTTTTTAGACGGATCGTTCGCATCAAAGTTTCTTCTGATTGCTAAAACCTGTCCTGACCCTTCATCAAGAGTAATGATGTAAGGAACTTTTAAACCTGTCTCTTCTCCTGTTTCTGGATTAATTTCTCCAAAACCAGTAATAGACATTTCAACATGACATTCTAGTAAAGTGTATATTTCACTTTTTTCTAGTTCAGCCATTTCGATACCTTCTAGATCATTTTTCTTATCTCTAATTTCATCAGGTGCAACTGATCCAGATTGTGTCAATTCTATGTCACTGTAAAAACCTGTTAGTTGATTTTTTAATAAATCGTTTCCTGTCATTTTTATAGAATGAATAACACAATCAGACTCATCTAATGATGTAGTTGTGTAAGGAACGTATAAATCTTCTGCAGGCACAAATTTAGATACACAACGACCTAGTAATTGGTCGTAGTAAACTTTTTTAAAAGTAGAGCCTGACAGCGGTAAGTTAAATAACATTTGATCAAACTCTGGTTCGTACTCTTTCATCTCTACCATTAACTGATAGTTCATATAATCTTTAACACGTTCTGCTTGGTCTTCTCTTGCAGGGTCTACGTTTCCTACAATCTGTGTTCTAACTGGCCCACCTGCTGGTAGTAATTCTTTATAAGCTAGCGCTTGGAATTGTGTAACTGCTTCTGCAAGTACAGGGTGTGTCGCGCCACTAGAACCTTGAAACGGTTCTGATCTGTTTTCGTATTTAAAACCTAATAGGTCTAAACCTTTTGTATAAGTGTCTTCCCAATCTGCTCTTGATGATTTACAACTTTCATAGTTTTCTAAAAGGTCGTTGGAAATTTCTTGTAAAATATCTTCTTCTAAAAAATCAGCTAAGTTTTCATCATGTGATTGTCCGCCCTCAGGTACAACTGCTGCTGGATCAAAATCAACTTCAACACCGCCATCATCTGTTTCTTTTATTTCAACAGGCGGTTGTTGCGTTAAGTTCATTTGTATTTTTTCCAACTGAGCTTGCTGATTAGGTACTTTTAAATTTGTCCTAGTTTGTTTAGGTGGAAGTACTGGGTTGTTTTTATCTATAGCCATTATGCTGTCCTCTGTCTAAATAATGAACCTACTCCATTCGGCATCGGTCCTGCTTGTGGTGGCACTAATCCACCTAGTTTAAATCCTGGTTCTTGCTGTTTTGTTCTTTTTATAAAGTCTTCTATTGCATTATCTGCTTGCATCGTGGTTCCTCTAGTTGCAAATTCTTCAACGTTGCGAAGATCAGTTGTAACTTCATCCATTCCCATTGTATAGTTTTCAAAATCTCCACCAGGCTCAGAACCTTTTCTAAACTCTCCAACAAAAAATGATGGTTCATCTGTTACACTACTGCCATCTTCAAAATATCTTTGTAACGATGGCTCATATTCAAAACTAACTTGAGTACCGTCATCCGCTACAGTATAAACATCTATTCGTCCTGTGTTTACATCTTCTACCATTTTATATTCAGTTTTACCATCCATGTATTTATACACCGCATTTACTTCACCTTTTTGTGGTGCTGCAGGAGATACTAAATTACCTTTTGTTTGTATCTTACTGACAAGTAATGGGAACCATTTAGGCATACCCGGTGCTGATAATGTTTTTGCTGCGGTGATACCTGTTTTTGCTGCAGGTAATAATCCTTTACCAGCAGTTAATGCTGCAGTGATCCCACTGCCTAACACACCAAGAAAACCTCTACGTGATATTGGAAACTTACCCCCGCCAGGAACGTCTTTACCATCAGCAAACCCTACACGACCACCCTTTGCCATTTTAGGTTTGTCTGGATCAAAAGGAAAAATTTCTAAAATTTCATCTATGTCTTCTATTCCTTCACTATCCATTTTCTCTAACATTTTTTTGTTAATGTTTTCTAACAATCTTGCTTTTTCAAACTCTCCTGCCTCCGCTAATAATTTTACTTTTTCTTGATTCCTTACAAGTTGTTTTACCATGTCACCTGCTAAACCTGTTAACTGCTGATTACTAAGATGTTCTAGATCTTTTCTTATTTGCATTTTATCATCTACAAACTTGTCTGTTAATAGGTCGTCTACTTCTTGTGAACTTAAAGGGTTTTCAGGTGTGTCTATTTCTACTTTTGCTTTTCCAAAAAATTCATCAGGTGGAGTTTCAGTTGCAATAATTTCTTTTGCTTTGTTTTTTGTTATTCTTGCATTAGCAGGATCAACTCCACCAGTTTCTCTTGCAGGGGGGTCTTGAACAATTCCTTTTTCAGGGTCAAACCTAACGTCACCTACTCCATGGTCGTATTCAAATTGTTTTAGTGCTTCGTCTTCTCCAAACTGTTCTGCTATGTCTTCATACTTTTGGTAATCTATTTTGCTTGCATCAAACTTTCCTGTTTGTGCTGCTGTTATTCCTTTTTTGTCGACACGATACTTGCTTAAATCAATAATATTATCTGTCTCTATATTTTTTCCAAGTTCTTGTATCTCTTCTAAGAACTCTAAAGGCTCGTCTCTCATCTGTATATCTGCGTACGCATAAAGTCTTTCAGTGTCGTCTATGGTCGACATCTTTCCAAAATTTCCACCTTCTGAATAACCTTCGTTCATTTTCTCAACAAGAGCGCGTTTTACTCTTCCTACATCCAAACCTGTTTTCTCTGCTATAAATTCAAACGTACGTTCTGGTCCGTCTTTTAACAAAGCAGATATACCTTGTGGTCTATTCATTACATCGTCTACTTCACCAGCAAAACGTTCTGCATTAGCAACAATTGGTTCAAAATCATTTTTTAATTCTGCAACCATTGAGTCTACAGTATCTAAGTCTTGGTTTGTGTCTGTCCCTTTATATCTTTCTACAAAGTCGTCAATTTTGTTTGACAAATCTTCTACTTCAAGATTAGTCATACCCTTAGTAGCTTTAGCTCTACTGAGTAAGTTATCTATATAGTTTTTTATAAACAATGGTATCTTCATTAGTAGTATGTCCTCTGTTCATACGGCAAAGGTTCGTCTTCATAGTCATCTGGATGTTCTACAAAGCCACCTTGTCTAAATCTCATTACGGCTTGAGTCATACTATCCACTAAGTCATCGTGTTCCCCTAATGGAAATGCAGCGCACTCCTCAATAACCTCTTCAGCAAACTTTTTATCTGGTGCCCATACCATTCCAGCTTCAAATAGCGGTGCTACAGAGTTCACTCTAGTATGTTTATCATTTCCTTTACTAGGTGTAAAGTTAATAACTGGTATCCCTAGCTTACGCAATTCATACGTTAAAGGCAAGCCTGAAGCTTTTGCTTCCACGATCACCGTTTCGGGCTTCCAGTAGTCATATTGTTCTTTCGCTTTCTTACGCAGCTCTGGAAACTCGTATCTATCTTTTACCATGTCTAATAGTATTAAATTAGGTGCGTCGCCTTCATTTGGACAAAATACACCCCACGTAGTTATGGCGCTGTAGTCAGCAGTTTCTTTTTTCATAAACGCTGTGTCATAAGATTGGATCACGTGCATTAATGCAGGTGGTTCTGGTTTGTCGTATGTCTGCCACCATTCACGTTTTATAATACTACCTTCAGCTGCTGTTGGATTTTGTTGGTATTGCGCATTCCATTTTAGTATACTCACGGATGCTTTTACCGCTTCCAACTCTTCGAGCTTCCAATAACCAGGCCAAACCGGTTTCCCGCTTGGAAGTATGGCTGGGAATTCTATCACTTCCCATTGATCTGCTTTTGGTTCTGCTTGTGCTTTCATCAATTTACCAGTTAGGTCAGCAACATTCCATCGAGTCATCACAACAATTATTCTGCCTCCAGGTTGCAAACGCTGCCGCGGTCCAGAAGTATACCACTCATACACTCGATCGTAACTGGCCATGTTCATTGCGTCCTGTTCCGAATGTGGGTCATCAATAATCAATAAGTCCGCTCCACGGCCCGTGATACTTCCTCCAACACCCGCTGCATAATATTCGCCGCCCTGATCAGTTTCCCACTTGCCAGCGGCTTTTGAATCTTCTTTTAATCTTGTCTGAAATATTTCTTGATACTCTTGCTGTTCCATAAGACCCTTAGCCTTACGACCAAACCTCACGGCTAACTCAGCGTTGTTCGTGGCTTGGATTATTTTTAATTTTGGATTGTTGCCAATCATCCATGCAGGCAAGAAGTTGGATGCAAATTCACTCTTCGTGTGCCGCGGCGCCATGTTAATGATTAAACGTTTTATGTCACCGTTAGCAACTTTGTTAAATTTGTCTGCCATAATTTTATGATGTTTGCCTTCTATAAAATCTGGCCACATGTGTTTTACAAAACTTAAGAAGTCATCGCGGATCTTTTGCTCTCCCTTCTTTTCTTCAAGAAGAAGCATAGTCTTTAAATATTCTTTTCTAGTATCTGGTGGTAATTGTTTGACCTGTTCTGGAGTTAGCATTCGAAAAAATTTTGCAAAAAATTTTGCACCTTTGCTTTTAAAAGTGGAAATGAATTTAGCACGAATCTATTTATGAAACAAGGCAATATGTGGTATGTATAGGGACCCCTATATACTATATGTGGGGTGGGTGGGCCCAAAGTCAACAAGCCTAGGAAAACGCTAGGGACCCCTCGCACTTTAGAATGATTCTAATGTGCAAAGATATATAAATAAATAGTTGACAGTATTTTACAAATATAGTTAAACTGTGGGATAATAATAGAAAGGATAATATATGTATAGATGTACAATTTGCAACGCAGACAACAAAGCAGACTATATGTTTAATGATGAGAAATGTATGGACTGTGTCACAGAATTAGAGTGGCAAGACAAAGAAGAATACCAATCATATACGGAGGGCTACCAAGATGAATAGTGGAATATGGGAACTATCATTTGTACTAATCTTTATAGGACTATGTATAGGGTGGGTAATGCTATGAGATACATTAGTAAACATGGCTGGTTATATATAATGGTTATACTTGCTGGGCTATACTTCCCAGCAAGGGCTATTGCATTTTGGGGGTTTGGTATATGAGTCACGCAACTTTTTATAGTGTGCTATGCCTGTTAGTTTTGGGTGTTGCCATGTGGCAAGTGTGGTCTGTATGAGTAAGTCAGCTAGATACTGTGTGACTTGTGGTAAGAAGTTTTACCCCAAGTCATACTACGCGTATCCAAGTGATGAGTATTGTTTCAACTCATTGACAGGGGAAACCACGAGACACGAGGTACAAGCAAGCCACAAGCACTTTCATTCACAAAGCTGTATGAAAGAGTGGATTGCAAGATACTCTCGAGAGTTCTCTAATTTAATTGACAACATATCACATAATGTGATAGAAGATAATAGCAACCAACAGAAAGGATAATTTATGGAAGCTAATAAATTAAGACTAAACCAACAGAAACGACAGCTACTCAAAAGAGAGTGGGCTTCGACTGTTTGGAATAAGACACCAATGGAAGTGGAGGACAATCTAAAACTTGCCATTGAAAATTACAGGACAGTAAAACAACAAACTTGGGACAATGTAATCACACCGATAATGGACGATAAGTTTCCACTAGAGGATATGCACATTCTAGCCAAGTACGATAGAGGGAGCAATCATTACAGGTCGTTCACAGAAGTAGATCAATGCTTTTATTTTAAGCCGACACATACAGATAGTAGTGAAAGCCAATACAAGTGGACTATTAGTGATGATGAAATGCTAGCATTGTATCACTTCGAGTTGCAAGAGAAAGGACACCAAGCAACACTAGAAGTTGAGTATAGTGAGACAAGTAGAGATCGCAACCCTCACTATCACGAAAAGACAAAAGCTATGGAAGAAGATTTGTGCAAAGTATCAGCAAGCCTTGATCGTGGCTTATGGAGTAAGCATGGCTATCATAGAGGTAGTAGAGACTATAAAGATGACATATCTCACTTCAGTCGTTTAGTACCCAATACAGGTGGTTGTCATTCTCGTACCATGATGTGTGGCGAAACACATTGGGAGCAACTCAAGATGTATGCAAAGGCTCAAAGTAAGTTGACCAACGCACACCGAGAGTTGTGGAAAATGAAATACGAGTTAATCAAAGATATGAATAGTATCATTGACCAAGCTAAGTTCTTGTCTGATGTCCAAGAGTATTGGCCAGATGTTCAAGAGTGTGTTTCGTTTGAGACAAGCGATCTATCAAGAGAGTTGTCTATTGTATCTGATGATACAAGAGAGAGACTAAAACATTCGCTTGCAGTCAGACAGACTGCAAGAGAACAGCAACCAAAAGAAGTTGAAGTTGTTGTGCCAACGCAAGGATTTGCTCTGGTAAATTAATACTTCTAATACTTGGCATGGTAGATATATCTGTAAGTCCAAGTGTAAACTATGTGGTGTCCGCCCGCTGACCAGCGAGGACTTAAATCAAGATTGGCAAGCTTGAGCCATCACCCGCGGTGCGGTGACAAGATATGGCTCTAAGAGTAAACAAGTGCAACTGCCTTGTCTTGTCTCCGGA